>OGZR01000010.1_pt1 | contig 188348 bp, 174 predicted proteins | sample 1576851 | NCBI WGS metagenome assembly OGZR01 (sample SAMEA3541492, study PRJEB24748) | human gut metagenome | biome: human gut; feature: human-associated habitat; material: faeces | place: China | collected 2012
CACGCCGCCAGCGTTCATCCTGAGCCAGGATCAAACTCTCGTTAAAAGTGTTTGTCTTGGTCAAGAATCACTACTAGCAATTCTTTCCCTCTTTACTGTTTTGGCATTGAACACTTAATGAGTCTCTCACGAATTTAGTGTGAAAGCCGAACCTCATCTTGTATCAATGTAGTTCTTAAAAATTTTTCTCTTTAAAGAAATTTTCAAGGGTTGTTGTCTATTGTTCAGTTATCAAGGTTCTTTCTCTGTTCTTTCTCAAGTGACAGCTTTTACATTTTATCAAAAGCTTTATCATTTGTCAAGAACTTTTTTAACTTTTTTCATTTTCTTTTTTGTGAAGCTTTCTCTCAACGAGTCAGCTCATATATAATATCATTTGTGTCAGTTTTTGTCAAGAACTTTTTTGACTTTTTTCAAAAACTTTTCTGATATTATTTTGATACGCTATTTTCCTGCTTCCCGAACTACGGTTTGCAATTCTCACCGAATATTCGACAAGATTTTTCGCGCATCAAGCGGAGAAGGAGGGATTTGAACCCTCGCGCCGCTACTAACGACCTACTCCCTTTCCAGGGGAGCCCCTTCAGCCAACTTGGGTACTTCTCCAAAAACGGAGAGGGTGGGATTCGAACCCACGCGCCCTTTCGGACAAACGGTTTTCAAGACCGCCTCGTTATGACCACTTCGATACCTCTCCATATTTACAACAGTGAAAATCGGCTTATTGAACTTCCCCTGTGCAACGTACGTTATGATATCACATGTACATTTCCTATGTCAAGACCTTATTTTATATTTTACAGATTTTTTTGCTTTTTTCCATAATTGCAGAGCGTATTTTTCTGCTAAACTGTTTTTTCTACTTTATATGATATAAAATACCGGCTGTTTCTCGGAAAAATCCGCAATACAGCCGGTGTCTGGCGCAAAATTTGTCTATGACTCTCTGTTTCTATTTTTGAAGAGTATACTTATTTGCCGACAAACGCTTCTGCCACCTTTAAATCTTCGGGAGTTGTGATTTTTATATTCTCATAAGATCCCTCATACAATTTGACCGATTCACCCAACATCGTTTCCACAACCATAGCATCATCCGTTACAGCGCTTTCTCCTTCTTTTTCCAACAGCCGGTATGCACGTTTTATCAACTCCGTATCAAACACCTGGGGCGTCTGAACAATCCACACATATTTTCTTTCCGGGGTCTGGGATACAATATTATTGTCGTCTACGATTTTAACTGTATCTTTTACAGGCATCCCTGCCGCGCAGGCATGTTCCCGCACCACACATTCATATCCCCTGCGAATAATATTTTCATTCACAAACGGGCGGGCGCCGTCATGGATGTATACATATCCCGCCTTTGTCTCTTTTAAACCGTTCCAAACCGAATGATATCTCTGTTCGCCTCCGCATATGATTTTCTGTACTTTAAAAAAGCCATATTTCTCCACAATCTCTGTGCGGCAAAACTCTTCTTCCCCTTTTCCGACAACAAGAATGATCTCATCTATAAGGTCGGATTGTTGGAATGCCTGCAGGGAATACGCAAGTACCGGCTTTTCACACAACTGCAAATATTGCTTATGAACTTTTGTTCCCATTCTCTTTCCGCTGCCTGCCGCAAGCACGATTGCTGTACAATATACTTTCGTCATAGTTCCACCCCCTTCCGCTTCCACAATCTCACCTTTATCTTCTCTGTCTATGACATTCTTCGGCTTTAACACTCTTTGCCTCTAACATCCTATCTTTTTGATATTCTCTGTTTTAAAACTCTCCGCGTCTTTAACATTCTATCTTTTTGGCATTCTCTGTTTTAAAACTCTCTGCTCTTTAACATTCTATCTTTTTGTCATTCTCTGTTTTTAAACTCTCTGCGTCTTTAACATCTCATCTCTTTGGTATTCTCTATCTTTGATATTTTCTGATTTTTCTATCGTTCACCGAGTTTTAAATTCGGCACCGCATTCAGATCCCATCCATGACGCGTACCTGCAAGATATTCATAGAATCCTGCTGCGCCTATCATTGCCGCATTATCTGTGCAATAAATCGGAGACGGATGATAGAATTGAATGCCCCGCTTTGCACACGCCGCTTCCATAGCCGTTCTTAACGCCGTGTTAGATGCAACGCCGCCTGCGATCGCAAATTTGCGCATACTGTAATCTTCCGCCGCCTGCATAGACTTCTCTACCAATACTTCCACAACCGCTTTCTGAAAAGATGCGGCAATATCCGCAGGATCAAAACTTTCACCTTTCATCTTGCAGCCGTTTATATAATTGAGAACCGCCGACTTCAAACCGCTGAAACTAAAATCATATTTTGCACCGTCTACATTTGCTTTCGGAAATTTTATTGCATCAGGGTTTCCCTCTCTTGCAATTCTGTCGATCTTCGGTCCTCCCGGATATCCCAATCCGATCGCACGCGCTACTTTATCATAAGCTTCTCCTGCCGCATCATCCCTTGTTCTTCCAAGTATTTCATACTTTCCGTAATCTTTCACACATACAAGATGAGTGTGCCCCCCGGATGCAACAAGGCACAAAAAGGGCGGTTCTAATTCGGGATGCTCGATATAATTTGCCGAAATATGCCCTTCTATATGATGCACGCCGACAAGCGGAAGCCCCGCCGCATAAGCAATCGCCTTTGCTTCTGCCACTCCGACAAGCAGCGCCCCTACAAGTCCCGGGCCGTACGTAACCGCGACCGCATCAATATCTTTCAATGTTACCTCCGCCTCTTTCAGCGCCTCTTCAATCACCTGATTGATTTTTTCAATATGTTTCCGCGATGCAATTTCCGGAACAACTCCGCCATATAATTTGTGCAGATCGATCTGCGATGAAATAATGTTTGAAAGAACTTTTCTTCCATTGTGGACAACTGCAGCCGCAGTCTCATCACACGAACTTTCAATCGCCAAAATATTAATGTTTCTTATCTCTTTCATTTCACGCCTCTCAATCTTCAAACATCAACTCCGCAGTCATGCCGTCATTTCCCGCTTTTGCCCTCGGAAAAATACGGCGCACCTCATCCATATAATACTGCGGTTTTGTCAGCGACGGACTGTAATGCGTCAGCCACATCTCCTCTACTTCGGCTTCCTTGGCAAGTGCCGCCGCCTCATAGAACGTCATATGCTTGTATTCTACTGCTTTTGCCGCTTTTTCTTGTTCTCCGTACATTCCTTCACAAATAAACAGATCAGAACCGGCCGCATTTTCTTTGATCGAGTCCGTAGGCCGGGTGTCTGTCGTGTACGTCAGTTTTATCCCTTTTCGCGGAGGGCCAAGCACAAGATCAGGGGTATAGACTTTATCCTCTGTCTCAATCGTCTCGCCATTTTGAAGCCGGCTCCAATACGGAAGCGGAATCCCCTGTTCTTTTGCCCTCTGAGCATCGAATTTTCCGGCGCGGTCAATTTCCATCGTATATCCGTAACAAAGTACGTTATGATTTACACGGAAAGCTTTCAGTCTGTATCCGTTTATCTCGAATGTCTGTTCAGCGCCTTCTATCTCCTTAAAAACGATCGGAAACGGAAGCTCGGGCGCAATCACTCTAAGGCAGCTCACCACCCGCTCAAGTCCTTTTGGTCCGATCAATGTAAGCGGCTCTGTACGGTCTGCATTTCCCATCGTAAGGAGCAGTCCCGGAAGACCGCTTATATGATCTCCGTGATAATGTGTAAAACAAATCACATCAATCGGTTTAAAACTCCATCCTTTTTCTTTAATCGCAACCTGCGTTCCTTCTCCGCAGTCTATAAGCATACTACTTCCATTAAACCGCGTCATAAGCGCCGTCAGATAACGATAAGGAAGCGGCATCATCCCGCCGCATCCCAACAAACATACATCTAACATTTATTTTTCTGTCCATTCTTTTTGTTTTAATTTTTCACTCTGCGTCAACGGGTATTTTAAAAGAACTCACAAGATCATCATAACAAGATTCGCACAGATCAAAATGATGCCTTTCTCCGTCCTTCTCCGAAAAATACCCCCATTCGCAGTCTGCACTAAATACGCCTTCCCGGGGTTCCCCGTTTCTGACAACAATTTCTTTTCCGCACCGATTGCAGATAATCGCCTCGGTTTCTTTTATCATTTCTCTTTCTTTCAAATAATATCGGCGCATATCTTATCCTCCTGTAAATAGAAATTTACGTTTCCGCTATGCCCAAAGTATATCTGAATTTTTTTCAAATTTCTATCGGAAACCGATTCCGTTTTTGTCGGTTTTTGGCATTATTAATTTTATTTAACTGTTTTGCTCATCAAAACCGCATCTTCATCAGGGTCAGAATAAAAATGCTTTCTGATCCCGTCTTCCGTAAATCCTTCGCTTGTATATAATTTGTGTGCCGCTTCGTTTCCTGACCGCACATCCAACAATATTTTTTCAATTCCCGACTGTTTCCCTATCTTTTCAAGCGCGCCTAAAAGTTCCCGGGCAACCCCTTGCCTCCGCATCTCTTTCACAACGCCTATACGCGCAATTTCCATTTCTTCCGCAGCCGTATATGCCAAAAGATATCCCGCCGTGCGGTCTGCTTTTTCTGCGATCAGACAAATCGCATTCGGCTGTTTCAGCGTTTCAAGAATTGATTTTTCACTCCATGCATCACGGAACAAACTATACTCCAGTTCCGCGATTGCCGCTCCGTCTTCCATGACCATACGGCGGATTTCCGGAGCCGCATTTTTTTCTTTTGCCGCTCTTTCCCGCTCCGCCTGAGAAACGCGCAGATAATCCGGTTTATGTTCTGCCGCCGTTTCATAACGTCCCATCTTAAAATAGCGGATACCAAGCGCTCCTACCACTGCCGCACGCTGTCTGTTTAAATATGACGGCGCAAAAAAATACGGAACTTTCAGACCCTTTTCCAGCATCTTGCGATATACAGGTACTCCATCGCCCAAGAATACGACTCTGCGTCCATAGATATTCAGCCTTCGTATCAAATCTTCCACTGAAACCGCCATCTGTACACGTATTACCTGAAATGCATATTTCATCTGTCCGTGTTCGGAATCTTCACTCTCCTTTTTCGGAACAAAAGAGTAGATTCCTGTATAAACCTGATTTCTTCTTGCATCCATGATCGGACATATAATATCCTCGCATCCGTAGATACTGTATGCCATCGCATCTGCTGTCGGTATATGGATCAAGGGCTTGCCTAACGCAAGCCCCAAACCTTTTGCTGTTGCAGATCCGATCCGAAGTCCTGTAAACGATCCCGGTCCTCCCGCAACTGCGATCGCATCAATCGTGTTCAAATCCGCTTCTACCATTTTCACCATTTCATCAATCATCGGCAGAAGTGTCTGTGAATGTGTCTTTTTATAATTTATTGTAAATTCCGCAATCGTCGTGTCGTCCTCTACTATTGCAACCGTAGCTGTCAGACCCGAACTATCTATTGCCAAAACTCTCATGCTTTACATCCTGCTTTCCTTTTCGCTTTCTTCCGGCATTCGTCCGCCATTCTTCATTCATAACCGCAGTTCACTGCCGCCAAACTTTATACCGTCTTATCCGGTCTTATCCGATCGAACCTCACTTCATCTCATTGATTATGATCTTCCGATAGTCAAACCCTTTTTCCAAGTCTTTTTCTATGATAACTTCCGTCCGGTTTTCCGGAAGAATCTCTTCGATCAGATTCGCCCATTCGATCAGCGAAACACCGTCGCCCATAACATATTCTTCAAATCCCACTTCATCCATCTCTTCGATATCCCCGATCCGGTACACATCAAAATGATACAGCGGCAGTCTTCCTTCGTCATACACCTGCACGATCGTAAAGGTCGGACTGTTTACCGGTTCTTCGATGCCAAGTCCTTTGGCAAGTCCCTGTGTAAAAACAGTTTTTCCGACTCCGAGATCTCCTGTCAAAGTAATCACCTGCCCCGGAAATGCTTTTTCTCCAAGCTGTCGCCCTGCCGAAAACGTTTCCTGAGGACTATTCGTTTCTAAAATCATGTTACAGCGCCTCTTCTTAATGATGGAATAAGCGAATTCCGGTAAATGCCATTGCCATTCCGTATTTATTACATGTAGCGATCACATTATCGTCTCTTACAGAACCGCCCGGCTGCGCAATATATTTCACGCCGCTCTTATGCGCGCGTTCAATGTTGTCACCAAACGGGAAAAAGGCATCCGATCCAAGAGCAACATCTGTCATTTTATCAAGCCATTCTCTCTTTTCTTCTCTTGTAAACACTTCAGGTTTTACTGCAAATGTATTTTCCCACACGCCGTCCGCAAGCAGATCCATATACTCATCGCCGATATACAGATCGATCGCGTTATCACGGTCCGCGCGTCCGATACCGTCCTTAAACTGAAGTCCGAGCACTTTCGGGCTTTGACGCAGCCACCAGTTGTCTGCCTTCTGTCCGGCAAGACGTGTACAATGTATTCTTGACTGCTGCCCCGCTCCGATACCGATCGCCTGTCCGTCTTTTACATAACATACAGAATTTGACTGTGTATATTTCAAAGTGATCATGGAAATAGCAAGATCTATCTTCGCCTGTTCCGGTATCTCTTTGTTTTCTGTAACAACATCAGAGAAGAAGTCCTTATCAATATTCAGTTCATTTCTTCCCTGTTCAAATGTGATGCCGAATACTTCCTTATGCTCAAGCGCTGCCGGAACATAATCAGGATCGATCTCGATAATATTATAATTTCCTTTTTTCTTTTGTTTTAATATTTCAAGAGCCTCCGGTTCATATCCCGGTGCGATCACGCCGTCGGAAACTTCTCTCTTGATCAATTTTGCGGTATCCACATCACACACATCAGACAACGAAATAAAATCTCCGAACGAAGACATTCTGTCTGCGCCTCTCGCCCTTGCATATGCGCAGGCCAGCGGAGACAACTCCCCGAGATCATCTACCCAGTAAATTTTCGCAAGCGTATCAGAAAGCGGAAGTCCGACTGCCGCCCCTGCCGGAGATACGTGTTTAAACGATGTTGCCGCCGGAAGTCCTGTTGCTTTTTTCAACTCGGACACAAGCTGCCATCCATTAAATGCATCAAGAAAATTAATATACCCCGGACGTCCGCAAAGCACTTTGATCGGCAGTTCACGTCCGTCACTCATATAAATTCTGGACGGTTTCTGATTTGGGTTGCATCCATATTTTAATTCTAATTCTTTCATCTTCTTATCCGCTCCTTATAATCTTTATTTGCGATCTTTATTCGTGATCCTTATTCGTAATCCTTATTTCGTAATCTTTATTTATGATTTTTATTTACGATTTTCGTCTCATACTTTCCTGTCTCTATATCGATATAACGCACGAAAAGAGATACTTTATTATCTTCATTCAGGCTGTGCCATAACGTCTCGGTGAACTCGTCCATATCGTTCGGGATTCCGATCAATTTCGGTTCTCCTTCAAAACTCGGCAAAGGATTCCCGTCACACATATAAGTATGGATAAAATGTCCCTCTCCCGCAACCGGATTCTCATATGCAAATGTATATCTGCAGCAGCTTTCCGGATTCCCGTTATTACTTTTCAAAATAGACATTGCATAGTTGTACGTTCCGTTTTCTATATGCATTACTCCGGAGATACGCGGCGTATAATTCGGACCGTCAGGTTCAAACTCGCGGGAGCGAAGTGACTGCTCGAATGTCATCTGCTTATCCATCCCTTCATAGATAGTATCTGTCTGATCTCCGTTTGTAACAATCGTTTTATTACCGAGGACACGCACCGGCGCATAAATAATAAGGCTCGGATCTTCCAGTTTTGCCGGATCAAACGCCTGTGTACGGATTCCTTCTCCTTCTTCCACAAACACACGGTTTCTGCTGTTCTCACTTCTTCCCATGATAAAGTAAGCCGTCACAGCCTTCGTTCCGTCCTGTGTTTTCCCGATAACGATCCCTCTCCCCGGATAAGAATTGTTCTTCAGCTCTTCTTCAATAGACAGCATCTTCATTACACTGTATCTCCTTTCATCTCTCTGTTCAAATTTTCGTCTTCTTGTAAACTTTCCCATCGTCTGACTCAGACAGGTTTTTATTTCAAGTCTTTCATCCGCAGACGGACTTGCGTGATACGGTTGTCTTTCACTTCTTCGATTTTAAATATCAGACCATCCGTTTCTATGATATCCCGATCTTCTTTTGCGGGAATATGCCCCAGTTTTTCAATAAGATATCCCGACAGTGTATCATAATTTTCCGTTTCAAGCTTCAGTCCGAGTTCATCGTTCAAATCATCAATGAGAACTCCTCCGTCAATCTTGTATTCATCTTCTCTGACACACTCTATCTCAGGAACTACTTCCTCATACTCTTCGTTAATATCACCCATGATCTCTTCAACGAGATTTTCGATCGTTACAATTCCCGAAAAGCCACCGTACTCATCGACCAAAAGCGCCATATGATGCCGTGTCTCCTGCATAATCCGAAACAGTTCATCCGCTTCCTTTGTTTCCGGAATAAAGAACGGTTGACGAAGCATCTGCCTGACATCTCCTTTCTTCAACGGATGTTTTCGCATCTCGATCATCATATCTTTTACATGAAGCACACCGATAATATTATCAATGTTTTCTTCATATACCGGAATCCGATTATGTCTTGTCTCAAGGATCTCATCGATCATCTCCTCAAACGGATCGTCAATATCAAATGCTATCACTTCTCGCCTCGGAACCATGATCTCTCTTGCAGTCCTTCTGTCAAACTTAAACACCGAATCGATCATCTCTTTTTCGTCATCGTCAAATGTACCGCTTTCATTTCCCATTTTTAAAAGCGCTTTCACTTCCTCTTCCGTCACCGCTTCTTCCTCATCTTCCGTTTTCATCCCAAGAAGCTTTAACACAAACTTCGTAGACATGGAAAGAAGTTTGATAAACGGAGACAGTATGATCGATATATAGTGTACCGGCATTACCGTAAACATACAAAACGCTTCCGCTTTCTGCAGCGCGATCCTCTTCGGAACAAGCTCGCCGAACACAAGGTTAAAAAACATCAGCACAAGCGTCACCCCATTGTAAGCAATCTGCGAACTGTACGGAACGCCTGCAGCCTCAAGTGACTGCGCCAGAACAGGCGAAATCCCCGACGCTGCCGATGCCGACGAATAAAATCCCGCAAATGTGATCGCAACCTGAATCGTCGAAAGAAACTTCGTCGAATCCTCAAATAAACCTTCGATCACTTTTGCCTTTTTATTTCCTTCATCCGCCATACTTCGAATCCGGTTCTTATTCACCGATACGACCGCCATCTCCGCCCCGGCAAAAAAAGCGTTCAGCAAAGTGAAAAATAACAACAACAGCAAGTTAAACAAAATAGAATTCCCCGCAGGGTCTGCGTCCATAAAAAATACTCCTCCTGAAATAAATTATTTTCAGGAGAAGTATATCATGCGCCTATCATTTTAGCAAGTTGACGCCCGGTATTTTTGCATTCGCCTTTTTACACACACGCTTTAACTTCATATTCGTTGTCCAGAGAAAGCCGCAGTTTATGGAAGCATATGACCTGCCGCCATATAGATCGCATACCATTCTTCCCGTGTAAGAGTGATCTCGCATGCCTTACAGATCTCCCTAAGCCTCTGCAGATTCATTGTGCCGGAAAGAACCTGCATGTGCGCGGGATGTCTTAAAATCCACGCGGTGGCGATCGTTGTATCGCTGACCCCGTACTTTCCTGCAATCTCGCGGATTTTTTCGTTTAGAACCGCAAACTTGTCGCTGTTTAAAAACACTCCTTCGATCATTCCGTACTGAAATGGCGACCATGCCTGAATCGTAATGTCATGCAGCCGGCAATAATCTAATACGCTTCCATCCCGGTCAACGCTTCCAGGCGTCGTCATATTTACTTCCACTCCGCTCGCGATCATGGACGCATGAGCAGCGCCAAACTGGAGCTGATCCGCCATAAGCGGCTCACTCACATATCTGCTTAGAAGCTCCATCTGCATCGTATTCTGATTCGATACGCCGAAATATCTCACTTTCCCCGACGTATGCAGCTCCTCAAAAGCCGCCGCTACCTCTTCTGGTTCCATGAGCGCATCCGGTCTGTGAAGAAGAAGAGAATCCAGATAATCTGTTCCGAGTCTTTGCAGAGAATCTTCTGCTGATTTTATGATGTGCTCTTTAGAAAAATCGTACATCACCCCCGGCACAATTCCGCATTTGCTTTGAATCCACATATCTTCACGGCTTATTTTCGCTTCTTCCGCCGCCTCTTTAAAACGCTCTTCGCAGACTCCCCCTCCGTAAATATCCGCATGATCAAAAAAATCGACCCCCTCTGCCATTGCCGCATCAACCAGCTTCGCCGCTTCTTTTACGGTCAGTTCTTTCATGCGCATACATCCCATGACAATAGCCGGAACCTGTTTTCCCGTACTTCCGAAATTCACTTTTTTCATCTGCATTTCCACCTCTTTCTTCCTTGCTGTTACTTATATTGTAAACGCTGTAAACGATAGTCGTTTCCCATGTTGGATATCATAACCGATATCCAAGTTCATATGCTCCACGCACAGCTTCCAGCGCCTGCGCCACTTCTTTTGCATCTCCGATCACATATGTTTCATAAGTGTCTTTGATTTCTTCATACAACGGATTCCATGCCTTTGAGCCAACCGCGCATATCACATGTGTAAATCCCGGATATTTCATCTCACCTTTTTTTGTATCTGCGATAATTGTTCCCGCATCAATCTTTTTTACTCTTGCGCCTGTAATCATCTGTACATTTTCCTGTCTGAGACGAGCCATAGTCGGCACAAGATTATTCGGAACCATTCCCTGACCTATGCTGTCTGTCATCTCGATAAGAGCTGCTCTTGCCGCTCCTCTGGAATGATGAAGCACATATTCCGCCGTTTCTATTCCAACCATTCCTCCTCCGATAATCGCTGCATTTCCGCCGAGAATCGGAACTTTTCCGCTCAATACGTCATTTGCCTGAATCATAGTTTCCTTGCCTTCTACCGGAAGTACGATAGGTTCTGCTCCTGTTGCAAGAATTACGACATCCGGATTCTCCGCTTTGATCACATCTGCATTTGCTTCTGTCTCATAGCGAATCTCCGCACCATATCTGTCACATTCCTGCAAAAGATATACGATCCATTTTGAAATTTCTTGTTTAAACGGAGCGCGGCATGCCAGATTCAACTGACCGCCTGCTTTTTTCTCTTTCTCAAATACGACTACATGATGTCCGCGTTTTGCAAGAATCCTTGCTGCTGCAAGTCCTCCGATTCCTGCTCCGACGACTAAAATATTCTTTTCTTCTGCTGTCGGTTTTTCTTCAAACTCCAGTTCTCTTCCTGCCAGTGGATTGATCACGCAAGATGCCGGACGTCTTTTCGTCTGCTCACCTACACATCCAACTCCGCAGCCTGCACAAGGAGCAATCTCATCATAACGTTTTTCTTCTGCTTTCTCCACAAAATCCGGATCTGCCAAAAGAGCTCGGCCAAGTACAACTCCATCCACTTCATTTGCTTCAAGCACATCTTCCGCTAACTGTGCATCCAGGATTTTTCCGACCGTGATCACCGGTTTTGTTGTTATTTCTTTAATTGCCCGAGCTTCTTTTAAGTTCGTAAATTCTTCTTCTCCATGACACGGAATAATCTTATTACAACGCTCATATTGTGTTCCGCCGCTGATTTCAAAACAATCAACGCCATGTTTTTCCAAGTAAGGGATCAAACGTTTCATATCTTCTAACGTATTTCCCTGCGGATCTCTTTCACTTCCGGACATTCTTAAAACGATCGGGAAATCTTCTCCGCAGGTTTCTTTGATCGCATCCAATACTTCAAACAACAAACGGGCGCGATTCAGCAAACTTCCGCCGTATTCATCTGTACGTTTGTTGCGTAAAGGTGACAAGAACGATCCGAGCAGCATATATGCATGGGCACAATGCAGTTCGATTCCGTCAAATCCAGCCTCTTTCGCATTTTTAGACGCTTTGGCATAAAGAGCGACAATACCCGGAAGTTCTTCTTTTGCCAGCTCTCTTGTCATCTGCCCCATAGAGTTCGGATATGAACTGCTGGCTACTGGCGCTACTCCGAAAAATGCACTGATACTTTCCGGACCCGGATGCGTAATCTGCGGAATGATCTTACAGCCATAAGAATGAACTTTGTCTGTAAAGCTTTTGTATTTTTTGATACTTTCTTCATCCCGAAAACAAAGTGTATTTCCAAGATACGGAACATTCGGATCAACACTTGTAGCGTCTACGATGATACATCCCACACCGCCTTGCGCACGCCTGAGCCAGTAAGCTTCCATTTTCTCATTCACAGTACCATCCTGACTTTCATATCCCAGCGACATCGGAGCCATAAAAGTTCTGTTTTTCACTTCCATTCCCGCAATCTTAAGCGGGGTAAACATTGTTCTCATACGCTTTATCCTCCTATATTTCTACAGTGTTCTTGCCGCTTCAAATCCTTCCGCGATCGCATCCAGAGCACGTCTTGCGGATTTTGCGTCTCCGATCACGCGGCACGGAATCTGCCTTTTTTCACATTCTTCCACAAGTAAATGTGAATCATTTGAAGCAAATCCAACAGCAAATACCGCGCAATTACACGGCACAAGAGTTTCATCTTCCAGCACAATTCCTTCTTCCGTAAATTTACACACTTTGCTGTTTGGAAGCATTTTCACCTGCATCTGCTGCAATTTCATCATAACGGCAATCTTACGAAGGCTGCCCAGATCGCTTCCGATCTCATCTTTCATTTCCAAAACAGTTACATCACATCCGTCTGTCGCAAGAGTATCCGCTGTTTCCAGTCCTACCAGACCGCCTCCGATAACAGCGACTTTTCCTTTCGGACACACTTCATGCCTGAGAACTTCCGGTGCTGATGCATGCTGCAACTTATCCATACCTTCTAACTTAATCGTAATCGGAGAAGAACCGATTGCCAAAATAACAGCGTCCACATCTGCATCCTTCAACATTTGTGCATCTACTTTTGTATTCTTATATACCTTTACAAGTTTTTCTACCTGTTCGGCCATCTCAAACGCCGCCGCCTTCATCTCAGCCTTGCCCGGCGCTTCTCCGGCAAGAAGAAATTCTCCTCCTAATGTGTCAGAAGCTTCAAACAGCGAAACTTCATGTCCTCTTTCGTGCAGGATCTTCGCAGCCTCCATTCCGGCAACACCTCCGCCGACAACCCATACTTTCTTCGGAGTTTCCGTTTTACTTAAATCGTACTCTGATTCATGACCGATCATCGGATTTCTCATACAAGTAATATGAGGACGGTTTGCAACATCGGTAAAGCCATCATAGCAGCCCTGATTACATCCTACGCAATGTACAATATCGCCGATTCTGCCTTCGTGCGCCTTATTCGCGAATTCCGGATCTGCAAGCTGCGCCCTTCCCATAACAACCATATCTACTTTGTCCTGAGATATGATCTCTTCTGCCAGCGCCGCCGTATTGATCCTTCCTACTCCGACAGTCAACATCCCTGTCTCTTTTCGGATTCTCGCCGCATTGTCAATATTAAATCCATTTGGCACATCAATAGGCGGAACTTCATACATAGACGCCGCCGTAATGATATTTCCTCTGGATACATCTAGAACATCAACGCCATGCTCTTTTGCAATCTTACAAAATCGAATCACATCTTCAATCGTAAGACCGTTTTCCAACATGTCGTCCTGAGCGTCAATTCTGATAAACAACGGCATCCCTTCCGGCATATTTTTGCGAATTTCATCAATTACTTCCAACGGGAATCGACATCTGTTCTCAAAACTTCCTCCATATTCATCTTCCCTGTGATTGAAGCCCGCACTCAGAAATGAATGAGGAAGGTAATTGTGCGCCAGATGAAATTCCAAGCAGTCATATCCGGCTTCTACCGCTCTGGCAGCCGCTTTTCCATAGCATGCGATTACTTCCTGAATCTGTTCTTTTGTAATGGCTTTGATCATATAAGCGCCAAAATTCATATCCGAAACAACCAGCATCTGCGCCTTCGGATCCATGCATGCGGCAATAGATCCCTGCCAAAGCTGAATTCCTGCTTTCCCGCCGTTTTCATGGATTGCATCTGTCAGTTTTTTATGTCCTTCAATCAAGTAATCTTCACTGATAGATACAAAATGCGCCGGCGCACTTGGCGTATGTACGGCGGCTACTTCTACAATATTCAGTGCGCATCCGCCTTTTGCTCTTGCAGCGTGGTAAGCAATCAATTTATCTGTCACTGCCCCGTTTTCCGCCGCCATTCTCGTTCCCATAGCCGGCAAAATAATTCTGTTTTTCAGCTCCATATCACGAATCTTAATTGGAGCAAATAAATGTTCAAACATCTTTCTGTCACCTCCGGTATTTTGATTTCATTATAAGGCGAAGTACAGAAAATAGATATTCAGATATTTTAAAATTATTATCAATTATTTACTTTTCATACTACATCTGAATTGACTTGGCGTTTGATTCATATATTTAAAAAAACTGCGCTGAAAAGATGAAATACTTCCAAATCCAACGTCACTGCTGATCTGTGTAACAGTCCGGTCTGTAGCAACAAGATAACTGCAGGAAATCTGAATTCTTACTTCCTCCAACAATTCCAAAACACTTCGTCCAAACACCTCCCGCGCTCTTCTTTCAAGCAAATGCGCATTCTTTTTCAACACTTTCTCCATTTCTTTCATCTGAAACGGATCATGAAAATTAAGTATAAGATAAACCAAAATCTGCAGTGCCTCTTCCTCCGAATGCATTTGCATACCGTTTCCTACATTTTGTTTCTGGTATTCTCTGACGCTCACGTTCATATAACGTTTAAATACTCTGTAAAAATCTTCGATATTAGTAAATCCGAGATAATCACTGATGTATTGGATATTCAAATCCGGAAAATGCAGAAGGGCACAGGCATTAAATATCTTTCCCATTTTCTGAAGCTGAAAAAAAGTATAACCACACCGCCGCACAATTTTACGATTCAATGTTACCGTTGTCATCCCTGCCGCTTTGGCATACTCTTCCATTGGTACTGTTTTGCTTGTACCCAACAGCACCCTTTGAATAACATCCCATACACAGTCTTTTTCGGAATCCTCTTTTTTCTTTCTCTCCATAGCGTATCTGCAGTACAATGCATGTAACTGCATGGCAAGGTAGATATTCATATTATACAGCAGAAATTTTTCTTCCTGCTCTTCAGCCAACAAGTCGTCTAAAACACGAAGAACCCTCTGTTTTTCTTGCGCATTCAAAACAAATAAAGGGGGAACGCCATACATCAGCACCTCATTTTCATTTTCTTTGTGCTGTTCAAAACACAAAAACATAAACAGACCGATATGAAAAGAAACCTTTACGCAGCGCAAAGGTTTTCTGATCTGTTCGATTCTATAAAAATGATGCATGTAAAGGCAGCAGAAAACGCCCTCTTTCATTTGATATTTATCTCCGTTGATCCAAATATCGGCGTCACCGCTCTTAACATAATATATCTCTGTCCTTTCATGAAATTTTTGTTCGAGCGGCTTTTTAATCTCGATCTCTTCTGCATGAATCTGTTTTTCTTTTAAATTATAGTAATCACTTCCTGTAAACCAATCCTTCTGATACCACATTTTGATTTCCTCACCGTTTCTTTTTTCAGATCTGGTTTTCTTCGATCACTCCTGATCGCATTTTATATTATAATCCTTTAGCGTCAGATGATCCCAAACGGCAATTACTTCCTCAGTGCTTCCATCATGCTTTCCTGATATGCCGATCTTCGTTTCTTATACATCGCTTCCCTTATTTCCTGCAGTTCTTGAACAGACACCTGCTCCAGCTTTTTCATCCGCCTGTCGCTTAGTTCTACTTCCGATAAATATGTTTCATACAAATCCGCCTCATACTTCCAAAGTTTCAGCCGCTCTCCATATCGGACCTTTAATTTCTGTGCGATCAAAAGCCCCTCCGGATCAAAATCCCCCGCATACCAAAAAACAGTGTCGCACGAAAATTTATCCATAAGAATAAGTACCGCCAGACGTAATTGCCCATTCCCGCAGATCACAGTCCGCTGCGGATACTCCCTTATCAATACAGAAAATACTGCCGGATTTTCCACAACGTATACCTGACTACTCTGTCCACAGACCTTCTCTAATCTTCCAATCGTCTGTAACGTCAATTTTACAGGCTCTCTATTCTCAAGAAAACCTTCAATGCCTTCATGTAAACCGCCGTCCGGTTTCCATCCGTGAATCCCATATGCCAGCGCATCATTCGATACTTCATCTTTCAAAATCCCTGCCTCATAATAGATTCTGTTTTTATACTCTGCTCTGGAAAGTCCTTCTTGTTTTAAATCGAAATTCCTTTCTCCAAGATAATTAAAGAGTAGTTTTTCCCCTGTCTTCCCTTCATCAAAATAATGGGGATTTCCTGTGACATTTGCCGAAAACACAGCTAACAATTCTTTCTGCTTTTTATCTTGAAACACTTTCAATTTTGCAATCCCTGTCGTTACATACGTTAGAATGCTCCTCAATTCCTCCGGGCTTTCTTTGTATAACTGCGTAATAAGCAAATATCCCTCTTTCTTTTCCTCCAATATGCTGCGCAGCCATTCTCGTCCGCTTTCATCCGAAATACTTTCCAGTATCTCCGCAAAATAATCTTCTCGCCTTTTCGACTCTGCCAGTTCGATTTCCTTTTTTACCTGCAGCGGCTCTCCAAAATAAGTTTCCAGAATCAATTCCCAGGTTAATCCCGCAAATTTACTGGATTCCAAACATTTTTTCATTAAATCCGCAGAAATTGTTATTGTCTTATTACTTGTATAATCCCTTTGAAAAAATCCTCCTAATTGACTTTTCTCTTCTCTGCTCAGCGACGTAAGCATCGCCGTTCCCCCAAAGTGGCCAAGACCGGCATATTTATCCCGCATTTTCAGAAATAGTTTTTTATATACCGGACGCGCCTTGAAATACAGCATGCATTCTTCTAACAGATCGTTTGTTTCTGTTTTATCCATGACTCAAGTCCTTTTCTGTTACCATACTTTTTATATTTCCATTCCAGACATACCGAATAACCGTAACATATTTCGCATTCTCCGGGCGGACAAGCTGATAGATTGCCAAAGCCGGAACCGTATCATAATCTCCCCAGAGAATCTGTGAGTTGATCATAAAATTAAAGTCAAACTTCACCATCAGCCGGAACATGTCCCGAATATTCATTTCATCTACTCCCGCGAATGCCTCGTCCAAGGAAATCAAATACGGAGCATCCTGTCTTGCCCCTGCATATTTTGCTACTACTGCCGAAAATAGCGGCACGTACATCGACATCGCCTTTTCTCCGCCGCTAAAAGTAAAGAATACGCGGTCTGTCAGTTCCCTTTTCTTCTCTCCTGTTTTTTGACATTCCAATTGAAACTCAAACCATTGACGATAATCCAGCACATTTCTCATAATCGCATGAAAAGACTGCACATTTCCCAGATCATTTGCAGATTTTCTTGCCTCTTCGATCTTAGATCGAAAATGTCCGGATAACTGCTGCGCCTCTTCCGGACGCATAATTTCGGCATCTTTTTGCAGAAGTTCTACAAGTTCCCTCGTATCCAGCTGTTCTTCTTTCTCCGCCCGCTTATTTTTCCAACGCAGACTCAGCGTAAGTCCGCTGGAAGTCTTCATAGACTCCATCAATGTGTTCATTTTCTCAACCCATCGCTTACTGGCCTGAATTTTTCCGCGAATTTTCTTACTGATCGTATTGGCAAGAATATCTTCAAATAACTCTCTGTCCTTATCACTCAAAAGCCGACGCTGTACCTCTGCATCTTCTTTCATTCTGGCAATCAGTTCTTTAAACTTGATCGTGATTCCTCTATACTTAGCAGAAATATCGATTCGTCTCATACTTGTGTCGAAAACTCCGCTCTCCTCATCCAGTTCTTCAAATAATGACTGCAGCGTAACCTGATATTCCAACAGATATCCCCTATTCATATGATATACATTTTGCAGATTCTCCAAAATCTCACTGTGCCTTTTATTTCCGAATCTCCCCATAAACATCCTGCATATCTTCTCCGCCCGTTCTTCCGCATCGTCGCTTACCGCAAACGGACACTCTACATATCCAAGCTGATATTCCATTTCAAAAGCAGTGCAAAATCTGTCTTTCTGCTGTCTGTACTTTCCAACTGAAACTTCTATATCTCCCAGTTTTTCTATAAATTGTTTTTCTTTTGTTTCCAAATGAGAGCTTTGTGTAACACTCGCCTCAATCTCTGACGGCAGTTTCTCCAATCGCTCTATGCAATGTTCCAATCGCTCCCTGATTTCCTCATAATCCGTCAAAGCAAGCTGTTCCATCACTGAATTCAGACTTCCCCGCTTTTCCCGTTCATTTCGTATCATATGATTCAAATCGTAGCGGATATCATCCAAATCGGCGTCAATTCCTTCCAAATATTCCTTCTGCACCTTTGCAGAACTAATTCCATTCCTATAATTTCCATAGGAAATCTGTACTTTCATCAACTCTTCTTTATACTCGGTCAAGGATTCTTCTGCTTCCGTAAACACATCCAGACGCGGGGGCAGATAACACTTCTGACATACTTCCTGCACCCGCAGCCGAACTGCATCCAGACTTTTTCGTTCTTTTTCTACAATACCTTTCTGGATCTGTACTTTACACTCTATTTCTTCCAGAATATTCGTTTTCTTTTCTAATTCTTTTGCTGCCACTTTCAGATCCTGTTCTTTCGGAAATGATTTCCACTCTGTTTCCAGACAGCTTTTCCTTTGCTTTAATTGTGTAATTTCGTCTTCCGCTATTTGAATGGTATCTTCCAGCCTCCGACACTCTGCTTCTAGTTCCTGTATCTTCTTTATGCGATACTGCTCTCTTGCATAAGCTCCTATAAAACATGGCGTATAATTTTTCGTAACCGTTCCTTCTATGATTCCGATTCCATAATTTCCTCTTTTATCGATCCATGTCCTGTTTTTTTCTATAGACTCACTTATCGTCTCTTCGTCCTGTTCCTTCCAGCCGATTGCTGTTAATATACGGGAAACATTCTGGTACAGAAGAATATCTCCCTCTTCGTTGTCTACATCCAGAAAATCCATAATGTTATTTCTTACATATGCGGCATCACTGAAAATATAACGGTCACATACCCCCGCATCCAACGCCAGCGCCTGTTCTCTATATTCTTCAGGCACAATCAGCGCATCCAGTATGCCCATATGCAATAGCGCTTCTTCCAGATATGCCCGCTGTGTTTCATCCAATTTTCCGTCAAAATCAATTACTTTATATAACTGCAAATATGGAATTCCTTTTTCTTTCAAAAGCCGTCGATTCTTTTCCACTGCTTCACTGCGTTCCGGCTCCGGCTCCTTTTGATTCTTCCACTGTTCCAGTTCTTCGCAAATTCCGTCTTTCTCCAATCGTCTGTCGGACAATTCTCTGCTCTGCTGTAATACTTTTCCCGAAAGTTCCTGACTTTTCCGCTCAAATTCACCATTTGCCAATCCGCGGATATTCCAATAATCGGTTTCCGTTGTATACTTCTCAATTTCCCTTGCCATTTCCTGCAATAGATCTGACTGCAGATGCAGCTCCGCATTCTCCTTTTCCCAACGATATACCGATTCTATTGTCTCCTGTTTTACTTCATGAAACTGATTTTCATATTGAAGGACTTCTCGTTCCGCTTTGTTCTTTTCTTCCTGATAGGAATCCAATTCCTGCAAAAATCTACTGTATCTTTCCTGACAACCCTTTTCTTCTTCCAGCGTCGTTTTTCCAAGACGGACCTTTGTCATATAATCCTTTAATAATTCTGAATGAGCCTGAAAAGAATACTGCTCTCCTTTCTGCTCTGTCAGCTCTTTCTTCATAAATGCAAATTCATCGAAAGGAACCCCCGCCATCTCTTCTTCCATATACTCCAGACTGTTTTCAATTTCTTCCCAAAGCATTTCATTTTTCTGAAATTGAAGTTGTATTTTCTGCTCTGTTTCCTGATATTTTTCTTTTTTCTCCTCTTCCTGCCTCTGTTTTCCTGTAATATTCTTTTTTAATCCTTCTAGTTGACTTTTAATTTCAACTTCCCTCTGCTTTAATTTGACCGTATCGCTGTCAGACAATGATTCCTTTTCCGCCTGATCTTCCGGCGTCGTATATCCCATAATATCCTGTGTGAAATTTTTCATAAAATATCTGGAGACACCTGTATTTTCATAGAGTACTTCACTCGTATCATCCCTCGCAAAATTCTCTTCACTTCCATCATTCAAATTCAGGATTCCACAGTTCACACAATACTTGATCACCTTGATCAAATGTCTTCGATACTGATATACTGTCCAGTCAATCTGCTCCTCCCTGTACTGCCCCTGTATATATTCTGTCAGCTCTGAAAGTACAAATTGCTCTTCGGCTTCTTTTTCTTCCAGAAACATTAAAATCATACAGAAAAAAACATATTCTATTTTCCGGGTAAATTCTTGAATTCCCATCCAGTTCTCCGGTGTCGCCGGCATCTTTTCCACTTTTACAAGATAAGGATTCACGATTACCTGATACCCCAGCTTTTCCATCAAGAATTTCTTAACCGTTCCTAATTCATCCTTTATCTGATAATATAATTCTTTTTCCCGACTCTTCAAAATCCAACGCCGTTCCAGCAGAATTTCCAATGCTCTCATGACTTCTTTTTAAATTCCCTTCACTCATTTTTCTCGAATACAATCACATATGCCGGCATTTGCAGATTACCGTCCGATGATTTCAAAATGCAGATTTCCTCTGTATCCGACTTTTCCACACGATAAACCTGCCCATCCTCTGTTTTCCCCTGAAGACTTTTATTCTCCAATGCTTTGGAAAGCCATGTCAGAAATACATCTCTTACATGCGGCTCTATCTCGGGAAGCTTTGCAAACTCCAGACGATTATCCTGAATATAACTTTTCAAGAGCCTGCGTTCTTCCTCTAATCGCTGAATCGTAGCAAGCCACATTTCTTCTTTTTCTTTCGAGCGATCAACAATCCCGCTTCGTTTTGCTTTTTCTTTATATGTACGAATCCTCGGCGTCACAGTCACGATATACGGTTCTTCCTCGAACACGCCGCTGTTGATACTCTCGGTCTGACGCCACGGAAGCCCTTTTAAATGCAGCGGCTTTTCAATGCCAAATACAACAGCGGCCAATCTGTGCGCCTCAAAAATATTCTTACATTTTGAAAACATCACCGCAACCTTATGATACTCTTCCCGCCGATTCGCCCCCGCATTGCTCATTTCACTGATTCTTGCCGCATACCTTGTAATCTTTCGTATGATCTCATTCGTTGTGTCAAATACCTTTGCCGCCTCAGAATCCTTTCCGTCTGTTCCGGTAAACCATTCCTCCAGACTCTGCCAACGGCCATATACTTTATCTGCAATCAAATCTTCCTTCACTTCCACATCGATTCTCGGAATCAACAATTCATACTGTATAATTTTTTCCAGCAAACACCTCAAAACCTGCCTGTCCGTATTCTTCAGACATTGTTCTATAAATGCGGCATTGACCTGCAGACTCCTCACGAAACTTCTCAAATACTCGATCAAACGGTCTTTGAACACAAGAAACTCTGTCGTTTTCATCATTTCTTCCGCTTTTACACTGTTCAACTCCCGCATATAATCCTGATAATTCTGATTCAATCGTATAAAATCATTATTCAAATCATTCCACCATGCATAGATATGCTCCTGATCTGCTTCTGTAATCTCAGAAATCTTGCGCAGATTGATGCGAAGTCTCTCCAATAATGTAGGTTCCAACGAAGAACTTTCAATAAACAGATTCTCTACCCGGATAACCATTCGCTCAATTTCTACCGTAGCTTCAGACAACTGATACCGGAACTTTTTATTCTTAAACTCCTCGATAGTCGCAACCTTTCTCGTATCCTGAATTGTTACCAGATTCCCCCATGCAGTCAAAGCCGCCAAGTCCTGCTGACACTGCTCAGGCGTATATTCTCTAAAGTATGCATCTTCCTTTAATTCTTCATATACCTCTTCCTGATACAGCCAATACTTCAGCTTTTCATATTTCAAATAAAAAAGCCGGATGATCGGACGATACCTGTCTGTATTATCCACATTCAGATATTTTGCTTCCGTCATCGGCTTCCTCACCGTCTCCTGTATTCTCATAACTTGTCGTGCTCCTTTGAAATATGATGATTCACTGCGCCTTAGTTATCAGCGTGCTACCATATATGTATTATATCAAAGACGAGAATAAAATCGAAGATTTTATTTATAATTTTCCTTAATAATAACTCATTTTTAAAAACTCCCCAGAACCGGAGTCCTGAGGAGTTGTAAATTCTTTTGAAATTGTACGTTCCAAAAACGTATGATTAACGTTTAGGTAACTGGGAACACTTGATTTTACTGGGTTCTTGGAATGTGGTGTTGCAAACACGTTACAAACGCAGGGCTTCTCATTACTCCTCAGAGCACCTCATAGACTTCAATTAAGAAATCTGACAGCAAGTTCCTGAATAGCAAGTATTGGACCTTGTGCATATGTTTCTTGGAGATACATTCTTTCCAGACGTTCTGTTTCTTTCGTCAAAAAAGAAAGCATTTCTACATCTCCTCGAAATCCAATTACTAAGCACAACATAGATTTGAAATATTCATTCCAAATATTAGAGTATTCTTTCATAAGCCAATTGCAACAGTTTTCTTCACAGTACAAGAAAAAATAAAGCGTATTTTCTCTAAAGATATCCTGCCCGTTTTTCATAGTTTTTTCTTTTATCCATGGCATCAGCACTATTTCGTATTCCAGTAATTTTCCTCTTAATCTGCTTCAGTTCCCTCCTGATAAAGGCTTTCGCTGAAATCGCATTGGCATATTCAACAGCTTCAGACTCAAGATATGAACTATATTCAAATTCAGCTGCCGAGAAAGGTATATCTGGGTGTTTATCTAAAAATTTATGTACTTCTTTTTTACTAATGGTTGCCATAATGTTTCACAACCTCCTCCAGCAATGGCAAATCACAACATCTTTCCTTTATTTTCTTGTCATTGCCATTCAATTCTTCATCTTTCTTAAAAAGAGTATCTCTTAATCTTTTTGCTGTCAACTGAATTTGTTCCCGATCAGCTTTAATACACTTATATTGATTTTGAAGCAAACGCTGATATTTTGAATCTTCCATTGCATCAATATCAATAAGAAGTAATGCCGATTCCACAACCGGTATCATATTATTAAAGTTGATTGCACCATATATTCCCTGATTAATTTTCCTAAAATCTTTTGTGTTCTTCATTTTACGATGCTTTTCTTTGGGCGATGTAAATGGTGTATAATATTTTATTCCATCAATCTCAAGCACCACGCCTACATACGGCCGCTTTCCCTTTTTATTATCTACAACTTTTGCATCATATTTTTTCAAATAATTAATGTATTCATCTTTGATATTATAAAATTTCATTTTTCCTCATCTGTCAAAAAAAGAGACGACTTCACTCGCCTCTTTTTCAGGTTCTCTCTTTATGGTGGAGACTCACCGCTTTTTTAGGTTCTCTCTTTATGGTGGAGACTCACCTGCTTTTTTAAGTTTCCACTTTATGGTAGAAACTCACCTAAGACAATTCTTTGTCTATAATAAGTATATGCAATTCTCCCTAAAAAATCAATATAATTCTATAATTTTTCAAAAATATAAACCTCCCAAGGAGCATTCCCTGAGAGGTTTGTAAAATCTTTTTGAAATTGTACGTCCCGAAACGTATGATTAACGTTTGGAGAACTGCGGAGCTCTACGAGCTGCTTTAAGACCGTATTTCTTACGTTCTTTCATTCTCGGATCACGAGTTAAGTAACCTGCGCTCTTAAGCACCGGTCTGTAATCAGCGTCAGCCTCAAGGAGTGCTCTTGAAATTCCATGACGGATTGCTCCTGCCTGTCCTGTATAACCACCGCCGCATACATTAACAATCACATCGAATTTATCTGCTGTTCCTGTTGCCACGAGCGGCTGGCGAACAACAACTTTCAATGTTTCAAGACCAAGATACTCGTCGATATCTCTTTTGTTGATCGTGATTTTACCTGTTCCCGGTACAAGATATACTCTTGCGATTGATTTTTTTCTTCTTCCTGTTCCGTAATATTTTGCGTTAGCCACTGTTATATCCTCCTTTCAACCTTTACCTAAAATGTCAGAACTTCCGGCTTCTGAGCCTGATTTGCATGTTCTGCTCCGGCATAAACATGAAGCTTCTTGATCATGTCTCTTCCCATAGGTCCTTTCGGAAGCATTCCTTTAACAGCCAGCTCGATCACTTTCTCAGGTTTCTTAGCCATCATCTCTGCCAGCGTAGTCTCTCTCATTCCGCCTACATAATCAGAGTGATTGTAGTAGATCTTCTGCTGAAGTTTCTTTCCTGTTACTTTTACTTTCGCTGCATTGACAACGATCACATAATCTCCTGTATCAATGTGCGGTGTGTACTCCGGTTTATTTTTTCCTCTGAGCACTTTAGCAACCTCAGATGCGAGACGTCCGAGTGTACATCCCTCAGCGTCAACCACATACCATTTTCTTTCAATCTTGTCAGGGTTAGCCATATAAGTTTTCATGGGTGTTCCTCCTATAAAATCATCAGATAACATTTACTTGCCTGTATATGTGAAATCAGCACACTCCGGGGCTATGGCGTATACTGTTTCTCCTTTAGTCATGCTGTAATATTATAATCCCTGCTCTCACACATGTCAAGCTTTTTTGTAAAACCTCTTCCCTTATAAAAATGTCAACATTAAATTCGACATTTTTTCATATTTTTATCGTTTTGCCGTTTTGCACAATACGTAGCCTGTTTTATTGTATATTTTCACTTTTAGGCAGCGCAATAGTAAGGCTGCCACTGCTGCCAGCCTCTCACGCTCCCTATTTCCGTTCTTATGCAAGCTGCTTTACCTCTTCCTCGAATAATTCCCCTGCTGAATGATAGCCATGTATTTTGCGTGGGTATCCGTTTATCCAGTTCTCTATACTCTCTACCTCTTCCTCTGTCCTGTCGTCAAAATTTGTGCCTTTCGGTATCTTCCGGCGTATCATCTTATTTGTTACCTCATTTGTGCCACGCTCCCAACTGCTGTACGGGTGGCAGTAATATACCTTTGTCCGCTTTTCTCCCTCGTTGATAATAGAACGCTGTAAGCCCTCTGCATCTGCAAACTCGCTGCCGTTGTCTACTGTGATTGTCTTAAATACCCGCTTAAACATATCAGCGCCCCATTTTCTTTCTAATCTATCCAGTGCCGCTACTACTGCCTCGTCTGTATGGTCTGGCAGTTTAAATATAATCTCGTTTCTGGTTTTCCGCTCTGTCAGTACCAGCAACGTATTTTTTGACTTTCCCCGCTTACCTAAAACGCTGTCCATTTCCCAGTTGCCGAACTCTTCCCGTGTATCTATCTCTTTCGGGCGTTTGTCTATACTCTCTCCTGCTGCCGCCCTTTTCTGTTGCCTCTGTACTTTCTTATAATTTCTCTTCTTATTCTTCTTTACTGGCAAATTCTTATTAGACAACTTAAGGAAAATACCCTTATCAATGTAGCTGTATAAGGTCGTTACGCATACTGTTACGGAAAATTCCCCCTCTTTCCCCTGTGCTTTCAATTCTCCCAGTACCGCAGCCGGGCTGTAATCTTCATTTACTATTTTATCCTCTATATAATTTGCGTATGCAATATCGTTTCCTATTTTAAGCTGTGTACCCCTTGCCTTTAAATTTTCCTCTGCTTTCATTTGTGCCTTGTTTGGGCTATAACTTAATGTTTCTGTATAGTCGCTATTTCTGTGCATATATTCCCCTCGCTTAAGCTCATTGTATATAGTGCTGCGGTGTACGCCCAGCTGTTCTGCTATCTCTATCACGCTATGCCCTGCTTTTTTCAATGCCTCAATACTTATACGGTCTGTCCACGTCAGCTGTCGGCTGCCTTTCTTATTCGCCATTTCTGCTACCTCTCTTTCGTTCCTGTTCTTTCCCCATATACGACGAAAAGCCGCAAACTCTTTTACAAGTCTGCGGCTTATGCCTTTACCTATTTACAGCACTTTTTACAAGCGGTGTATTTCTTCTTTGCTTGGCTTAGCGGTATGCTCTTTGGGTTTTTCATTCCCGAACAGTTAGGCTTACTATGGTATTTTTTGTTGCTACGGTCTACATATACTGTAGTTTCTCCCGTATGCTGGCTTACGCTGGGCGTTGCGTCCTCGATTACGTCAAGCTCTATATTGCACCCGAACGTCTGTACCCCCCCCCCAGAAATTTCCAGTATTTCTGCGGTGTAGCGGGCTTTCGGGTACTTTCTCGCTAAGTCCCCCGCCAGCTCTGCCGATAGATTGCCTATTACCTTATCGCCCCACTTTACGTATGCGGCAGGCTCTCCGTTGTATGTATACTTTTCTACTGTAATATCTTCACTGCCGGACATTCTGCTTAAAATATCCTGCCTGTTTTCTCCGTCCTCATTATTGAACGTCACGCCTACTACTTTCGTTCTGATTGTATCTAAAATTCTGCCACCAGATGCAGCGGCAGGCGCTGGCGTTCTGTTTCTGTTCTCTTTTCCTGCGTTTTTCTTTTTCAGTCCAAAATAAGCGCATACTGCCGCAACCACAATGCAGCCTGCCCCACCTGTTATATTTCCAGACGGCAGCGCCGTTAAACCGCTTACTGCAAATAATGCAGCCACTGCCAATAAAATTACCTTTTTCTTTGTCATAGTAAGCCCTCGCTTTCGTTTCTACTTCAATTCTAAAATTTCATCAGCAGAGGCGTTAAGCTCTCTGCAAATTTTCGCCAGTGTTATTGCGTTTGGCGTAAGCTCGTTGTTTTCCCAGCGGCTTATATCTTTCTGGTATACTTGCAGGCGCTCTGCAAGTTCCTTTTGCGTCACGCCTGCCGCTTTTCTCGCTGTTTTAATGTTTTCGCCTAAATTCATGCCTTACCTCTCTTTTCTCTTGCCCTCAAAATGAAAGCAACCAGCAGTTTTACCAGTCCTACTGCTACTAAAAATACTCCTAATTTTAAAAGCATACTCTTTACTCGGCTTTGGGTTTGTGTTATATTTCTTATAGGCGGCGGGCTTATCGCCCGCCTGTTGGTTAGGGCTTTCGCCCTAACCTATGTACTTACCAATTATGATAAGTATTGTTCCTATGATTAAGTCTATCACTGCACTGATTGCCAATTCTTGCCAGTTGATAGGCTTTTTCTTTTGTTTCTTTTTCTTACCCATTGTGCCGTTTCTCCTTTCCAGTGGCTTTGCCTCTTATTTGTTCTTATCTCCTTTCCATGATTTTATTATATACCTTTTTCGGTATATTGTCAACACTTTTGTATAGATTTCTAAGAAAATTGCAAAAAAATAGAGGGCAGACAGCAAACCGCCCACCCTCGAAAACTTAAGCTAATCTTGTGGCATAATCTAAGCTAATCCAGCCTGCGCCACTCTTCAAGCGTCCCCAGCCTGCGCTTGCGCCCTGTCCGGCTTTCACTTCCACAATGGTAAATACTCCCTTTCCTGTGGTTTCTCCTGTCTTTGCATAGTTCGTGCCTGCTCCCGTTCTGATATTAAGGTCTAAAATATCCACCTGTACGCTAAACGGAACGCCTGCGCTTGCCTGCTGCCCCGCTGCGGTATATACCGCCTTGCCGTTATCATCATATACAGTATAACCCGCCTTGCAAGCGCTCTTTGCATTTTCCAGCGACGTAAACGCCCCCAGCTGGCTTGCTGCGTCCGTCCAGCTCTTGCGCACTCTGTAATACTTTGTACCGTTTTCTGCTGCATACTTTTTATAGTATCCCTCGCCGTACTCTGCACGCTTTTTCTTTACTGTTTCGCTCTGGTCTGCTGGCTTTTCATATCCAGTAAGAACGGCATCAGATGCAGCACGCACACTGCCCGCCTTTTTCAGTGCGTCCATTACTGCTGTGTATCCCTGCAATTCTTCCCATAAAAAGCCCAGCTGCATATTAAGGTCTGCAATGGATACGCCCGCCTGTTTTGCATGATTAAGCAGCGCCTGCTTTCTGCTCCAATACGTCCACTGTGCCAGCCCATAGCCTGCACTGTCCTTTACAAAATTGCCATAGCTGCCATTATCCACCGCTGCTGTATATTCTGCGTCCGTTTTTCCCATCTTATTATTATTGGTATTCTGTAAGTTGTTCGGCATAAGCCCGCTTTCAGCGTACAGATTGCCCATAATACCAGCCACGGCATAAGCATTTAAGCCCTTGCCTGTAAGAAAATCCCAGATTGTTTTTTCATTACTTCCCTGCGGCGTTTCTGCCTGTCCGCTGATTTTACGCTTAAACTCGTCCCATACGTGCTGTGTGCAGTTATATACATATGGGTTAGGGCAAATCTTGCCCGTTACGTCGTAATGTCTGATTACATGAGATGCAGGCACGCCGTACAAATTCATAAGGTAACGGGTAAGCTCTGCCGCTGCCTCTACTGTTGCGTCCTCAAAGTACCAGTCTTTATCTGTAGCGCCCAAATTCTTTGTATTTTTCTTTCTCACGCACAACTCAATACCGATACTGTTGGAATTTCTGCACTCTGCGTGTTTATAGCTTGATGCTCCGCAGTGCCACGCTATGTCCTCGTCCTCTACACTCTGCCAGATTTCCCCGTTAAATCCTACAAAGTAATGCGCAGACGCTCCCACGTACTGCCCTGCATAATATTTACAGTTAGCCTGTGCGCCGCCTAACGCTCCTACATAATGGATAACAATATATTTAATTCTACCCACGTTATTTTTATCGGTAAAATTAAAAGGCGTAAGTAATTTATTTACTGTTCTCATTTCCTACTCCTCTCCATAAAATCCCATACTGTCTGCGTCCTGTGAATTTCTGAACTGCTTAAGCTCTTCGGGTGTCATTCCCGCTACTTTTTCCTGTAATTTCTTAAGCTCTTCGGGTGTCATGTTCTTTGTCTGTTCGCTCTTTGTTTCTTTCATATTTCCTGCCTTTCCGCATACAAAATAAGCGCCTGCGGTGTCCCGCAAGCGCTCTTTGCTGCTATGTCCTTATTATTCTTATCTTTCCTGTGTCCTGTGTTTCTCTACGTTGCCTGTGGTGCTGTCCCCGTCCAGTTCGTCTGTGTCCGGCAGTTCGTCCGTATACTTCGCCAGAAACTCCCGCACCTTTTCCCATACCTTTTTTACGGGCAGCCCGCATAATGCCATATTCTTAAAAATACTCACTGCCTCATAGGCAATGTAAAGCAATGCGAAAAATTCAGCCACGCCCACGGTATCAAGCCCTAAATATGTACGTGCCTGCTCCGGTATAAATCCGATTAAGTTAATCTTAATCAGTACGTCGATTGCCAGCATGAATACCAGAGAAATAAGCATACCTACTTTTCTGATAGCCCCGTCAATGCCTGCGCAGCTGTTAAATTTCTTCTCTTTGATTGCACGCAGCACGCCAAAAACCGTGTCGCACACAATCGCCAATACTACCAGCTGGATAATTTTGTTATGTGCCGCCGCCTCAATAAATTCTGTAATAGTCATGTTCATAAATCCTGCCTTTCTCTTAATTGCAAATCTTTTGCCCGCTCTTTCAGCTCTGCGCCGTCGTAGCCTGCTGTCTGCTCCCAGTTTTCCAGAGTGGCTATTAAATCAGCAATAAGCCTGCTTTGCTTTTCTATGGTTTCCTGTTGTTCTTGTACTACCCTTAGTAAATTGCTACTCATGTACTCGCTCCTGCATTCTGCCGCTTAAGCAGCCTTTTCTATGGCTGCCTCTGCCAGCGTTTCTATTTTCTTTCGTAGGTTATAACTGTCGGCGTGTCCTGCGTGTCCCGTCCAGCTCTGTATACTCTTTTGTAACTGCTCTTTTGTGATTTTCCCGCTCTCGCACTTCTTGATAGTACGCTTTATGCGCTTTATGCTGTCCTTTCGCACTTTCCTGTGCGTTGCCCTGTGTTTGTAGCCTACAAAGTCTATACCGTTCTTTGCTGCCAGCATGGTAGTTTTCGGGTTAAACTCTAACTTAAGCTCTTCCCGTAAGAATTGCTCTATCCGTGCAAGCCAGTTGCGCAGCTGTTCCTTGTCTGGGCTTAATATTACAAAGTCGTCCATATATCGTATGTACGCCTCTACGCCCAGCTCATGCTTAATAAACTGGTCTAATGCGTCCAGATAGATATTTGCAAATAACTGACTGGTAAGGTTTCCTACTGGTATCCCTACGCCGTCCGGCATATTGCCGTTGTGGTCTATTATCCTGTCCAGCAATGCCAGTACCCCAGCGTCTTTTATAACCTTACGTATTTCAGTCTTTAATACCGCATGGTCTATGCTCTGGAAATAGTGGTGTATATCTGCCTTGATAGCATAAAGCGGCTGGTCTGGGTGGTATTTGTTCCACTCATACAGCCACTCTTTTAATGTATCAGACGCAGCGTGCATACCTTTACCTTTCCGGCAGGCGTAAGACTGCGATATAAACCGCTTATCAAATATAGGCTCTAACACGTTGTTTATGGCGTGCTGTACCACCCTGTCATAGAACGGCAGCGCCATTATCTGCCGCTCTTTCGGTTCGTACACCTTAAAGTAATGGTATTCGCTCGGCTCATAGGCAAGGTTTAGAATATCTTCCCGCACCTTGTCTAAGTTTTCCTCTTTGTCTTTCGTAAAAATCAGTACGTCTTTTCTGTGGCGCTTGCACTTTCTGGCTTTGTTATAGGCTTTCTGTACGTTTCCATAGTCACCCATAGCCTCTAAAAGTGTGATGCGCCGCCCGTCCTTATCGGTAATGTGTCCTACTCTCTTCAAGTATTAAGCTCCTGCCTTTCGCCGTAGCTACTAACCAGCAGCCGTATTTTTTCTCTTTGCCTCACGGCGGGACAGCCACTCTGACTATAGGATATTAAACACTCGGTCTTATCCCTTTCTAAGTCCTTGCCAGTATTCCGTAGAACTCTGTGCCTGTAATGTTCTCACTAAGTCACACGCCCCACGAGCGCCAATGTTCGTATTGACATTCCACGGGTAATTGTTGCAATTCACGGCACGAGCGCCGCAATTCGCCCCATTGTTCCAGTTGCCGCCCGCTATCAGCGCCGCCAGAGGCTGTAAGTAAGCAGCTGCCCCATATCCTGCTATTTTCTGGTCTTTACCTCTTCTATCAGTTCGCCCAGCATAACGCCTATTTCTTTCAGCTTGCGGCAGCTCTCGCCGTAGTGCCGTGCGTTCATAGCGCTATACTTCAAGTCATGCGCCAGCCGCAGCAATTCTTTACTTTCCTGCAATGCCGTATCTGCCGTGTATAAGTGGCTTTTCGTCGCCGTCTTATCCCACTTTATAACCTCTTGCAGCATTTCAAGAATTGCGTTTCTGGTCGCCGTCTGTAAGCTGAATTTCTCATACTTCGGGTACTTCGTAAGTAGAGGATAGATATATAGCAGAAAATCGTATATTTTCTGGTGTATAATATCTGTTTTTGTTTGTATGTCCATGCCTTACCCCCGTTTATCCGGCTGGGCTTTCGCCCGCCGTCTACAGAGAGTCACACGCCCCACGAGCGCCAACGATCGTATTGACATCCCACGGGTAATTGACGCAATTCACGGCACGAGCGCCGCAATTCGCCCCAGAGCCCCAGCTGCCGCCCGCTATCAGCGCCGCCAGAGAATATGCGTAATACTGGTAAATGTTACCAACGTCGTAAGACTTCTCGCCTGTGTTCAATGGGCTTTTCTTGTCCCAGCCCCACGCTACGCTTGCGTGGTAGTCTGCGTTTGTGGCGTGTTCTGCTCTTGTAATAAGCTCGTCCAGCCACTCCCAGACACGCCCCACGGCATCTACAACGCCCACGGAAGAAACGGCATTTACCACACTGCCTGTTACGCCCCTACCTGTGTTGCTGGTGGCGCTCCATGCGTTTGTATTTGCGTTATCCAGTCCGGCAGGGCTGCCAAAAGCATAAGCGCAAAATTCCGCATAGTTCGGCAGGCGTTTACCGCTCTTTGCCAGACGTTCTACAAAGTTGTACCAGTTCATGCTTTCTGTACCCGTCATAGGTGCGCAGCCGTACTCTGATTTCAAGCCCTTTGCTCCGTCGTCAGAATTAAGGTAAATATCTACCCATGTGCCGCCGCCTAAATATACCATACCCTCTGGGCTGCATTTCGGGCGGTGTCCCAGTGTCCATACAGAACGTGGTACAATGCCGTTGCTTACTGCACTTTCCCAGCCTGTGCCAAAAATAACACTGCTACCATTAAGCGGCTGTAAATTGCTGTCCACCTTGCGGCAGCGTCCATAATGAAAGCCGCCGATTTTACGGCTGTTTGTAGCGTTCCATCCTGTCGGGTATGTAGAGTTAAGGGAAATTACGTATTTCTCGTCTGCGCTGTCAATTCTGCTGTCGCAGATATATACGTAATAGTCCTTACCTACCGCAAAAGCGCTGCCTGCGTCCAGATTAGCAGCCGTAAGAATTGTATTTGCTGTCTTGAAAATTCCAGCGCCGCCCACGGCAATTACGCAACCCTCTACTACGGTCAGCTCATTTGCTCCGCTGGCGTAAATGTACTCATTGCTCGGTGCTACAATATCGCTGATTGTAGCCATTTTATTTACGTTCAAAAGCGCCCTTGCGTCGGTCTTTGTAACGTCGTCCACTAATAATCTACTCATACTGCTTTAATACTCCTTTCAGTGCTGCAATGTCGTCTGTTGTCATTCCTGCCACGGTGTCTGTGCGTTCCAGCGCAATTACCTTGCAGCCCGCTTTTACCGCTTTGGAAAGTGTAATGGCTGTTCTGTCGTTTCCTGCCTCTCCTGCTGCCGCAGCCTCGTCGGTCTGGATATGTGTTACTCCCTGCACCGTGCCGGATACGTCGCCCGCTACGAATTTCATACCTACCGCTGCCTCGTCGCAGTAATATACCGTAACCGCCTTTTTCTCTTCCTCTACAGCTGCTACGCCGCACTCAATATAACGCTGGTTCTCTGCGCTCTCGATTTTCGCCAGCAAATCTGCTGCCGCCAGTTCTCCGCTTGCTACCATAGCAAGGCAGTTGTAATAATCCTCTTTTGTCTTTAATACTTTAGGAAATCCTTTCATGGTCTGCCGCCTTTCTAAAATGTATTTGCAAGATAGGAATTACCCACGTAGGTAGCCCCTAACACTGCCGTTTCTACTGTTCTTTCGTAATGCTGGCTCATGTATGCTGCACCCATGTAACACAATCCCAGTACAGCATCATGCTTATAGTCAATACCCCAGCCGCTTTCTACTCTCTTAAGTCGCTCGTCCAGCGCTGCTATTGCCTCTTTGGTTTCTTTCGTGCCTGCCTCTGCCTGCTTTTTCACTTCCTGCATGGCTGCTGCCAGCTCTTCAATTTGCAGTTGCAGGCTGCCTGCTATGTCCTCGCCCAGCTTGTCCTTGATACTCTCAAACCATGTGTTAAATTCGTTTTCAGCGTCCGACTGGAATAGCTTAATTTTTGCCATAAATTCTGTATAGGCGCTTAAAAGTTCCTTGTCCCAGTTGTCAAGCGTGCTTTCAAAACTGCTGTATCTTTCGTTAAACTGGCTCTCATACTGCGCAAATAAGCCCTCTGTCTTGCTTACGTAGCTGTCATATACGCCCGCAATCTCTGTAAGGTACTTTTCCATATTCTGCTTATATGCGCTGAACTCGTCCAGCACGGCTGCGCTGTAGGTGTTGAAAAAGTCCGTAAACTGCTTTGTAAGCACGCTTGCGTCTATCTCTTCCACCGTTCCTGTTACAATGCCGCAGACTGCGCTATTAAACCGCTGGTCTGTGATGTTCTGCGTCTGTATCCTTGTTACGCCCTTGCCTACGTAAATATCTGCAAGTGCAAGCTCCCATATTTCCGTAGTGCGTGTTACTGCCGTTGCTGTCGGCTTTGCAGACGGTGTGCCTTTCAGCACCGCAATATACATATCTCTTTGCGGCAAATCCCAGCGAACTACTACCCTGTCCACCCTGTTAAGCGCTCCCTCTGCCGTATCCAGTGTTACGCTAAGCGTTGCAGGATTTCTAAAGGCGTAGCCGTTTATAAAGGCATAGCCTGCATTTACTCTTATTTCCATGCCGCTGTAAGCTACCACCTGTAGCCCGTCGCTCGGCTTTGGAAAAATGCCGTTTGCAATGAAAGTAGCAAAGTACCACGCCCAATCCTCGGCTTTATATACCCTGTCGTACTCTCCGTCTACTGCCACGGCATTAAACGGTAAGCTGTTTGCCATTTCTGCTACCTCACTTTCCTAATCTGGTCTACCAGCGTCGGCAGGCTGTCGCCAAAAGTCGCCTCTATGGTTTCCTCGCCTTTCTGGTATGTTTCTGTTACTTCTGTAATGCGTGCATCTATCTGTATGCCCCACTTGGTTTCTTTGCAAGTAATACGGTCGCCTAAATCAAAATCAGCCTTAAATTTTAAGTTTGAATTTGTATTTATGGTACTTACAAAATTTATGTTCTTGCCGTAGTTTTCCAACTCTGCGTCGCCTCTCGTTTTCAGCATTGCAATATAGGTATTCAGCGGTATTGTTACCTCTGTTTCCCCCTGCTGGTACTTTCTGGCAATGTCCGTAGCGTCGCAGAATACCTCTACTAAATCCAGCCCCGTTGCGCCCTCGCCGTCCACTGTGGTTACTGGCTGGCTGCCGTCGTCGTCAGCTGCTCCCTGCACATAAATAAAGTTGCCGCAGTTCTCTATACTGGCTGTATATTCCTGCTCGTTGACATTATCAAAATCTCTTGAAAATATGCAGGGTGTGTTACCCTCGGTATTTGTGGCTGTAAGGTCATTGCCCTTATACAGATAAAAGCCAAACAGTCTCTCTCTTTCGTTAAGCAGAATGTCATAGCCCAGCTTTCCAGCCTGCGCCCTTGCCTTTACTTCCTGCCCCAGTTGTGCGTATACCTCGTTTGCATATTCAACCGCCACGCCGTCTATGGTTTCCTGCGCCAGAAATGTAAGCAATGGAAAACGCCGCTTTGTTCCTGCTGCGCTGCCGCAGTTGTTCTTTACCATAAGGTTTATAAGATACTGGTTTGTACCTGTCGCCACAATCTGCGGATAAATGCAGCGCTTATTAAGCCACCAGCTAAGCATATAGCCTTGTGCCTCTAACTGCTCTAAGCCGTTCTCGTCTTTGGTAATGTGTACGTAGGTTATCTGCGCTGCCCTGCGCCATACGCCGCCGTCGGCGGTCTTTACTTCTTTTTTTCCGTCGTGCTTGGTTATTAAGTTACCCTCTACCAGCAAACGGCTGTTATTGTCCGTAATCGGCGCAAGCAGGCTAAAAGTTCCTACGTCAAAATACTTTGTATGCCATAGCAGGCTTGCCAGCTCGTCTATAGCTCCCAGCGGCTGTACTGTCTTGTCGAATACTCTAAGCTCCATACCGTCACACTCCTAAAAATTCCTTGCTGTAGAATATGGATACTTCCAGAGAATTTACGCCGCTGGCTGCATCATACCTAAACATATTGTCGCCTATGGCAAGCTGCATAAATGTACTGTCTACATCAATGTAGCGGAAATAGTCGGTTTCTACGCCGTCCCTTATCAGCTTAGCGCCCTTGCTGCCGTACTTCGTGTTAATCTCTATCACGTCTCCCGTTTTCATAGTGGCGTTAATCTGTATAAATTCCTCGGTATCCACATTAAGCAGTATCGGGTTTGAAACTGTCCCCAGTGCTGTAAACCTTATCCTCATTCCTGTTGATACGTCGCCCTCGTTGTAGCAGTCCACTATTACGCTTTCCGCTCGGTATCCGTATATCATGCTCTTTGTGCTGTCCTTTTCGATAACGCAAGGGAAATGCCACGCAGCCACCCAGCTTGCTATATCCTCTTTTGTTTCTTCCTCTTCCCGCCAGAACGGGTTAAGGCACTCTATTTGTAAATCAAACTCATAAAGTACCTCTTTCTTTAGTATCTTAGGCTCTCCATACGCCCTGCAATCAATCACACGCTTAAAGCCGCCGTACTCGTACACCAGCGTAGCGCTAAGCTCTGGGTTAAATATCTTAAGCATACGGCGGCGCAGTTCCAATGCCTGCGCCTTGTCCCGTGTGTTGATATGTCCCACTACGTCTATGTCCCTCGCCTCGATACGCTGCCCTACGTAGGTGTCGCCGTGCTGTCCCATACTGTTTGTGCTGTAAATGACGCTCGTAACGCCGGAAATGCCCTCTACGTCTTTACTTATATTGCAATGGTATACGCTGTCTACTCCCAGCTCTAACCGCTCGCCCCTTGAATTTATGTAAGTCAGTTTTTCATTTTCCATGTGTTACACCGTCCTTGCTATCATTCTGAACTGTCTGGCTGCCTCTTTCTGCTGTTTTGCATAGTCCGTTGTATTCGCATAAATATACTGATTGACAACTACGCCGCCTGCTGCACTGCCGCCGCCTCTCGGCTTTGGCTTTTTGTCGTCGTTATCATACTTAAATTCATTGCCTACATTTACCTTTGCGTCTACGTCAAACTCCTGCGGTACGCTGTCCTCAATCATTTTCTTAACGCCGCCGATTTCATTAGAAAAGCCAACGCCGATACCCTGCGCCAGATATACGCCGATTTCGTCACGCATCAGCTTAGACGGGCTGGCAATTCCGAATAAATCTTTAAGGAAGTCGGTAACATTGCCTACCCAGTCGCTTATTTTGTCTTTTATCCACCTCGTAGCGCCGCTTATGCCGTTCCAGATGCCCTCTACCATGTTTTTACCGAACCCTGCAAACGTACTGCCAATATCCTTAAATACGTCTGTTATTCCAGTAATTACATTTTTCATGCCCTCTACGGCTTTGTTCTTTACTTCTGTACCCCACGTAGCCACTTTGGAAATTGCACCAGAAATGCTGTTATAAATCTTTTGCGGTATTTCCTTAACAATCGTAACAATGCCCGTTACCATGGCGTTCATTACCTCTTTGGCTTTCGTAAGCATATTGTTACCCCACGTAGCCACTCTGGTTACTGCGCTTACTATACTGTTCCAGATTTTAGCAGGCGTTTCTTTCACAATCGTTACAATGTTCGTAAGCATTGTGTTCATTACTTCTTTGGCTTTGGTCTGCATATTTGCGCCCCACGTAGCCACTCTGGTTACTGCGCTTACTATACTGTTCCAGATTTTCTGCGGCAGCTCCTTAACAATATCTATAACTTTCGTTACAAAATCTGTTATAACTGTGCCGCCTTTTTCCTGCATATTTGCGCCCCACTCTGCTATTTTCTCAACGCCCGCAGCGATTGCCTGCTGTATCAGAGTAGGTAGCTCTTTTATTTTATTTATGATTGTCGTTACCAGCTTGCCTGCCGCCGTCAAAATCTTAGGCAGCCCCGTAATCAGTCCTGTTACAATGGCTGCTATAATCTGCGGTATGGCTGCGATTAAAAGCGGTATTGCATCTATGATGCCGTCAATCAATGCAACTATAATATCGCCCGCACTTTCGATAATAAGCGGTATGCCCTCAACCAGTGCATTTATGATAGCCGTTATGATTTCCGGCAGTGCCTCAATCAGTACAGGCAGCGCTGCTACCAGCCCCTGTGCCAGCCCCGTAAGCAGCTGTAATGCTGCTGTAATCAGCAACGGTATATTTTCTATCAGCATGGTTACAATGTTCGTAACCACCGTTACGATTGTTGGCAGCAATGTAGGTAACGCTTGTGCGATACCTTGCGCCAATTCCGTAATAATCTGTACGCCTGCCTCTAAAAGCTGCGGTAATATAGTAAGCAGCGTATCTATGATTGTCGGTATAATCTGCCCGATTATGCTTATCATTTCCGGCAGCATTCCAACCAGCGTATTAAGCAAGTCCTGTACGCCGCTCATTAAAGGCGGTAATAACTCCTGTATAACCTGTGGTATATACGTTGCAAGCTGCTCTACGATTTCTCCCAGTCCGCTTACCAGCCTCGGCACTGTTTCTATTACCCTCGGTGCTATATTCCCTACCACTGTTACAATACTGTCTACCAGATTGCTTGTAAGCTGTGAGAAATTCGCCTCGCTGTCTGCCATGCCAGCTACCCAGTTATCCCACGCTGAACTCATAGAACTAACCGAACCCTCTATTGTTGTACTTGCCTCTTTTGCCGTTGTCCCTGTTATGCCCATTTCCGTCTGCACGACGTGAATAGCGTCTACAACGTCTGAATATGATGAAATATCATACTTAATGCCGGATAGCTTGCTTGCATCATCAAGCAGTCGCTGCATTTCCTCTTTTGTGCCGCCATATCCCAGTTTTAAGTTATCCAGCATGGTATAATTCTGCTTTGCAAAACCGTTATAGGCGTTCTGTATAAGCGATATATCAGTACCCATTTTATTTGCATTGTCTGACATATCCGTAATTGCCACGTTTGCCTTTTCTGCTGCCGCTGCCGTGTCATTATTCATACTGGCAAGCAGCGACGCTGAAAAGCTGGTAACTGTTTCCATGTACTCATTTGCAGACATTCCGGCTGTTTTATATGCGTCGTTTGCATAACCAACAACCGTATCAGACGACGTTTTGAAAAGAGTTTCTACACCGCCTACAAGCTGTTCCTGTGCTGCGTATCCCTCTATCGCTTTTGTGGTAAGCGCTCCTATGGCTGTTGCCGCTCCAGCAACTGCTGCCGCCGTCGCCGCTGCTGCTGCTTTAAGCGCTGTACCCATTCCGCTTAGCACGCTTGTAAATCCAGAAAATTTTCCCTTTGCGTCGTCTGCCTGTTCCCCGCTGTCTTTTATTTCCTTTCCCATTTCGTCAGCGGCTTTTTCTGCTTTTTCCATTTCGTCAGTCGTTTTGCCTAATTCCTGCTCTGTCTTTACAAGCGCTGCTTTCTGGTAATTTAACTGGGTTTCAAGTTTTTTACTTTCTTCGCTATTGTCTCCTGTTGCCTTGCGACATTTTTCTAAAGCCGCCTCGGTTTCTTTTACCTTTTTTGCCTGCTCGTCGTATGTTTTCTGTAGTACCGCCTGCTTTGCTTTCAGCGCATCTACGCTGCTTGCATTGTCCTTATATTCAGCCGTTACAAGTTTCATTTCAGAATTAAGCACTTTAAGGGTGCTGTTAATTTCCTTGCAGGCTGCTTTATACTCTGCCTCTCCGTCAAAACTTAACCTTGTTTTGACGTTCTGCGTCTTATCTGCCATAATTAAAAGCCCCCTAACGCTATGTCTATATCGTCCATGTTTTCTGTAGCTGCTGGTGTTCCCGCCTGTTCCTGTCGGAAAATGTGCGGGTTATATTCCTTGTGATATTTAAACAGTGTCGTTATCTGGTATGGTGTTTTTCTCCATGCCTCACGTTCCCTGTATCTCAAAAGCACTACTGCAATATACAAAAGCCGTGCAGTATCTAATTTTCCTGCACGGCTGCCCTGTTTCCCTCTTCTGTTGTTTCTTCTCCGTCGTTTTCGTTCTCTGTGTCGCTGTTATCTCCCGCAGTTCCTCTGTAGAACGATTTAAAAATAGCGTTCTGTACTTCCTGCAAATTTCCTGCGTGTATCAGTCTGCCTACCCTCTTCTCTTCAAGCAGCTGGGCGTTTTCGTCCTCTGCTAAAAGTGCCTCGTTAATAAGCAGCGTAAGTAACCACCTTGTATCTTTAAAAAGGTTTGGGTTATCTTTATTGAATACCTCACTTAATTTGTCGTAGCCCCCAAACTTTTCCTGTACTTCGTCTAATGCGTTCAGCGAAAAAAGTAAACCATATTCTTTGCCGTTCAGCTCTACGGGAAAAGCCCCGCTCTTTAATGCTCCCATGATATAAAATTAAGGCGCAGCCCATGCTACGCCTCTCTCCTTTCCTGTTTTATACACTTTCCATTGCTGCTGCCTTTTCCGGCACTGCTGTAAACCACGTTTTAGCCGCTGCGCTTTCCTCTGTTCCCACAAAGTCTGCTTTCCACAAGCTATCTTTCTTTCTTGTTGTAAAAGATGCCTCAATGTCCGGCGTGTTAAACTTGATACTCTCGCCCTTTGTTTCGTACTTTTCAGACGGTACTTTAAATTTTGCTTTAAGCAGCCATACGTAACGGTATTTACCACCCGTTTTCTTAGCTCTGAACCCTACAGCAACATACGGCGGCTCGTCCTCTTTTCCCGCCCATACTACGCTGTTCTTATCTACTGCCTGCCCCAGCAGCTCTGCCAGCACTTCCGGCGTAAGGTCTTTAATTCCCAGTTTAAGCATTCCGCTTGCAAACTCCGTGACGCTCTCGCTTAATGTGTCGTCTGCATACAAGCTGCCGTCTGCTGTCTTTACGGATAAATCGGCGCTCATTGCCTCTGCCATTTTCTTAGGTGTCCCGTAGCTCTCTGCTCCGTCTGCCTCTGTGCATACGGCGTAATATAAATCTTTCAGTCCCAGTGTCATTGTTTAATCACTCCTCTTTCAAAATCTCGACTGTGATAGGCACTAACCAGTACCCCGTTTCTGTTTCGTAGCTTTCTGCGTCTATGCTGTTAATATAAACGCCTGCTGCTTTCAATACCTCTTTTGTCTTATCAAGCTGCGCCTCAAAATCGCCCTTATGGAAAAGCGTAACTCTATACATTTCCCTGCGCTCTTTCTCTTCGTCGTCTGCATTTACCGCAGGCGTACCCAGCAGCCGCAGAAACGTATAATATGCGTCTGGCTTATCCCGTCCAGTGTAAACGCCTCTCTGGGCTGGCAACCCTGCGCTTTCTAAAATCTCCTGTATACTCATTCGCCTGTTTCACTCTCCCATATACTGCGCTGTGCCTCTACTACCTTTTCGTGCGCCTTTTCGTTTGCCACTGTCATATAAGGGCGTGCAGCGTGGCTACTTGTGCCGTACTCTGCCACAAAGCCGATTGTTGCATAGCGCACCTTGCTTTTATCTCCTTTTCTGTCGTTTCCATGCTTTGCCCGTCCCTGTGGGTATATCTCTACGTATTTCTCCGTATCGTCGCCCTTTACGTCCGTGGCTTTTATGGAATTGATAAAACCGCCCGTTTCGTTCAGTCCCATTGCCTGTGCCTCTGCTCTCTGTGCCTCTATCAGCACATCAGCACCAGCTTTAAGCATTTTGGGGACTGCCTCAACTGTAGCCGCCTCTCTCCGGCTGAAAGCGTCTATAATATCTTCCAGCCCGACTGTGTTAAACTCTCCCATGCTTACACCTCGTTTCTGTGGCGTAAATCTGTAAGCGTAAGCTCTATGGTGTCTGTTCCTGTATCGTAGGTCTTAAGTACAAAATAGCGCCGCCCGTTTACTTCTACTACGTCCTCGCCGCCATAATCTGCCTTATGTACCTCGTACTTTGCCTCTACCAGCTTTCCTGTCTGCTGGCTCTTGAAATACTCGCTATACCCCACTGATTTTTTATTACAAAATACAGTACGGGTGCTTTCTTTCGGCTTTGTCGCAAATCCGTTTTTGTTTACCCTGTCTTTTTCGCTTGCCTCGCTTATCAGCGTTATTTCGTCTATCCAGTCCATACCTTACCTCTCTTTTAGGTGTCCGTTTCGGACACATAGCCCAAATAAACGCTACCGCAATAGCAGTTACCCAGATATGCAGCATCTGTTTTATGCTCTAAGGCATCTATGCGCCCGTCCAATGTTTCCATGTTTTCGTAAACTTCTGAAAACGTATTATTTACAGCCTGCATATTGCTGCTTTCTCTGGCTTTCATTTCCTGTACCAATGCCTTTAAGCTGGTAAAGCTAAACCACCTCATGCCAGCACCTCACTTATGCAAACAAGGCTTTTATTTCCTGCTGCGTAATTTCTGTAAGGTCTGCTGCTGTCAGTGCCGTTATTCCTTTTGTAGCTGTAAATTTGCCTGTTTTGTTATCATACGCAAGCCCTGTAATCACATTGCCTGCGCCCGTAACTGTTACGCTTAAATCGTCCAGCTGGATAAGTCCCGCTACTGCCTCGTTGATTGCTTTTGTTACGTCTGCGGTCTTTGCGTATGTTGTCAGTGCATTTGCAATGGCTGCCGTTACTTCCGTAGTCTTTGCATAACTGCTTAAGTCTACTTTCCAGTCTCCCACCTTTTCCAGTTTACCGTTAATTACCATGTATTCGCTGTAAAGGTTTCCTGCCTCTCCACTGGCATTTTTTACCATGTAAATTTTCTTTTCTGCGTCGTCCGCTACTGTATCAATGTCTCCCGTGCTGTCTACCATTACACGGCTTAAGTGGTCTGTCCCTGCAATCGCTGTGGAAATAGCGGCGGCTACCTCTGTTGCGGTCATTCCGTCTTTAATTCCATAGCCTGCAAGTGTTGTAGCTGCATCTGCTTTCCCGTTTATAAGGCTTTTCAAATCTTCTGTAAGATTTTCTACAGCTACCTTATCAAGCCCCCCCAGCGCCCCTATGTCGCCTTTTTCTGCATAGCGTTCTTTAATTTCCGCTACCAGAAATTTAAGGGTATCGTATGTAACTCTCTTAATTGCCATTACTCTTATTTCTCCTATCCAAACAAATTCTTAATATCCTGCTCTCCTACTTCGTCGTCCGCAGTATCTGGCGTAACGCCGCCTGTGTATTCACTGGATAGGCTTAAGTGCATTTTAAGACACTCGTAAGATTTCCAGAATTGCTCTGATTTATCAGAGTATCCAAATTCTGCCTTGCAGTATAGCGTAATGGCTCTAATAATCAGTGCGTCTGTTTCTTCCAGTTTCTTTACGCCTACGTCCTGCAAATCCATTTTGCAGGCGGCTATGCAGTCGTTTATTTCTTCCGTGATTTTTTCGCTTGTGCTGCTGATACGCAGCGCCGCCCGCATCTTTTCGGTTAATGTTGTGGCAGTTGCTGCCATAGCCTGCACCCTCTTTCTTACTCTGTTTCTTCCGCTACTCCTGCATTTACCAGAACTGCTGCACGTTCTCTGGTTACTGTGTAAGTATCTCCTGTATCCTTAATCTGGTTCAATTCCTTATCAAGAAAACGGTTCTTTGCTCTCACTTTTACCAGCCCTGCTGTTTTCTTTTCTTCCTCGGCTTTCGCTGCTGCCTTTCTCTCTTCCTCGGCTTTCGCTGCTGCCTCTGCCGCCTTTCTCTCTTCTTCGGCTTTCGCTGCTGCCTCTGCTGCTACTTTTTTATCCTCTTCCGTAAGCTCGCTGTCGTCTGGTATATCTACCTCGACGGCTGCGCAGCGTGCAGCAATTTCTTTCTTTGTTCCTTCTGCATCTACGCCCAGCTGCTTTGCCAGTTCCTGCAAATCCTCTTTCTTATAGTTTTCCAGCTCTTTTGCGTCTAAGTATCCTTTCATGCTCTACCTCGCTTTCTTACACTGCTTTTACGCCCTTTTTAACTAAGATAATACCCGCAGCGTCAGCTACTTTGCCGTCCACTACCATTAAGCACTTATTCTTAATCTTGTTGTTGTCGTGGTCTGTCCACTTCACTACCTGCATTTCCATGTTGGTATTGATAACGTAATCAGAGAAATTCATAAATACTGCGATTACGTCGCCCTCGTTTGCGTCGTCCCAGCTCGGTAAAACGTCGTCCTCTACAGTTTCCACATTCTTACCCATGAAACGGTATGTTTCCTCTCCATTCACGCCGTAGTTTGTGCGTCCGATAGGCTGCCCGTTCTTATCTTCCATACCGTCAATGCCAGTATCAAAAGTGGACTGGTTCATAACAAAGCTGCCGTTTCTGTACGCCTTTTTCATTTTACCTTTTACCTTGTGCCAGCCGTTCCAGCTTGCGTACTCTTCCGGTGTCAGAGTAATTACAGTTGTTACCCTGTTGTCTTTAAGAACACCCAGCGGCTGCCCCTCACCTGTACCGTTGAAAATGGCAATTTCAATCGCCTTTACCATTGCCTCTGTTGCCATAGGTACAAACAAATCAGTAAACATTTTCAGCGTTACTACATTCGCTAAAATGCTCTGGGAAATTTTGCACTCCAAACCGTAATAATTGAATGTTACGGAATTTTTAGCAGATGCTTTCTGGTCGTCGCTGCTCTTTTCCTCTGCAATCCAGTGCGCAGTAGGCTTTAAGTCTGCAATCGGAATGGAAACGCCGCCCTGTACGTTAATCTTGCGCACCTTTGCATAAATGCTGCCGTAGCTTTCCAGTTTCTGAATGATTTCATTCATAATAGTTGTCGGAATTACAGCGCCACTGTCTGCTGTAGTGGTGGTTTCAGCCGCTCTGTACTCTGCCGGAATAGCAACGCCTCTGCATACATAATTCATAAACGCTTTTCTGTATGCCATAGTGTCGTATTTGTCCTCTGTTTCTCCTGCTCCTGCGCCGCCTGCTCCCTTGAAATTTCTAAGCAGCGTAGTATCTGCTCCCGCTCCACCTGTCGGCTCTCCTGCTGCAATTCTTTCAAGCAGCTTTTTACGTTTCTCTGCCGCTGTCAGTAAAGCGGTACGCTCTTCCTGTAAGTCTGTTACCTCTGTTTCCAGTTTTGTAATTTCCTCGTCCGTAAGCTCTGCCGCTCTGGTGTTAAGCTCTTCTTTGATTTCGGCTAATCTTGCCTCAATTTCCTTTAATCTCATAGTCTGTGTTCTCCTTTTTTGTTTTGATTTTTATAAGCTCGCCTTAATCTTTAGTATTGCTGCCCGCCTCTTAAGCAACTCCTGCCGCTCCCGCTCATAACTCCTACTCGCAAAAGCACGGGCGCTTATTTCAGTATCGTTATTTGCCGGAATACTCACGGCTGATACATCATAAACCTTTTTGATTTTCAAAATTGTTCTTGTATGTGTTTCTCTGTCGTAACTTTCCTCTGCCACTGTAAACGCCCATGACATTTTAGTAATCATTCCTGCGCTTATGTCTTGATATAGCCCACGGGCTAAGTCTGTCCGGCTTAAGTCTGCTGCCACGAAAAGCCCCTTTACGTCCGGCTCTAAAATCAGCGTATTATTTGACTGTCTGGCAAATACTCTGCCCTCATGGTCGTACTGCATGATAACGTCGCTCATGTCTGCGCTGTCTAATGCGTGTGCGTCTATTCTTTCGTAAATCTTTGTGCCGTCCTCAAACTCATATAAAAGGTATGGCGCATTAAATGTAGTAGCGTAGCCCTCTACGTAGCACTCCGACTGTAAGCGCTTTTCGCCGGAACTCTGCGCAGCCAGAGGCGCTACCAGCGTTCTATATTCCCGCTCTTTCTTAACTGGCATTATTTACACCCTCTTTCTCTTCCTGTCCGTTCTGCGGCTCTTCTCCCGCTGCTGGTTCTGTCTGCTGCGGTACTTGCTGTATGATAACTGGCTGCTCACTTCCTTTGTTCAGCTCGCTTACCTCTGTATATTCCTTTCGGATATAATACTTTTCCCCGTCCTCAACGTGTGCCATGTTCCATATATCCATCACGCCGTTTCTGTTCAGTAACGCACGGTCAAAAAGCTGTGTGCTTACGCTTAACTTTGTGGCGTTGCTGGCGTATTGCAGGCGATTTGCAGAAAAGAAAATAGCATTGCCGCAGGCTCTTTCTCTCTCTGTAAAGCTCATATTTGTCATAACAAGCGATAGTTGTATTGCAAACGGTTCTATTTTTCCCTCGTAGTAGGCGTTCCACGTATTTTCATCAAATTTATTTTGCAGAATGTCCATATTTGTACCAAAATGCGTACATACATTTTCTTGTATGTGCTGCATCTGCAATGCGTTTGGTGTGTACGGTTTACTTTCTACCTGTTTCAGCTCACTAAACTTGTTATCATAAATAATCATGCCGCTATCGTTGTCTGCGCTTAAGTTGTCCTCTGTAAAGCGTTCCCGTTCTTTCTTTATATCATCTGGTTTCAGCATATTTGCCACCTTTGCCAGAAAACGGATATTTGCCGAATTTTTTACAGCGTTTATAATTCCCTCATTCTGCGTATGTATCAGCTGCATAGTTGGTGCAAGCGTGCTGTTGTCCTCTCCAAAAAGGTCGTCTTTATATTCAAAGTCTGTCATAATGCCTACACGCTCAAACTCAATAGCTCCATAGCTGCCATTTGCAAACAGATACCGTAAATATAACTGCCCCTCACTCTCTACCACCTCGCAGCGTTCAGCCCGCAGCGGATACCAGCCACATAAGCGCCCGTATTCGTCCTCGATAGGTATAATAAAAGCGGTGTGTTCCACCGCTACATACGTTGCCAGACGCTTTATAAATTTTGTTGTGTCCATAAAATAGTTGGGTTTATGCTGCAATGTCTTTTCCAGCGACTTAAGGGCGCTGCCCTCTATCTCCGGCTTTAGCTTGCTGCAATGTGTGGCAAAATTATTTATAGCCGTTCTGGTCAAATCCATTTCATACACGCCGCCGCTAAAGCTGGTAAACGTCGGGCTGTATCCGTTCAGCATTTTGAAATAATTACCTATGGCTTTTAACTCTTTGCCATGAAAAAGATAGTCTAAAAATTTCATGCCGTTTACACTCCTTTCTATGCGGCATTTTTAAGCAGCTCGCCGCACTCTTCCCAGTATTTCTGCCGCACGGTCATTGCATCTATGACAGATACAAAGCCGTCGATATGCGCCCGCTGCTCGATTTTTATAGGTCTAAATTTTCTTGTTTCCATGTTGTGCTTAAGCGCAACATTTAAGAAATGCGTCTTTAGTAAATTGTTGTCGGCAATCTTAAAATCGCCGTCTTTTATGATGCCCTCAAACTCCCGTATAACTGGTGTAAGGTTTTCGCCTTGGTAAACGTCGTCCATGTGAAAACCATAATTTGCCATATCGGTAATAAGGTACTGGGCGCTGTATCTGTCGTAGCCGATTTTCAACGGTCGTATGCCGTAATCTTCCAGCAGCATAGTAAACCAGCCGTAAACGTCGTGGTAATCTACGTAATTCTCGCCGCTTAAGGTTATCAGCCCCTTTTTAACGAATATGTCATACGGCACGCCGTCCGTAGCCTGTAAGTATTCCAGCCTGCCCCGTGGCATAAAGAACTGTGTAAACGCATACAGTGTACCGTCTTTCTGAATAACCACACTGGCTGCCGTTAAGTCCGTTGTCTGGCTTAAGTCGATACCGCCCACTGCGTAGCAGTCCCTAAAGTCCTCTAAGGTCTTTTCTACTCCGGCGTTCTCTACCGTCTGATATTCCAGCCATGCAATAGAGCTGTTCTGCTTGATATTGCAATACTTTGTAAGGAACTCTGCTTTTTTACTTAAGCTGCCCTCTGCTACTGCTATCTCGTCCATAAAGAAACTTTCTTTTACGGATACGCCCATGTTAGGGTTAGCCTTTTTCAGTTCGTCTATGTCGTTCCACTTCTCCACATCATCAATCATGTAAAGGAATGGTAATAGCCTGCGCTCTTTGCTGTTTCCTTTCAAGAAACTTGTGCTACGTTTCATTAGTTCATCATAAATACTGTCGTTGATATATCCGGCAGTGCTTATGCTCAATATCATAGGTTGAGTACGTGCGCCTAAAGCGGATTTCATAACCTCATACTGCTTTAGTCCAGCGTCCCCGCTCCATGCTGCCATTTCATCACATACCACAAGCTGCGGGTTAAATCCGTCTGACTTCTTGGCGTTAAAAGCAATCGGTTTTATTACCGTGTTGCTCTCCGCAATATAAATATCGCTGCGCCGTTTCTTTGCCAGCTCCGCTAACTCGTCCTCTGCCTGTACCATTTGATAAAATCCGTCATACACCAGCGCCGCTTGGTCTAATTTCGGCGCTAAGCAGTATATTTCTTGTCCATACTCTGGCTCTAAGTACGCCATATATGCAATAATCGCAGATGCAAATAAACTTTTTCCGTTTTTTCTGCCAATTACAATAAAAATTTCACGGAAAATACGTATTTTTTCTGCGTCCTGTATGCCAAAAATAACAGAAACTATGGCTTTCTGCCATAGCTCCAACTTGATTAAATCATTACGCCCCTTGCTGTGGTGGCAAAAGTTCTCTATGAACCGTATAGCCTTATTCGCAGCCTTTGCATTAAAAAAATACTCCTGCTTTTGCAGCCCGTTTATAATGATTTCGTATATTTTCTTTATCCATTTTCCCGCTATGATTTCGCCGCTTGTAATCTTTGCGTGGTACTCATAGATATAATTTCGATAAGGCGGCAATATTGCTTACTCTTCCCGCAAAGCCGCCAGCCTGCTTGTCTTTCGTTTCGCAGCTGGTACTAATTCCGTAAGTTGCTTAATCACTGCTGCATAGTTCTTACTAAGCGCTATGTAGGTTTCTGCCTCTGGGCTTTTCTTTGTTCCCCACTGGTTCTGCCCGTTCTGGTACTCACTCGTCCAGCCGTCTTTTTCAAGTTTCGCCTGCAAGTCGTCCAGCTCAATGCTCATAAATGCAGCCTTTTCTATCAGCGGCGTTACTAATTTTCTTTTGTTTTCGTCTAAGTCCTTGAAAATTCCCTTAAGTCTGGTCTTTTCGGTCTTTATCCTCTGTTCTTTGGTTTTCTCTTTCTTTGTTGCCATTCCTTTACCCCGCTTTCCATTCCTGCGCCGCACCACACCCCCTACACCACCCGTGCGCACGCCCGTAGGGTAATTTTAGTGTATCCCCCTCGGTATTCGCCCCCTTTAATTATTTTTCTGATATGGGGGGAGTATGCCGCCGTTCTCGTCGAACTGATACCGCTTATGCCTCTCCTGTTTGTGGTGTTCCTTGTTGTGGCAGTCTTGGCACAACGCCTCTAAGTTATCCCAGCACAACGTAACGCTTATGTCGTTTATGTTCTCTCTGTTAAGCCAGCGCTTATGATGCACTATCTTTGCGGGCTGCCCGCAGCGTTCACAAATATAATCTTGTGACATTAAATAAGCGGCTCTGGTTTTTTCCCATGCCGCTGATAAATAAAAACTCTTAGCCCATGCTTTCATACTGTCCCCTCTCTTTCTTCATTCCCCAGCGCCCTAAGTTTCATGCGCTGGGTGGAGGCTAAAGAATGAATAGAAAAAGAGTAGGCAACTGCTGCCGCACATGGCTTAAGCTATCGCCTACTCATTTCATGCTACCATTGTATCTCTTTTGTTTTCCCATGTAAACACCACGTTTTTACCACGATATTACCCGCTGCTGCTCTGTTATCATTTCTCTTACTGGCACGCCTGCTGCTCTTAGCTGCTCGTATATACTCCTTATCTCGTGTCTAAACCAGCCTACATACTGCATGGGTACTGGCTGATATTGCCGCCCCATAAATGGGTTATCTGCATACGCTGCCACCTGTGAAAACTCATATAGCAGCAGTGGCTTACTCTGGTCTAATAATAGCCGCAATATATATGCTGTCGTTCTTCCGTGTAGCCGTCCCTCTGGCGGCTGCCATATCCCAGTTATTATATATAACCTCTGCCACTCGTAAAGCTCAAATCCTAACGCCTGCTCTATATGCTTTATCAACCTGTCTGCCGCCTGCTGTTCTCTCGCTGTTTCCCGCTTTCTTTTTATCCATGCTTTTATTTTTTCAAACACTTACTTTACCCTCTCTTCGTCAATCCCCCACAATAATACTGACAGCTCGTTTATGATGCCCGTAACCCAGCGCCTCGGTGTGTTCTTTCCTGTGTCCAGTTCCTCTGCAATTTCCGCATAGTCCATACCCTGCATGAAATACATTTCAAAAGCCTTGTACTCTACGCCTCTGCCTGCTGCCTCTCTGCGACGCTCTATCTCTTCTACTGCCTTGTCTATATGTGCTGTCATTATCAATGTCTTAAAGCGTGTGCGTCTGATACTCTCTAAGTATGTACGCTGCTGCTCGTCCGTCATGCCCTTAAGCTCTAACTGCTGCCCGTCGCTTATGGCGTTCTCGATATGAAAAACCGCATCACGGTAACATTTCATAAGCGTAAAAGTGTTGTGGTATTTCTCTTTCTTCCTCTCCTGCTTTTCCTGTCGTTTCAGTTCCGTTATTGCAGCCTTTGCCTGTTTCTGCATCAGCTCTGTTAATTCGCTTTCATGCAGTTGTACCCAGCTTTCAGCCTCTGGCGGCATTTCTACCCCTGCCGCCGCTGTTGTCTTTGTTTCTTCCTGCTCCATGTTCTGTACCTCGCTTTCTGTTAATTAAACGGCAGCTCTTCGTCTGCTCCCTCTGGGATATTCATAAACCCGTCACTCTCCGGCAGCTGCTGCCCTCTCGCCTCTGCCTCTGCTTTGCTCTCTCCAAAGCCTACGCTATTTGCCACAACCTCTGTGTAATATACCTTACTGCCCGTGCGCTGGCTCTCGTAGCTGCCTGTTTTAATCTTGCCAGTAACCTCTGCCCTACTGCCTTTGCTTAACCATTTCTGCGCCCATTCCGCAGTACGTCCGAAACACTTAATATTTATAAAATCTGTGTCTTTCCCGTCGTCTACCGCAAGCGTAAAGCGGGTAATAGCTGTGCTATTGTCCTGACCGCCATATCTAAGCTCTGGCTCTCTTGTAAGCCGCCCTGTAAGTGATACGTTATTCATTCTCTCTGCCCCTCTCTTCCAGTTTGTCCAGCTTTGAAAATATAGCCAGCAATTCCAGTGCTATAATTCCCAGTAAAATATTAGTCATTTTCTACCGCCTCGCTTTCTTCTCTCAATCCCGCTGCCATATTGCTAAACGCCGCTGCTACGTTCTCGCATAATGTCGCCAGTGCTGGCTTTATACTCTGCACCCAGCTGTTAATAGCTGCCGTCAATGTTTCTGCTGCTGTTGGCAATGTTTTATTTATCTGTCTTTCCATTTTTCTTGCAAGCCTGCGCTGTTTTCGCTTGTCCAGCTCTAACGGCGGGTTTACTCCATGCTTTTTCTTATAGTTCTTTTTCCACTGTCTGTATTTCACTGCTTACGCCCCTTTCTCCATATCGTATACGGCAGCACCCATACTGGCGCTGTTATTATCAACGCCAGTTTAGCTGCGCATATCAGGCAATATACCACCCCGTCTACTACTACCTTTCCCGTTTCTTCCAGCGCATCTACTACGCCGTCCATAAACTCAAACATTTACCGCCCCGCTTTCTGTGTCCGTTTCGGACACCTTACCCGTATAGTCTGTTACTCTGATACCCAGAATACAGTAGCCCTCTGTAAGCCCTGTATAATCTTCCAGCATATAAATAATATCTGCGTCAATCGTGCGCCCTGTATGCTTACCGTCCTTAAATTCCAGCATTTTAAGGCTGTCGCCCTGTTTATAGCCTCTGTCGTTCTTCCGCAGCTCAAAGCTCTTTTTCCCGCTTACTACGTCCTCGTAATAAGATGCCACTATTTTTATCTCATGCTGTTTATGCTCTGTGTCTCCCTCGCTTGGCAGATGCTCCATTTTTTCTGCGTCTGCCCGCTCCTGCAATTTCTTCTTTGTCTGGCGGTCTATAGCGTCCTGTTCTTCGCTGTACCGCTGTTCGTCCGTCTTTTCAGCCTCTGCCTTGTTTATGTACTGGTCGCATTTCTGGCACGTTCCCGTTTTTACGTTGCAGTCCTTGTATTTCTGGCAGGAATAGCACAAAGACGTTATGCTTTCTGGGTGCGGTGTTTCGTAATCGTCCCCTGCCTTTTTCTCTGCTACCTTTTCCGCTATTTCCTTTGCCCTCACATTTTCGCCTGCTGCTGCTTTTTCCGCTATTTCTTTCTGCTCGTCCTCGTCCAGCTTTGCTGCCTCGTATGCAGCAGTGATACCTAAATTGCCCTCTTTCAGCTGCTCTTTAATCTCCGGCGTTGCGTTGTTGTTGATTGCGTCCATTCTGGCTACGTTTGTTCTGCTTTCGTTTATCATAGCCGCCACTAAATCACGCATTTTGCCTTGTATCTCTAAGCCGTCCTCTTCCTTGGCTCTGATAAGTGCAGCTTTGGTGCGCTCTACTAATCTGGTTTTTTCATAGGCTGTAAGTTCCTGCGTATATCCGTTGCCAGCCAATAAGCGCAGCTCATACATTGCCTCGCTCATATCCATAAAGCGGTAAAGCACTTTCTCATACTCCTTATGCCCCCGCTCTAAGTTCAAAATATTTGCCGCATTACGTCTGTGTCCGTCGATTATACGGTATTCCCCGTTTACTCTCGCCAATACTGTAGGCTGTTCCTGTCCTACGTGTAAAAAGCTGTCTGCCAGTTCTTCTATGTTCTCTAATTTCTGGTGCGTATTCTCCTGCGCTGCCTTTACCTCGTAAGGGCTTAAATAAATCTCTTTGTATCCCTCTGTCTGTGCCTGCTGCCCCGCTGCTTTTGTCTTTGCGTTCAAAATATCGTTAATACCAAACTTTGCCATATTCTCTACCTCGCTTTCTTCTCTGTTTCTGTTCCCAGTCTTAAGCAACCGCCGTTTTTATATGCCATGCACTTACTGCCGCTGCATCTTACAAACAAATTACGCACATTCCTTGCGCCGTTCCTGTAGTCTACCAGCATACTGCTTTTGAACGGGCAAAACCGTTTTTCTTTATCCATACCCACTACCTCGCTTTCCCTGTATACGCTGTTACAAATTTCTTGTACCCCTGCGCCGCTCCGCAGCATGGGCTATACTCATAAATCGGCTTACGCATGAAAGTATTTTCTGCTACTTTCTTGGAATACCGAATAATACCCAAAATATTAAAATCTGTCTTTTGTTCCAGCCACTCTACGCCTGCTGCCTCGCCGTCTGTGTTCTGGTATGACGTAATCAGTACGCCTGCCAGCTTTAATGCTGGGTTAAATGCCTTTGCGTCCTCTATCTGCTCTGTCACAATGTCCAGCCCCTCTAAAGCGTCCTCGTCCACCTTTACGGGTACTATTACCTCGTCCGTGATTGCAAGCGCATTTATGACATTAAGCCCAATATCCGGCGGGTTATCAATGATACAGTAATCATAAAAGCCGCCCATAATGTCTGCAAATCTCTTATAGCGTTCTGTCTGGTTCTCGCTGTCCTCTTTTGTCAAATTCCACGTAGCCCCAAAAAGTGACATATTCGACGTAACAATATCTATGCAGCACTGCTGCCCTACGTAATTTGTATTCTGTATCAGCTCTGTTGCTCCCTGCCAGTCCCCAGCCAGCAACCTTGTAACTGGTGCTACGCTCTCTGCGTCGTATCTGCTATACGCCTTGCTTAAATTCCCTTGCTTATCATTGTCAATCAGTAGCACCCTGTAACCTCTCCTGTAAATCTCATACGCCATGTTTGCCGCTGTAAAGGTCTTGGCTACGCCACCCTTTAAATTCAAAATGCTTATTGTTTTCATTCTTTGCCTCTCTTTCCTGCGTTCGCCTCTAACGCATGGTTACTGTTTCCTGTTCTTTTGTAAGCTCGTCTGAATGTAATAAATACTGCTCTATCAACTGCGCTGCTGGCTGCCAGCCGTAGCAGACGGCGGTATAATAGCCCTGCTGCCGTAGATACTCTAACCACTCTTTCTGTTTCTTGGTCGTCGTGTTCTTGCCCGCCTTAAGCTCTATGTAAAGCCCGTGATACCCAGCCCTTGCAGCTGGTAGCATAATATCCGGCACACCAGCCTTTACGCCCTGCCTCTTAAGCGCCACCGCTGTTGCTGCATCACGTTTGCCGCCGTTTGGCACATGATACATATATTGCAGTTCCGGCATAAGCCCTGTTCTGTATGCAGCCCAGCTAAATAATGCCTCTTGATGCCCGCTTTCGTCGTCCAGTCTAAAGTTTCTCATTTTCTCGCCTCGCTTTCTGCTTAAATTCTACATACTGGCAAATTCTAAAAAGTAGCCCGTCCTTATGCGGCTTGCTGTTCTCTATCGCCAAAAGCGTTATTGTTTCCTCGCTTTGTAGTCCTGCATTTCCCAGTACGTCCCAGCGGCATATATCGTAGTATCTGCACCGTAGGCAGCAGCGCTTACAGTCCTTGCCTTTCTGGAATAACCAGTATTTAATTTTTTCTATCATGTTTTCTGCCCTTTCTGCTGCCGTTGTCTTTCCAGCTCTCCTGCTGCTCAAAAATAGCCGCCGCAATTCTAAACGCCAGATATGCTGCCACAATCAGTGCCAGCAGTCCGGCTATTATCAACACTGCTGCAATGGCAACGCCCTTGATTATCTGCATTTCAACCCCCCCTATCTGTTATTTTTACTAATGTGTATCTTAAATACCCGTAGCCGTAATACTCTGGACTGTGTACCCCCATGCTTACGCTGTTCTTGTCCACGTAATAGCCCTTTATTGCTTTTGGCTCTTTCTTGAAATACTCACGGTCTGAAATTATGTGGTACTCTGGTTCTGGTCTTACTAAATTCTTGCTGCAATTCCAGCGCTTGCCCTGTAATGCTCCGTCAGTACCCTTTTTGTGCGTTCCTGTGTACTTGATTAAATAACTTGCCAGCTCTGCATAGTTGCCGCTATCGTCCAGTGGGAATACCTTAACCCTGTTATGCCCCTCGTATGCCTTATACCAGCAGCGTTGTAAAATCTCTGTATCAATTTTATTTACTACAAGGTGGTGATGCCTCGCACCTTTCTTGCCTATCTCCATAACGTGTATGTATTTGAACTCTAACCCTGCTTTTCTGTACTCCTTTCTGCACTCCCTCAAAAATACGTCTATGTCCTGCCGCATCTGCTCCGGCGTTCTGTCCGGCTCTCCTTTCCTGCGGATATAGTCAAGCACTAAATGGTAGTCCCCATAGCCATAGTTTGCATTTATGAGTATCCTTAACTTTCTCTCTGCCTGTCTGGTGTTTACTTTCTCCTGCTCTTCTTTTGTTGGCTTTACTTTATCCCCTCTGCTGATACCTTTCTTTTTGTACCTGCTGGTAAAGTACCTCTCTATCTCTATCGTATTTCCCGCTTTTGTTACCCTCTCTACGTATGGCATATATCTACCTCTCTGTCGGTTCGTTAATACTTTTATCAAGTGTTAAAACGGGCTGCCTGCCCGTTAAATTTCTTGACTTTGCGCCATACATAGCTTATAATTTTTATAGTATTTCAAAGCTGTATAGCTTAGCGCCTATGGTGTTTCCCCACCGTAGGCGCTTTTATTTTTTCATGTTTCCTGCCGCTCTCTTATGCGGCTTAAGGCATACTCATAAGCCCGTCTGTACGGCTCTCTGCAATCGTAGCCCGTGCAGCTGTATAATTTGCTGCCCTTGCAAAATTCGCAGCTATGCAGCTTTGCGTAATCGCTCGCCGCCCTCTCCTGTCGCTTTTCCTCATATTCCAGATGCCGTTTAATCTGGTTTGCATCTATAACCGCAATTCCCAGCATATTTGCTGTATGTATTTCTCTGTCCATTCCCTCTGTTATGCCGTATTTCACACCAGCAATAACAAAATCGCAGCCTTTCAGCAGCGCAAGCCCCGCAGCCATGCCCCTTGCCCGCTCTTCCGGCTTTTTATCGTCCATGCACTGCGTCATATATAAATGCGGCGTAATGGGTGCTAAGCCCGCCTCTAACGCCTGCCGTGTCAGCTGCTGCGCATAATCTATGTTTCTGTCCAGCTCTGCGCCGTCTTTCGCCCTGTATGGGCTGCATATATAAACCTTTCTCATGCCTTTTTACCCGCTTTCTGTTGTGCCTCTGCCCGTGCCTGTTCATTTCCTGCCAGATATGCTGCTAAGCACATCAGCTCGTCTGCTCCCTTTTGGTCTATAAAATTACAATCAACGCAGCATTTACAGTACCCCGTAATCTGTAAATATCTGTCGTATACTTCCTGTGGTGTCTGGCACTGCTTTAAGCTGTCCACCATGCCTGCAAGCTGCTGTATTGCCTTTATGCCTGCCTCGCCGCCCTTTCCGTGTATCCCTACTGTAATCTGCCGCATTTTTGTTGCGCCGTCTGCTCCTAAAATTGTTTTACTCTTCATTCTGTGCCTCGCTTTCTCCCTTAAACCCAGCCAAAAGCATAGTCATTGCATCTATCGCTGTATCAAAATGTTTTCCCAGCTCTGCTGCGTCAATAAGCCCCTGCTTTGTGTTTCTTCCGTTCCCTTTCATTACTTGCGTTTGCAAAATAGGTTTTAACTGGCTAAGCCCAGCTATGCTGTTCTCTAACTCTTCCTCACTCACGCAGATTTTTACATAGCCCTTGCCGATATGTTCAACACTCATTTTCTGCCTCTTCCTTTCTTCTAATCAGCCGTACCGATACCTCATAAGCTGTGCGCTGTTCTCTTTCTCCTGTGGCTGCATCAAGCACCTTTTCATACTGGCGGCTCTGATACCGTCCCAGCAGCTCTACAGTGTCGCCCTGCTGCCACTGCGCCGCCTCGTCTGCCTGTTCCTGCCAGCAGATGCACGGTAAAAAGCAGCTGCCGCCTGTAAGCTCATTTCTTACCTTTACCGTAATATCAGTAATGCGCTTGCCTCTCGGTGTTTCTCTGTATGTTGGCTTATTCGCTATAACGCCTCTTACTGCTGCCTCGTCCTGCTCTACTGCCTTTTCCGATACCGCCACAAAATCTGCCAGAATATATACCAGCAGTCTACCGCTCTGGAAGTCCTTAAGCGTCTGCACCTTACCTGTCAGTAAAAGCCTGCTGCCCTCTACAAATTCCTGCATAACGTCAAATTCTATGCCGTTGCAAGCCCTGTATGGTACGTCCTCTGCAAATACTACCGTTACCTCGTCCGGCACGCCGCTTGGTCTTACCGTTTCCAACTTTGCCATATAACCGCAAAACGGCAGCCCGCATAGCTGCTTAATTTCCTTAATCTGTGTAAGCGTTCCTACCAGTCCCGCTGCATTTCCCTTGATACCGCCACCTGTAAGCTCGTCCATGATTGCAGTATCTAAATCCCGTAAAAAATCCGGCTTTTTCTTTGTCATACTTCCTGCCCTTTCCTTTCTTATATGTAAATGGTGTAGTAAAGCGACATCTGCAAATCACTAAACTTATACTGTGCTGTCTGGTCTGGCTCTAATGGTTTCATAAGCCCCAGCTTTTTCCAGCGTCTGTGCGTTATCTCCGGCACTGCTCTAAACTTCTTTACCTCATGCCCGCTGTATTTTCGGTATTCCTCGCTTATCTCATGGTCTGCAAACGGTTTGAACGCTGCCAGATACCCTACGTAAACCTCTGCTTTGCCCTCGATAATGCGCAGGCGGTCTGAACTCTCCAGCGTGCCTATAAATTCCTTTACTGTCACTGTCTGCCTCTCCTACTTCTCTGGCATTTCGTACAGCCTCGGTATTACTGCTGTAAACGGCTGTACGTCCATGCCGCCCCTTATTATGGCTGCACCGCCAGCCGTAAACAGATAGCTTACGCACGCTTTCTGTATCTCGTCCAGCACCTCTAAGCAGCGCTCTTTTGTGGCATACTCTCCAATTTCTTCTAAACACCCGTCACTTATGCAAATTACGTGGCGCTTTTTGTCTGCCTCTGCGCCGCCTCTCTTTTTCTTTATGTCCTCGTACTCTCCATACTCTACGCAGGCGTAATTACCGCCCAATCTATACAGCTTTTCTTTATTCTGGCTGCGTATATATACCTCGCTCATTGCCTTTATCTCCTTGCCTCTAAGTTTTCCATTTCAGAAATGCAGTTTGACGGTATCAGCTCATAAGCTGCCGCCTCTATTTCTGTAAGCGCCTCTTTGTACTCAATGTATCCCCACGCCTGCCGTGCTATCTCTGGTACGTTCTGCCGTTCCTCAAAATTTTCTATATGTAAAATCTCGTTTCCCTGCGGCTTTGGAAATGTTCCCAGCGATAACGGGCGTAAAGGGCTGTAATATCTGTGGCTCATTCTCTCGCCCCGCTTTCCTCTTTATGTTCTTGGTAGCCCTCTAAGTATCCTATTGCCTCTACGTCAATGTCCTTGCCATCCTTACCGTCGTTGTTTATCCGAATTTTGCCGTAGTAGGCATAAATACAGCAGCCGTCATAGTCATATACTCTTATGCTGCCCTCTGTGGCTGCCTCTGGTGTTTCAATAACCAGCGGCTCTGCCTGCTGCATCTGTGCTGCTACCTGTTCGTCTGTTACTGGCTCGCTGTTCTTTCCTCTGTACCAGATAGCCAGCATAAACAAAATGATTGCCAGCACGCCTGCCGCTATAATGGCTACGTACTGTATCAGTTTCTTAACTGTCTGTCGTTTTCGTTTTCTCATTTCCCGCCTCGCTTTCCTCTATCATTGCAACCCTGCTACGCCGTTCTATCCCCGTAGCCATAAACGCTATTTTCATATCTCTTTCGTTAAATTTGTCGTAGTCTCCTACTGGTGCATCTTCTGGAAAAATCTTCTGTGCCTGTATGAAAGCGTCCATAAATGTACTTAATTCCTCATAAAATACGTTTCTGTAAAACTCAAACTCTAACTCTATTTCGATTTTCTGTGCTTTCGTGCAATATATGCCGATTTTCTGCCGCCGTCCGTATGGCTTGTATGCTGTTCTGTCAGATTTAGCACCCATGACCTTATACATACACTGCCGCAGCAGTTTTATTTCGTGCTTTCCGTTGTAGGAAAATATCGTATATTCATACTCTTCCTTTTGCAGTTCGTCTAAGGAATTTATACCGTTATCCTTAAGCAGCTTTGCAAGTTTCTTTTGCGCTGTCGTTTTCTCGCCGCCTACGCCCCGCTCTGCCAGTGCTTGCAGCTTTTTAATACGCTGTATTGTTTTTTCGTCCATGTATTGCCCTCTCTTCTGTAGCAAAATAGTAGTCGTCTACTATCAGCATTTTTTTACTGAAAAGGCACATAAGCCCCAGCGGTACGGTAATAACCGCTATTGTTATGTCGCCCTCTGTCGCCCATGCCGCCAGCACGGTAACTGCCAGCATTGCAAGCCCGTAGGCTTTCTGCTTAATGAAATACCAGCGGCGGGCTTTCTTTGCCTGCTCCCGCTGCCGCCTCTGCTCTTTTTTCTTTCGCATATCTGCTATGGCATCTGCATAGCCTCTCTGGTATGCGTCCTCTACTATCAATGCCTCTGCTGCCATTCTCTGCCTCTCTTCCTTTCGGCGGCGCTCTCTGTCTTTCCATGTGTGCCGCTCTCCTGTTCTGGCGTTTGGTTTTACCGTGCGGGCTGCTTTTCGCATTAAAAAGCAACTGAAAACCTGTTGACTGTCCACATACTTTCTGGCTGGTATGACCGCCGCTATTTTTCCACGGTATACAGATTGCAGCTATTAGCCTGCTGCCCTCTGCCGCAGGCTCGCCATGCCTGCTACGCAATGTGCCGTGTGGGACTTGAACCCACGACTTGCCGCTTATGAGGCGGCTGCTCTAACCAACTGAACTAACGGCACTCGTGGCGGCTGCTGCCGCCTACATTTCCTCTAAACTGTCGGTTTCTTCCAGATAGCCTATAAATTCCTCTAAACTATCTACGTTTTCCTGCATCTGCTCGCCACGTTCTCCATATTGCAAACTCTCCGGCAGATTTTCGTAGCTTTCCTGCTCTTCGTCTTTTACCTCTTCCAAAATGTCCCTTGCTTGGCTTATCAGCTCTAATGCCTCTGCAATTCTGTTGCGCCTCTGCTTATTCATTCTTTACCGTTCCTTTCCTTATAGTGCCTGCTGCCCCGCTGCTGCTGTGTATGTTTTCAGTGTGGCGTTGCAGCGTTTGAACTCCCTATAAATAGTGTCCCTGTGTGTTCCCAGCGCCTCTGCAATATCGCTTACGCTGCTGCCCTGCTTACTCATAGCCTCTATGGTCTGCCTGTCCTCATAATGCAGACGCTTATACTTTCGTTTTCCCATGCTCTATGCTCCTTTCCTTTGGGCGACGTTACCGCCGCCCCTTTCCTCATTTTTCTGCTACAGCCTCTGGCTTACAAAGAATGTGCATACACAAAAGCCCTTTTATAGCTGTCGGTAAATCATACGGTATAATTCTTTCTTCATTGCACTGGTCGAACATTGCGTTTATTCCTGCTATTTGCCATTCTTCTACGTCGTTCTCTCCACTTTTCAAAAATTCCGCTGCGTCCCGTGCCTCTCTTATACAATCTTTCATAACTCTTGCGTTATTGTCGTGTGCGCTTACTCTAATTTGCAGTTTATCCGGCTCTTTCTTTCGCTGCTCTTCAAACTCTGCCGCCTCTCTCTTCTCTGTGTCCTCTTCGTTAAGCATCTCGTCAGCGAACCAATAAACCAGTTTATATAGCCTTTTTATTGCTTTCTTGCGGTTTTCGCTTAATTCTACTTTTTCGTCTGCCTTGTCTGCATAGATACGGCTTTTGCTGTACTCTGTACTCCAAAACTCTGTTACGCCGTTCTCTGTTCTTTCGTAAAATATCCCGCTACCGTCCTTGCATACATACTGCTTATGAATGACGTTATTTTCCATGCTTGATGTTTCTTCGTATTCTTTCCCGTACAATACTGCCGCTTTTGCTGCCTCATACTCTTCAAATGTCACTCTTTCCATTCTCCGTACCTCTCTTTCGTTGTAAAAAAAATAAGCGTGTCAGAGTTTTTACGCTCTGCACGCTCTTCTTTTCTGCTGTTTCCTATAAAAAAAGAAAATCGGCAGAGGCTTTATAACCTCTTGTCGATTTTCATTCTAAAACTTATCAAACCTCTTCCCTTATTTTATAAAACCTCTTTCCTTATTTTCACAAAATCTATCATACTATTTACAAATCTTATCGTTTCCCCTGCATTTCTCAGCACTTTTTTCAATTTTCCGCTATCGCATTTTCCGCCAATAAAATTTCCTGTTCGATTTCTACTCCTTTTTCCAAAATACACTTTTTAAGCTCTTCTAATTCTCCCGCATTAAGCTTTTCCAATTTTTCTTTCTTTTTCTCTTCCAGAGGAATGCCCGCTCCTCTTTCAAGCGCTTCTTGAAATGCTTCTCGATCCATTTTATACGGCTTCAATTTCGGAAAAATATTTTTCTTATTAAACCGGAAAATACGAATGCCTCCCATATCCATATCTCCCCAATGAAAATACTGTATCTCTCCTTCCGCCACTTCCATTAATCTTTTCAAAAAAATCCGTTCTTTCGGAGAATAAAATCCATGACAGAACAGATAAAGCGTATCCTCTCTGTATTTCATTTCTTCATAATTTGCCTTATTTTCAATCGTTACAATTCTTTGGACTCCTTTTATAGAAACGGGAAAGGCACGTTCCAATGTCTGCGAATTAATCACTGTTCCGTATTGATTTTGAGATGTATCTATTTCATATTCCTTTTCCCTCGCCTTATCTTCTATATACTCCTGTCCGCCCTTTAATTTATACAGAAGCGGACCTTTCCATTCCATCACCTGTGCATAACTGAGAATTCCATGAACGCTTAATATCTCATCGTCAGTCATCCCCTCTTCATACAAAGGTGATCTGACCAGTACTTTCACCACTTTTTTCTCATAATCTTTTTTAAAACGCTTAGAGTCATTAAGCACAGCAGCACTGAATACGCGCATCCACAGAGATTTTTTCAAATTCACAACTGCATTCAAACATCGGAAAAAATCAACGTCCTCCATATCGGGTGATTTTACGATCTCCCCAAGTTCCAACCGTCTTATGATCTCATCATAATAACCTTCCAAAAAACTGCCTTGTACCTCAGCGCGCAGTTGTTCTATTTGTTTTATATAACGAAGCTGCTGCTTTCTTGGATCTTCAATTCCTTCTTTTTCGCACAGCTTTGGAATGACATCTATGGAATAATAGATTTTTTTCATATCCGCGCCCAGATTGCTTTTTTCTGTCCGGATATATCCGCTTTTCTCCAACTCATCAGCCTGTCTGATCAGCTCAGGCAAGCCACCTGCTGCCTTGATCATTTCTCTGTCCGGTTTCGGATGTTTCATGCCTGTCAGCGTTCCCGCCCGATAAGCTTCACTTTTTTCCGCTTTCCCAATAATCCACTTTGCCAACAAATTGCCGCTCATATGCGATTCAACATTTTCCTTCCTTTTTATCAACTTTTAACTATTGCTCCATCATCCAAAAACATTTCTACACCTCTTCCGATCTGCTTTCCCCTGCGATCATATCGAGATAATTTCCTTTGTCAATATGCATCATCGTAACCTGATTTCTAAACCTGCGGAAGCCGTATACGCTGTCCACATTTCGGATCAGAGACTGAAGTCTTTCATCCGGCACGCAGACAATCAACTGAAGTTCCAATTCTCTTGCGTATTTTAAGCAGACTTCGCTTCGCTCCTTATCCATTTTTGAAAATGCCTCATCAAGAAGAACAAGGCGAATCTTTGAATCCCGATTACTCTGCTGCATATAGAGCATTGCGAATCCTGCAAGAAGCGCCACATATTTCGGGTTCTGTCCCTCTCCTCCGGAATCGACGCCCGCCATGTCGTCCACATAATTTTTCTTCTCGATCCCGTTTTCATCGATAGATTGTTCATACATATTAAAGTCCAAATAGTTTCTGTAGTCAGCAAAGCGTTCCATTTCATTTTTGTGCTTTTCACGCCCTGCCCCGTCTTCCTCTCTGGACGGCATGAATTTCTCGGTAAGAAGTCCGATCTTCCTTTCATATTTTCTGAAAAATTCATCTTCCATCAAACTCATCTGACCGTCAAACCCACTATGATCTATTACTTTGCTGTCCAGTTCTTCTGCCATAAGCATCTCATAAAACTGTCCGTTTTCATTTTTTGCCGGAGAGATATCAATCTGATAAATGCTGTCCGAAAAACGGATCTGCGACAGCATTTTATTGATCTGACGCCGATGTCTGTATGCCGACTTGATTTCCCCGTGTATCGTTGCGATCACGTTATCGCGCAGAGAATGGTACACGAGCTCGTATTGTTTTTCAAATTCTTCTTTATATTTCGGCTCAAAATCTTTTCTGCATCGCTCCAAAACTTTGTCGTAAACTTCATTGTCATGTTCTACACCTGAAAATCCATATGCGGGATATGTATTGTTAAATGCATTTCTTGATTTTATCCGCTCATCCTGAAGTTTTGTTTCTTTCTCAAAAAGCCTCTCCGCCATCACTGTCATCTCTTTTTTATAAGCCGCTTCGCTCTTCGTTTCCAAAGCCGACCTCACTTCGGCAAATATCTCATCATTCGGAACATATCCCTTCATCAAAAAATCGAGTCTTTCTTTCAGCGCTTTAATTTTCTCTTCCAGTTTGCCCTTTTTCTTCCCTGTTTCGATTTCTTTTTCTCTTAATCTTCCTGCCGCCTGTTCTTTTTCTTCAATCCGGCTTGTAAGTTCTTTCGTTTTAGCCTGCAGTTCTGCTGCCAAAGTTCCGTTTTTCAGTTCTTTGATTTCTTCTTTGAGCCGGTCTTGGCGGCGGTAATGATCGGCCAGTTCGTCTGCCGCACCCGCAAGACGCATCAAATGTTCCGGTTCCTGACCGAACCGTTCAAATTGCCGGGCTTCTTTCAACGACTCTTCCGTCTGACGATCTGCGATCAGCGAACTTTGAAGATCTATAATTTCCTCCTGCAGCTCTCTTAGCTTTGCCTTCGATACTTTTGTACCGATACATGCATTTTTCGTATAATCCTTCCTGCGCAGATGGCGGAACATATATCCGCTGTACGAATAACAATCCGGTGTGACTCCGTCTTTTACCGTACTTAACTCTTCCACCGTCTCACATTTTTGTATTCTTCCAAGATAACGTTTCAAGCACCGGTCAACATATCCGCTTTCTGCGTGTACCGCTTCATATAGCGAGTTTTCGTCCGCTTCCGGAGAATCCTTTTGAACCGCCTCACTATTGATCAGATCAACTTCTTCAAACTGCTGCATCCTGCGAAATATTTTCGCTGCATCAAGAGCGTATGCCGGTTCTGTAATCATACTTTTTTTAATCCTGCCAAGCCGTCCTTCGATCGCATTTTTCCATTTTTCATCCGTAATATCAAACAAATCCGCGAAAATATGAACTTCGATTTTCCTTCCGTACCTGTCGCTCAACGCACGCTGCAGTTCCTGTCTCGCCTTTTTCAATTCCAACGGATACGGTTTTCTGTCGTTTTGGAGATCTTCGACAGCATCTTGTTTTTCTTTGATGTCTTTTTCCGTTTCATGGATCGAAATACGAAGTTCCGACAATTCATTTGTAATATTATCAAGGGCCAAGTCAAGATGTGTCCTCAGTTCTTTACATAACTTTTCCGTAAGCGCTCCGCCTCGTATTTCCTGAATAAGCTGAAGAGCTCTGTTGCTCACATAATCAGTGACAACATCCTCTTCTTCCCATCGTTTCAATCCTTTCACGATCTGCCGCCACTGTGCCGAATTATCCGCCAGAAGAGCAATTCTGTATTCTAAATCTTTTAGTTCCTGTTCTTTCTTTCCATAATCGCTGTTATTTAATTCTGCCTGTACCCGGGCTCTTTCATCCCGTATCGTCTGCAGTTCGTCCTGAAGTATCTTCTGTTCTTTTTTCGCCTCGTCCGCTTCTTTTTCAACGGATTCCAACTCACTTTCCCGTCCTTTGAGTCGAATTATATTTTCCTCGATATCAATGCATTTGAGCACTGTTTCCGTTCGTACTTTCTCCGCACGCACATTCGTCAGTTCTCTGTCATATACTTGGATCTTATCCAGCATTTCGATCCGTTTTTCCAGATCTTCCACCCGTTCTTTGATCTCTCTGTACGCGCCAAGCTGTTCACTGATCGTCGCCACCGTATCTTCTTTCGTTTTCGGAAACATATAATCTCTTATAAACTGACCTGTTCCACTCGTCATTTTCAGAGCAATGGCGCTTTTTTCCATCGTGATCATACGACCTTGTTCTACCTGACCGAAGATTTCCCCGTACAGCGTATAAAGATAAGCTTCTTTCGACGGATACACTTTATTTACTTCACCCCGGCCTCTGTTATCGGCGCTTCTGCTTCTTTCTTCCGTAAGTTTTCTAATCTGTGCGATCGAATAAGGTACGTTATTTTCCAAATATTCATCCTTTGGAATTCTTCCCGAATGACTGAAATAAGTATATTTTTTCAGATCCGTATCCCCTTTTGCCACCTCGAACGCCGCCCCGACACAAGTCACAATATGAGTGGCGGTATCTTCAATCTCAAGAACAATCTGTGAACAAAAATCAACGTCTCCCCTGTTTGCCGTTCCGTCTTTTTGCGCTCCTCTAAGATAGCTTAAAACGCTTCTCTTGTTTTTAGAATCATCTGCCGCTTTATTCAGAAAATTAGCAGACACACTCCCATACAGAACAACCTGTATCGCATCCATAACCGTCGATTTCCCCGATCCGCTCTTTCCGCTGAAAAGATTCACATACTCGTGGAATTCCAACATTTTATGGCTGATGCCGCCCCAGTTATTGATCAGCATTCTTGTAAAAATTTTCTTCGGCTGTTTCATATCCGTCTGCCTCCTCTCTATATTCTTCAATCAAATCATTCATATCTTTCGCCGTCACATACAGATTGATCGTACTGTAAATATAGATCGGCGTATCGTCTTCTACGTCCCTCACCGCTCCCGGCACGTCGATGATCTGATGAAGCCGCATCAGATAAAGAGAAGCTTTCCATTCATCTGCCTTCAATTTTCTTACGATCAGGTTCGTATTCTTTCCGTATTCGCGCATTTCTTTCAGCGTTGTCACAGGAGCGTTTAACCCTTCTCCCATAATTTTATCTTTATAGATCAGTTTTATGATAAGAAGGATCACCGTTTCTGTCATATTCAGTTTTTCCCTTGCAGCTCCGTCGCCTGTCAAACAGAAAATATGCTCTTGTGCATCATGCGTAAGCTCACATCCAAGTACCGAAAGATAGTCTTCTATAAAATGTCTGTGCCGGACACAGATTTCATACTGTACATTATCTTTCGGCACAAGTGTTGCCGGATCATATTTCACCTGCAAAATACATGTCTGGCGAAACAACGCCTGTATCGTCTTTTTTATCTGTTCCCCTTCTGTGATAGAAATACTTTCCAAATACTCAAACATGACTTAGTCCTCTCTTATTTCCAGCGTTGAAAAACGCATTCCCTGTTCGGTTTCTTCTTCCTCTCCTACGGTGATCTCCCCACTGCCAAACGCATTTTCCGTCGCTTCCTGCCATATAAAAAACAATTTTTCCAAATCTTCAGCCGACCGAACCGTCTGCCGCGTAGTTCTAAATACGTTTCCGACACTGTTTCTTTCTTTGAACTCCTGCAGCTCTTTCCTTGTATAAAGCGGTTTTAAGACAAACGACTCCAAATTTTCTTCCGCCTGTCCGCCTTCCGAAACAGTAGCCGGAACAAACGCTTCTCTCCCTTTTTCTTTCCGTTTGTACAGACTTTCATCCGTCAACGCTCTGTGAGGTCTGCTAAGGCGGATACGCTCCGCCAGTTTTTCCGATATTTCTTCTTTTCTCCTGCTTTTATTCAACAGATCTACAAGCGCAACCGTACGGTCTTCTTCTGCTCCTTCCTGAAGAACGTACCGTATTCTCGCAGCCGCCCTGGACGCAAAAATCGTCTTCTGTTCGATCAGTTTATTATATCTTCTTTCGATCGCATCAAACTGCCTTTCGATTCGTATCAGCGTATCTGCCGCTTCCTCGCACATTGCCGCCGCCCGTTCCAGCCGCAGTTCTTTTATTTTCTCCGCCTCATCTGTTTTTTTCGGATCTTTAACTTTTCCCGCGTTTTCTTCGTCTTTCATCTTCTTTTGACGGACCTCTTCCAGTTCCCGCAACAGTTTCAGCCTGCTCATATCATTTTCCTGTAAATTTCTGTCAAGCAGTTCTTTAACAGCTTCTTTATATCGATAAAAACTGTCCGTTGTCGTCAAGATCGCATATTTTCGGCTGTCACTGTTATTGATCTCCTTTACAAGGACGTCCTGTATTCCCCGAAAATCTTTCTGACGGGACAGTTCATCAAAATACCCTCTCATACCGTCCTGCATATTTACAAGCATCTGCACAAGCTTTTTGGAAACACGAAGGGCGCTTTTTAAAATCTCATTATTTTTTTCTTTATCGGAACTATATGTATACAGATGGCTGTATATCGTCATAACGCTTTCCCGCTCTTCGCTCTCTTGTTCATCAAGCAGACTCCTAAACAACTCCACATACATCTGACTATATTCAGGAAATGTCACAACGTAACTGTTCAAAGCCTCGTCATAGTCCTGTTTCAGCCATCCCCACTCCTGAAAATGTTTCAGACACACGGACGCCATATTAGAACGTGTAAGAAACTCTCCCTCTTCATCATAATTTTCCTCATCCCACAGAAGAGCCGCTGCCGCGATCTTTTCATTCATAACTGCCCTGCACTCTTTTTCCGTCAATCCAAGCACGGAATAAGACAGACTCATTTCCTCATAGATTGCCGTGAGAAACAGCATATAGTAATCCGTATATTTACTTGAAAATAATTTATAAAAATCTTTGGGGATCCTTTCCATCAAACTCATTTTTTACCGTTTTTACTTCCTTTATCTTTGTTTTTGTGCCTTTATTCAGTATATCTACTACACTTTTTAATGTCAATTCTGCCTTGATATGTTACAATCTACCTATCAACAGTTGGCTGTACAGATGTCCGTTTACGAGGAAACATATATCTGATCACAGCAAAAATATAATAACTGAAAGGACTGAAATTATGTGGGCTTACAATGAAACTTTTTATCAGATTTATCCGATCGGCTTCTGCGGCGCGCCGACGCACAATGACGGCGTGACAATGCACCGGATTTTGAAAATTGCAGACTGGGCCGGATATCTCGAAGAGCTCGGGATCGGATCGATCATTCTAAATCCGATTTTTGAATCAGATAATCACGGCTATGACACAAGAGATCTTACGAAGATCGACTGTCGCCTCGGAACGAACGAAGATTTCCAAACAGTATGTGAAACGCTTCATTCGCACAATATCAAGATCATGCTCGACGGGGTATTCAATCACGTCGGCAGAGGTTTTTGGGCATTTCAGGATGTGTTAGAGAAGAAATGGGATTCTCCGTATAAAGACTGGTTTTATATTAATTTTGACGGCAACAGCGCATATAACGACGGCTTCTGGTATGAAGGCTGGGAAGGACACTACGAACTTGTGAAGTTAAACCTGCAAAATCCTGCCGTCACAGACCATCTGCTTAGCTGCATAAAAATGTGGATCGAAACTTTCGGCATTGACGGACTGCGCCTTGATGTCGCTTATTCTCTCGATCATAACTTCATGCGCCGCCTCCGCTCTTTCTGCGAAGAGATTAAGCCGGGATTCGCTCTTGTAGGAGAAGTTTTATTCGGAGACTACAACCTGATCGTCAACAACGAAATGCTTCACAGCTGCACGAACTACGAATGTTACAAAGGATTATATTCCAGCTTTAACAGCATGAACTTGTTCGAGATCGCCCACTCATTAAACCGCCAATACGGACCGGAGCAGTGGTGCATTTACAGAGGAAAGCATCTCATGACTTTTGCAGATAACCATGACGTCACGCGGCTTGCTTCCATATTGACAAACAAGCGGCATATCCCCCTTGCTTACGGACTTTTGTTCGGTATGCCGGGTATTCCCTGTATTTATTACGGAAGCGAATGGGGAGAGGAAGGAACGAAATCACCTGATAATGATTATGCCTTAAGGCCTTGTTTCGATGCGCCTAAGCCAAACGATCTCACCGATCTGATCCGCCGCCTGATCGCTCTTCGCAGAGAAAGCGATGCGCTGTGCAGCGGTTCTTATCGAAATATCGTTATTACAAATCATCAGCTTATTTTCGAGCGCAAAACAGAAAAAGAGCAATTCCTTGTTGCCGTCAACGCATCCGACTGTGAATTCACAGCCGGACACCATGAGTTAAACGGCACATATGAACAGATCCTTTCCTTTGAAAACGAAACGATCACAAGCGGCAAGGACACTTCCGTACAGGAACTTAACGGACAGCTCGTCCTGCCCGCATACAGCATCCGGTATTTAAAAAGAGCTTTATAAAAGTCTTATATGATCCAGCGGGCATGGCTTCCATGGCCGCTTTTTGTCACAGTCAGCTTCCAGTCGATCTGCTCTTTCAATTCATTGACATGAGAAATGATACCTACAAGTCCTTTTTCTCCTGCAAGTTCTTTCAAGATACGGATCGCCCTCTCCCGCGACTGATCATCCAAAGAACCGAATCCTTCGTCTACGAACATCGTCTCCAAACTCACCGCTCCGGCTGTGTTCTGAATGATATCCGCAAGTCCTAACGCCATTGACAACGCCGCCATAAATGATTCTCCGCCTGACAGAGATTTTACGTCGCGGACAGAATCTGTCACCAGATCGTACACATCCAGATCTAATCCGGCCTGCCCCTGACTGCTTAAATCTTTCAATTCCCGACACTGCAGGATAAATCCTCCGGAAGTCATTTTGGCAAGCCTTCGGTTCGCCGCTTGTATGATCTGCCGGAAATACTTTCTCTGAACATACGTCTCAAAATCAAGCTTCACACTGCCTGTCAAACTTCCGTTCGCCGTCCTGCTCAGATTACCGACAACTTCATACTTTTCCCGAAGTTCCTCCTCTGCCGCAAAATACTTTTTAAGGCTGTCACAGGCGCTTTGATGGGTAATATTTTTCCCGTGAATCTCCAGTTTTCGCACATTCTTTTCTTTCAAAAGCATATCTGTCTCATTTTTCTTTCTGACGTCACTTTCCGTCTCCTGCCGCCTTTTACCGTTTAACTGACCTTTCAATGTCTCAACACTGCTTTTCTTTTGAACGACCAGACTTTCATACGTCTTTACTTGATCGTTCATCTGCCTCCAGCCTTCGATCCATTTTTTCGCCTCCCGGTATTCCTCCTGATCCGCAAACCGCTGCTTTCGTATCTCCTGACGAAACATTTCCTGTTCCTGCTCGAACCGCTCTTCCAGTTCCGTTTTCTGTAAAACCAGATTTTCCGCCCGCCCTGCCTGACGTTGGTTTTCTTCTGCAGTTTTTCTGTATGCGTCCTGAAGCTTTTTCAAATTCGATCTTTTTTGCGCAAGCAGGCTCTCATATTCTGCAAGCCGGTCTTCCGCCTGTTTTTCATCTTCCCGAGAATACCTTTCTCCAAAAAGCGCTTTTTCTTCTGTTTCAAATTGTGCGCGAACTTCCTGATATTTTTCCTGTGCCGCCGCTCTCTTTCGCTCCGCTTCATCACGGATCTTTTTCGCCTCTTCTACTGTCTTTTCATCGACTCCGCCTTCGGAAATTTTCGCCTTATGCGGATGATGCACCGACCCGCACACAGGACACGGAGAACCTTCCTTAAGTTCTTGTGCAAGAATCCCCGCCTGTTCGCCGAAAAAGATTCTGTATTTTTCTTCATAATCTTCCGACGCCGCTTTACACTGATCTATGCAGCGTGTCATCTGAACTGTCTGTTTCTCATACTCTGCTTTTAATTTCCGTACTTTTGCATATCTGGGAAGAATCTCACGCAAACGCACGATCTGTTCTCGAAGCTTCGGTTCGATCCGATCCATCTCACTCTCCGCCTGCTCCGCATCTTCTTTCAGCCTGTTCTCCCGCTTACTGTGCTCTTCCATCCACTCATTCAGAGTAACGATTTCTTCTTTGATCCTCCGTGCATCTTCCTTTGTACGAAGCGCCTGCACTTCCAATCTTCTCGCCTGTTCCGAACGTTCTCCCAACAGCGCGTGATTTTTCAAAAGCTCATATTCCGCGCTTTGTTCCTGCAGTCTTTTATATTCCGATTCTGTTCGCTCTAACAGACCGAAGATCCTGTTGATCTCCTCTTTCTTCCCGATCATAAGATGGAGCTGCTCCGATTCTTTCCGAAGCGCCGTTTCTTCGGCTTCCATCGTTTCGTACGCTTCTTTTCCTTCTTTTAATATCCGGCCGAGCGTTTCTGTTACAGCCTCTGCCGAGGGCATTTCCTGGGAAATCAAATCTTCCCACACCTTTTGCACCTTCGATCCGTCTGCATCGACGCGCTCCATCTCACGCCGAATATCGGCTTCATTTTCTTTTAACTGTATATACAATGCTTTTCCTTGCTCTTTTAATTGTTCCTGGACGTCTCTGTATATCTGCGTCTGAAAAATCTTGGAAAATATCTTCTTTCGCTCTTTTGATTCCGCATGCAGCAGCCGCAGGAAGTCTCCCTGCGCTATCATAGCGATCTGCGTAAACTGCCCGGCGTCTAATCCGATGATCTGCTCTATTTTCTGATCAACTTCACGCTTTTTCCCCTGAAACTCCTTCCCGTCGGGCATGATCAGGCTGACTTTTGACGTTTCCTTTACAAGGCGGATCTTTCCGTCTGCATTTTTCCGCTTTCCCGCGCGCATATATTCCGGGTTTCTTCGGATCGTATACTGCCCGTCCCGATATGCAAACGTATATTCCACGAATGTTTCCGCCTCGTCGTCGGCATACTGGCTTCTCATCATATTTCCGTCGCGCCGTCCGCCGCTTGTCCTGTCGTAAAGAGCATATGTCACCGCATCGAAGATCGTTGTTTTTCCGGCTCCGGTATCGCCGGTAACGAGAAACAGCCCGCCTTGAATTTTCGTAAAGTCAATCGTTTCCATACCGGAATAAGAACCAAACGCAGACATCGTAAGTTTGATCGGTCTCATCTTTCTTCTCCTTTCACATCATCAAAAATCTGCGTCATCATTTCCGCCTCTTCTAAAGACATCTTTCTTCCATGCATTTCTTCATAGAAATCCGAAAATGTTTCCAGTGGATTTTCCATGCGGATATCCTCATCCTTAAACTCAAGTTTTTTACGCGTCCGTTCATTATCCGTCCGCACTTCTAAAATACGGCTGTACACTTTTTCCAACTGTTCTTTCGGTCTATAAGGATCGATTTCGTCTGTAAGCGTCACGCTCACATAATCATCCCGCTTTTTCGGATCTGCCGAACTTAAGATTCCAGAAAGACATCCCCGCACTTTCTGTACGTCCCGCAGCGGATGAAGCGGAAATTTTTCGATTGTGACCGCCTCTTTTTTCTGCCCTATCGTCACAAGATGAAGAGACTTTTCTAAGTCCGCTTCACTGACCGAATATTTCAAAAGCGTCCCGCAATATCGAATATGTTCCGCCCCCACTCTCTGTGCCTTGTGCAAATGTCCAAGCGCCGCATAATCAAATCGGCTGATTGCGGAAATGTCTACATTATCAATTCCGCCGACACTGAAAAGTTCTGAATCACACGTTTCCGGAGTCTCGCCGTTTCCTGTATAAAACTGATGAGATACAAGTACGTTTCGCTCCGAAAAGTCGATATCCTCTCTCCTTAAAACCGCATCGACAGCCTCTGTATAACTGCCCGGCGTCTCGTTTTCACACAACAACCTTACATATCCCGGCTTCAAAAAAGGAAGCAGATAAAAATTCACCGGACCATACTCATCTTTTAATACAACTTTTTTCAAATGTTCTTTTTCCGTCTCAGGCGCTTTCCCCGCAATATAGATGCCGCGGCTTCCAAGCAGACGGCTGGCATAATCAAGTCTTTGCGCCGAATCATGATTCCCCGCGATGATCAAAATCGACACCTGAGGGCTTACCGATGAAAGCCGTGTCAGAAAATCGTCAAACACTGCGACCGCCTCTGCCGACGGAACAGATTTATCATAAATATCTCCCGCGATCACAACCGCATCCGGCCGAAGCTTCTCTGTATATCCGATCACTTCCTCCAAAATGTGTTCCTGATCTTCTTTCATATTGTAATGATAAAGATGTTTTCCGATATGCAGATCCGATAAATGTATAAATTTCATTTTACTGTTCCTTTCCGCTTCATCCTGATCGTTTTCTTTTTCTGCGAAAACACGCTTATTAAAGTTTCAGTTTTCTGTATCTGTCAAAGCAGGCAAAAATTTCCTGCGCTCTTGGCATCGCCATACATGCGATACTTGATCTGCTCTCACAGAGCGCATCAAGCGACTCTTTTTCTATAACTTTTTCCATCTCTGCGATCACTTGACGAAGATCTTTCTTTCCGTTCATAAGATGTTTTTGAGCATATCGCATACAATATCCGAGCGCTGTCACCTGTTCGCTGTCAACAATCTGTTCCACATAGCGAAGATCGATCATTTCTTTGTTGATCATGACAGCTTCTTTTCCCATCGTCTTCATCTTGATCCGGTCATTCCCCTTTAAATCTGCATTTGCGATCGGACATCTCTTAAAATCAGGCTGCCGCGCCGGCTCTTGAGAAAGACTGATCGCAGGAAATGCTTCCGCTTCCTTTTTCGCATATCCGGTAATATCTTTCGGCTCGTATCGATCCATCTGAAGGATCGTATCTGCAATATGGAAATAAGCTCCTGAACTTCCCGCTACGATCACGGTGGAAATCCCCTGTTTTTCATACAATTCTCTTATCCGCTCGATAAACGGCGTGATCGGCTCCATCTCCCGATGAATCACTCTTTGCATCAGTTCATCCCGTATCATAAAATTCGTAGCGCTTGTGTCCTCATCGATCAAAAAAAGAGAAGTTCCGGCTTCCATGCTTTCGATTACATTTGCCGCCTGAGACGTACTTCCACTGGCATCTTCCGTACAAAATAAAACCGTGTCCTTTCCATTTGGAAGATCGTTGATAAACATAGAAATATCCGTCTTTTTAATACTCCGCCCGTCCTCGGCGCGAATCTTTACCGCCGTATCGTCGGTGATCACATACTCCCGTCCGTCACCTGCAACATGCGGATAAACTCCTGTTTCCAACGCCTTTAACAGCGTAGATTTTCCGTGGTATCCCCCGCCCACAATAAGCGTGATCCCTCTTTTGATCCCCATTCCGCTTATGACTCCCGCATGCGGAAGTGTAATCGTCACTTCCTGCTCCTTTGGAGACTGAAACTTTACTGCGCCGCGCATCGGCTTAGACGAAACGCCGGACTCTCTCGGAAGAATGCTTCCGTTTGCCACAAAAGCGCAAAGTCCGAGTTTCGGAAGCTGATCTCTTATATACCTCTGATCTTCCGCAAGATCTATAATTTTACGCAGACGGGCCGCATCTGCATTTTTATAAAACAAAGAGGCCTTTACACATTCCGGCACAAACTGAAACAGGATCTTCTCAAGCTCCCGCGCATTGATCGTTCTTCCGTTTGCGGGAAAACCGATTTCCATCCGCAAAATGATATCTCCACTGTTCGGATCAAGTCTGCAGGCCGTACGTTCCAAAACTTCCTGTCCGCAGCGGCTTACAGCGATCATCCCACTTTTTCCCGAACCTTTTGCCTGAAAAGCAAACTGATCCGCCTTTTTTGCAAACTGACGCGTCAATTCATCCTGAAGCGCGATCCGCTGATCTTTCCCACAGTAAAGATCACTCGGAAATGCCGCTGCCTTTCCTTCTACATGTATGCTCACCTTTGACGGAGACGCAAACGGATCTCCCTGTACATGATCTATAGACAACACATATCCCGGAAACCGATATGTTCCTTTCGTATCTTTATAAGCAGGATATCCACGATGATCGATCCTGTTCAATAAACTTCTCAAATCTGCTGCTGACTGCATTTTCTCGATTCCTTTCTTCCACTATTTTCCCGCGCCGCGCATCGGCTTACGTTTTACGTTCTTTTACTCTGTCTGCCGTTATCTTAATGTTCTGATTTCACTGCCTGACAATATTCATACTGACGCTTTACTTCAACTTTAAAATCGTACATGAAAACGGGGCCATTTCCAACACATTTTCATATACTTCTCCACTTTCTGCATCAATCTGCTTTCCAATGCCTTCCAAACGAACCTGCCTGTCATTAAAATTCATCACAAAAACAAGACCTTTTCTTCCTGTCTCATCCTCTCTTTTTGCAGCCGTCACGCCATGGGGAAGTCGTTTTAATATGCGGTCGGCAGATGATGCTTCTTTCAACAATCCCGCCTTTATAAACACATCTTTATAAAATGCACTTAGAAACCTCTGATCCGATTCTGCCGAAAGATAATACGCCCTTCCGCTTCCATATGCATTTTCAGTTACTACCGGACATCCTTTATAAAAGTCTTTTTTATAAACAGAGTAAATTTCCGTCTTAGCTTTTGCATGAACGATATCACACATCGTATACGCCGGATATTCTTTTCCGTTATAATCAAAACAATTCTCAAACTCCTTTGACGGCGCGTCCATTTCTTCAGAAACCACCCCGAGTACATCTTCCAACGGATGCCGTCCTATAAAACAAAGATCGGTTTCATTTACAATCCCGCTGAAATACGTTGTCACATAAGTTCCGCCCGCTTCCACGAACGCTCTGACCTTTTCGGAATATCCCTTTTTATACATATAATTAAGTGGCGCCGCCAGAAGCCGATATCCCGAAAAATCATCGTCCATACTTACAAAATCAACGTCCAAGCCACACTCCCAAAACGCACGGTAGTGATCCGTCACACATTTCACATAATCAAGATCCTGACGCGGTCCGCTCGTGTCTTCTACAGCCCACCAGTTTTCCCAGTCAAAAACAATGGCCGCTTTCGCCCTGTTTAAAAAAGTTTTGATCCCGCCGCTTAAGTGCTCCAGCCGCTTTCCTACTTCCGTCACTTCTCGAAATGTTCTCGTATCAGAACCGTTCTTATGATCTACGACTGCTCCGTGAAATTTCTCATAGCCGCCCCTGCTCTTTCTCCACTGAAAATACTGAACCGAATCTGCTCCGTGCGCAACTGCCTGCATAGAAGAAAGCATGTGCATCCCCGGTCTTTTCAGCGGATTGTGAGAACGCCAGCTCACAGAAGAGGGCGTGCTTTCCATTAAAAGAAACGGCTCTCTTTTCAGACTTCTCATAAGAGCATTACCCGCAGATGTATATACCGCCTCCGGCACTTCATCTTTTCTCTCATGCCAAAACGGATAATTATCCCATGATATGATATCAACTGCATTTTTCAGAGTATTGTAATCAACTCCTTTGAAAAATCCCATCATATTCGTCGTTGTCGGAAGATCGGAAAATTCTCTCAATGCATCGGCTTCCATTTTGCAAAAATCTGTAATCTGCTCGGAAGAAAATCTCTTCCAATCTAAAGTCAACGCTGTCGTCAGACATTCGCCCTGCGGAGAAGGGCTGTGGATCTGATCCCAATCTGTATATTTGTGACTCCAAAATCCCGTCCACCACGACGCATTAAGCTTATCCAGTGTTCCGTACTTGTTTTTCAGCCATTCCCGAAACTTTTTCTGACATTTTTCACAATGACATGTGGAATCTTTGAAGTTTCCTCCGAACTCATTGGAAATATGCCAGAGGATCACATTTTCTTTCTTTCCGAATCGCTGCGCAAGAGCCCGGTCTATCTGCTTTACCTTCCGCCTCATGACCGGAGAGGAATAGCAGAAGTTATGGCGCTTCCCCGGCAGGTTTACCGTACCGTCCGCCTGCACCTGAAGCGTCTCGGGATACTTTTGTGTAAGCCAGTGCGGCATTCCTCCCGACGGAGTCGCCAAAACTACCTGTATCTTCCTCTCTCGGAGTTTATCTATAATTTCCTCCAGCCATTCAAACGTATAAACGTCCTCCTTAGGCTCTAACTCCGCCCAAGAAAACACTCCGAGCGTCACACAGTTTACATTTGCCTTATTCATCAACTTTAAATCTTCTTCCAATATCTCCGGATATTCGATCCACTGTTCCGGATTATAGTCTCCACCGTGTAATAAGTGTCCTCCTATCATAGTACAACCTCCTGTTTTCATTTCGGACAATGTGTGTTTTTGCCGCATTCCGGTAATAATACAGTCTCCAGCTCTTCTTTCTGCAATAAGTATGCCCCGAGATTTTTCAGATGTCAATTATAAAAAGAAACAGAGGCTTTCGGAATCATATCTCAAAAAGTCTCTGTTTCCACTTTATCGAAACATCGTTCGCAAGAACATTGTTTCTAATTATACTTCAAATATCAGATCTCCATAAGACGGCATCGGCCATGCCTCTTTATCAACGATCATCTCCAGCTTGTCGATCGGCGCACGCAGATCCTCCATTGCAGGGCACACTGTCTCATAATAATAAGCCGCTTTATCAGGACCGTCGTCCATGGAAGAAGCCGTCTCCGTCACTTTCTCAAGCTGTGCCTGAGCGCGGCTTGCTTCTTTGAGCAGCACGGTAATCTCATCAAGCGTCGCAAGCTGAACACTGGCATCCACACCTGCGGCTTTTACCGAATTAACCGTATCCGCCAGCGTCTTTGTATATTTAATGATCGCCGGAATAAACTGTTTTCTTCCCATATCGATCATCGTACGAGCCTCGATATTGAGCGCCTTTGAATAATTTTCATAGCGAATTTCCGCGCGGGATTCAAGCTCTGTGCGTGTAAATACTCCGAATTTCTCAAAAAGTTCTACCGACTTATCAGATACAAGCGCCGGGATCGACTCAACCATAGACTTAATGTTTGGAAGTCCTCTTCTTTGCGCTTCTTCTACCCATGCCTGTGAATATCCGTCTCCGTTAAAAATGATCTTCTGGTTCTCGATCGCATATTCCTTGATCAGGTCATGGATCGCTTTTTGAACGTCATCCGCCTGTTCCATAACATCACATGCTTCCGAAAACGCTTCCGCCACGATCGTATTGAGCACAATATTGGCAGATGCGATCGAGTCTCTCGAACCTACCATACGGAATTCAAATTTATTTCCCGTAAATGCAAACGGAGAAGTTCTGTTCCGGTCTGTCGCATCTTTCATCAGATCAGGAAGAGTACGCACACTCGTCTCCAGCTTTCCGCCTTTCAAACTATGTGTCGCCTCCCCTGTACTTACAAGCTGATCGATCACATCCTCGAGCTGCTCTCCAAGGAAAACGGAAATAATTGCCGGAGGCGCTTCATTTGCCCCAAGCCGGTGATCATTTCCCGGATCAGCCGCAGATTCTCTGAGAAGTTCCGCGTGTCTGTTGACCGCTTTCAAAACACATGTCAGAACAAGAAGGAACTGAATATTCTCATGCGGTGTCTTTCCCGGTTCGAGCATATTGATGCCATCGTCTGTTATCAGCGACCAGTTATTATGTTTTCCCGATCCATTCACCCCTGCAAACGGTTTCTCATGGAGCAGACATTTCATTCCGTGCCTGCTTGCCACCCGTTTCAAAGTCTGCATCACGATCTGATTATGGTCTACCGCAATATTCGCTTTTGCATAGATCGGAGCAAGCTCATGCTGAGCCGGCGCAGCCTCGTTATGCTGAGTTTTCGCCGTAACGCCTACCTTCCAAAGTTCTTCGTTTACATCTTTCATAAACGATGCGATTCTCTGTCTGATCGTTCCGAAATAGTGATCGTCCATCTCCTGACCTTTCGGAGGCATCGCGCCAAACAGCGTCCTTCCTGTATAGATCAGGTCTTTTCTCTGAAGAAACTTTTCTGAATCTACAAGGAAATATTCCTGTTCCGCACCGACAGACGGCGTCACTTTCTTTGAAGTTGTATTTCCGAATAAGCGAAGCAGACGCATTGCCTGCGTATCGAGCGCTTCCATCGAACGAAGAAGCGGTGTTTTCTGATCAAGCGCCTCTCCGGTATAAGAACAAAATGCAGTAGGGATGCACAGGATCGCGCCTGCCGCGTCTTCTCTTATAAATGCCGGAGAAGTACAATCCCACACTGTATACCCTCTTGCCTCAAACGTAGCTCTTAATCCTCCTGACGGAAACGAGGAAGCATCCGGTTCTCCTTTGATCAATTCTTTTCCCGAAAAACTCATAAGAACTTTTCCACTTGGCTGGGGAGCCGATATAAATGAATCATGCTTTTCTGCCGTAACGCCTGTTAAAGGCAGGAACCAGTGTGTGTAATGCGTCGCGCCTTTTTCAATCGCCCACTCTTTCATCTCATGAGCTATGACATCGGCCGTCTCCAGATCAAGTTCCCTGCCCTCTTCGATCGTGTGCTTCAGATTTTTGTAAATCTTTTTCGGCAGACGCTCTTGCATCACTGTATCGTCAAAAACATTCTGTCCAAAAATTTCAGCTACATTGATTGCTTCTGTACTCATAATTCACCTTTCCTTCCTACCTTTTAACAAGACTGCATGAACGCTTTTTTGTATCAGACTACTCTATGTATTACTGCTTTTACAATATAATACAAAAAAGATTATGGCATACCATAAATCACCGGAAGCACCGAAGAGAACATTCCGGGATCGTAAGCAGCCGCCAAGATCTCTGGCACTCCCGTGCTTTAGCTCGTTGCTATTACAAAAAGGGCACTCCATGCTATGCTGGAACGCCCCTGTTCATGTCTCTGTCAGTCAGTATAACTCCGCCAACTAAAAAAGGCAAGTATTTTTTTGAAAAATTCAGCCGCCGAAAGCAGACGTCAGATATGCTGCGCCGCTGCTTAAGCTTGTCCGATAGAACCGAATAATTCCATTTTCTCTTTTACAGTAGCCATGATTGCGTCTGTACCCGGTTTAAGAAGTTTACGCGGGTCAAATCCTTTTCCTTCAAGGTCTTTTCCTGCTTCAACATACTCGCGTGTAGCTGCCGCAAACGCAAGCTGACACTCTGTATTTACATTAATCTTAGCAACGCCGAGGCTGATTGCCTTTTTGATCATATCTTCCGGAATACCTGTGCCTCCGTGAAGAACGAGCGGCATATCGCCTGTAAGCTGCTGGATCGCATCCAGAGTCTCAAAACTTAATCCTTCCCAGTTCTCCGGATATTTTCCGTGGATATTTCCGATACCTGCTGCAAGGAAATCGATTCCGAGATCGGAAACCATCTTACACTCCTGCGGATCGGCACACTCGCCTTTTCCGATTACTCCGTCTTCCTCTCCGCCGATAGAACCGACTTCTGCCTCGATGGACATGTTCTTCTCATGAGCGATCTTAACGAGCTCTTTTGTCTTCTCTACGTTCTCCTCGATCGGATAATGTGATCCATCGAACATGATAGATGAGAATCCTGCTTCGATACACTTCATACATCCTTCGTAGCTGCCGTGATCAAGATGCAGAGCAACCGGAACTGTGATTCCGAGTTCTTCCAGCATTCCGTTTACCATGCCTACAACTGTCTTATATCCTGTCATATATTTTCCGGCTCCTTCAGATACACCGAGGATTACCGGAGAGTTGCACTCCTGTGCTGTAAGAAGAATTGCTTTTGTCCACTCAAGGTTGTTGATATTGAACTGTCCTACTGCATAATGTCCTGCTTTTGCTTTTTGAAGCATTTCTGTTGCTGATACTAACATATTGTTTTCCTCCAATTCTCTTCTCCGCGCAGATACATCTCATAAGCAAGCTGCATCTGACCGAAAATGTTAATTTAAGCTCTGCGTTCATTATAGCTTATCTCTTAAAAAAAGACAATCAAAATTCGATTTATATTACAGACGTCACGAATGAAATTTCAAATAACGCTCTCATAACGATTTTACAATACTGTTTTCTTCATATTATATTTTGAAAATATCCATAATCCGCTCTTTATATAATGCCTATTATCATAATAAATATTTATGAATATATAGTTTATTATAATTTTACAAAATAACTATCCAAGTGTATAGTATGAATTAAGGGAACACTTTAAAATGCAATTTATGAAAGAAAAGAGGATGAAGTTATGATGTATGACGTAGTGATCATCGGAGCAGGACCGGCAGGGATCAGCGCGGGAATTTATGCGGCAAGCAGAGGAAAAAAAGTGTTGATCACAGAAAAAAACACCGTGGGAGGATTGATCGGAAAAGTATCTACCGTTACCCATTATGCGGGAATTATGACAGAAGAAACCGGAAGTTCTTTTGCCAAGAGACTGAAAATCCAGGCAGAAAATACAGGTATTGATATCATATACGAAGAAGTGACGCAAGTTGAGCTGCAGGGCAGCATTAAAAAAGTGTTCACAAAAGACGGCGCCTATGATGCAAAAAAAATCGTTCTGGCAAACGGTACAACCCCCAGAAAACTCAACATCCCCGGAGAAGCAGAACTTACCGGCAAAGGGATGGGAATGAACGCTCAAAGAGACGGAAGAAAATATACAGACAAAAACATTTACGTCGTAGGAGGCGCGGACGGAGCTGTAAAGGAAGCTCTGTATTTATCAAAATTTGCGAAACAAGTTACGATCATTCATTTTGAAGATACACTCGGCTGCATTGAGGAGTTTAAAAACAAAGCAGAACAAACTCCAAACATAAAACTGCGTTTAGGATCAAGACTTCACGCCGTATATGGAGCAGAACAGGTAGAAGCGTTGGAAATTTCCGATGAAAAGACAGGTTCTGTCGAAAAGATCGCAGACTGCGGATGCGGTATCTTTGTCTACGCCGGAACGACACCGAATACAGAGTTATATTCAGAATTAGAATTAGATAACGGATTTATCCCGGTTGATGAAAATATGGAAACAAACATAGCAGGAGTTTATGCAGTCGGAGATATCCGAGTAAAACAAGTACGTCAAGTATCAACGGCAGTCGCAGACGGAACAGTCGCGGGAATCCATTTGGCAAAATAAAAAAAGTCCGTAAATACGGACTTTCCAAATGACTCCGAGGGGAATCGAACCCCTGATTCCAGCGTGAGAGGCTAGCGTCTTGACCGCTTGACCACGGAGCCTTATTTATATTCGCTGTTTGGTGTTCCTCACAGCGAATATAAATATAACATATGTTTTTACTATATGCAAGTATTTTTTTAATTTTTTTGATTTATTTTTTACATTTTACTTTTTTACTTTTTCGGAATCCACTGATAAACCTGCCGCCACCTCTGAGTCAACTTTGATCTGCACGGCTTGCTTCTTATCTTTAACGGTAATTTCTTTGTGCGCCCCGCCAAATTCTCCGTCTAACGTCCACGGGATTTCTTCCTCTGACTCAAACTTAATTTCTCCCGTCTTAAACGAATACATCCGTTTTGAATCTAACTGTTTCATCACGATCGCGCCGAGAAGTTCATTCAATTCTATTGCGTTTTTCGGTGTCTTGATCAGCGTAACTTCAAATACTCCGTCGTCAAATACGATCTCCGGACCGATAATCCCCTTGAATCCACCGACAGATCGGGAATTTGTCACCATTCCGAATATAAACTCATCCTCTATCACTTCGCCGTCATGCGTGATCTTAATCTTATAAGACGGAATATTAAACACTCTTTTCGCGCCTTCCAAAATATACGCCATATGCCCAAGAACATTTTTCACATTCTGATCCGTGGCATAAGACACGTCCGTAAACAGTCCGAACGCTGCGATGTATGCAAAATAATCTTCCCCGAACATCCCTACATCACACGGGAAGACCGTTCCGTTTACCGCCGTCTCCGCCGCCTCAAGAATATCTTTCGGGATGCCGAGACTTGTCGCAAAATCATTCGTCGTCCCCGCCGGGATATATCCCAGCGGAACTTTACAGTTACAAAGCTGCATTCCTGTAACCGCCTCATCTAAAGTACCGTCTCCGCCGCTGCATACGATCAGATCATACTGACTCCCGCTTTCTTGTATTTTTTCAGCCGCATCATATCTTTTCTGTGTCGGATAAACAGTCACTTCATATCCGCTCTTCGTAAAAATATCCAAAACATCCGCAAGTTTAGGTTTTAATTTTCCCGTACCGGCATTCGGATTATAGATAAATAACATTTTTTTCATACTGCGTCACCGCCCCTATACTTTGTTATTTCCATCTCGTGAAAAGAGAGGACTGCACACAGATGTACAGCCCTCCTCCTTTTATTCGTTTTATCCATCCACTCTATTTTCTGCCTTTTGCAAAAAATGTTTTTATACCTTCAGCCGCTCGCTGCTCGTCTTCTCCATCTGTCACAACAGTGATCTCTTCCCCATCGGCAAGACTCAGACTCATCATACCCATAATACTTTTTGCATTAATGTGTTTCTCTCCGACCTGAATATAAATCGTACTTGCGTACTGACTTGCTTCCTGAACAAGCAATGCGATCGGACGTCCATCAAAATCTTCTTCCGTCTTTACTACAACAGGTGTCTTAATCATAATAATCCTCCTTGTTTCTGCCTGAGACTCTCTGCCATTTCGCTCAGTTTTCTCAGCCTGTGATTGATCCCCGACTTCCCGACAGGAGGAGTAAGACTCTCTCCCAGTTCTTTTAACGTAGCGTCGGGATGATCCAGCCTTGCATATGCCGCTTCAACCAGATTATCCGGCATATTTTCAAAACCGATCATATCTCTGAGATATGTAATATCCTCGACTTGTTTTACCGCCGCGGACACCGTCTTATTAATATTGGCAGTCTCGCAGTTCACCTTCCTGTTTACGGAATTACGCATCTCTTTCAGAATCCTTACATTCTCCAATTCCATAAGAGCTACATGCGCTTCCATTACATTCAATATATCTACTATCTGAGATCCTTCCTTCAAATAAACAACATAAGACTTTTTTCTGCGTACAATCTTAGCGTCAAGACCAAAACTGCATATAACCGACCTGATCTGCTCGGCAATCTCCGAAATCGTGCATACAATTTCAAAATGGTATGATTTATTCGGATCACTCATAGAGCCTGCCGCCTGAAATACGCCTCGCAGAAATGCTCTTCTGCAGCAGACCTGACGGATTATAAGAGGATTAAATCCGCAAATCGCATCCGTTCCCACCTGCTGTTCTCCGATCATCTTCGTTGCCTGAAGGACTCTGAGCGCATCCTCGTGACTTTTTATCACGACAAGATATGATACACTCTCTCTTTTTACATTTCTCTTTACAGAGATATCAGTTCTTATATTAAATGTTTTTTTTAACAATGTAAAGACTTTTCTTGCAACAACGATATTTTCCGAATGAATCTTAATATGATATCTGTCAAAACTGTCAATCGATACTGTTCCGCACATGCCGATAAACGCAGCTAGTTCTGCGATCCGGCAATGTCTCGCCTGACTGATGTTCTCAGAAAGTTCTTCTCTGACTTTTCCCGAAAAAGACATCGTCTCACTTCCTTTTTGTAATTGTATCTTTCTCAATATCGCGGTGTTCAATACGCACCCCGTAATTTTCCTGTTTTTCCAAAACTTTATACAACGCGTTCGCCAACGTTACGGAACGATGTTTTCCTCCCGTACAGCCGATCGAAATAACAAGCTGGTTTTTACCTTCCAGAATATAGTTCGGAATCAGAAATTCTGTCATGTCCTTTAATTTGTCCAAAAACTGTTCCGCCTTTTCATTTCCCATTACATAATCCTGAACTTCCGGATCATTTCCCGTCTTCTCCCGAAGTCCGTCTATATAATAAGGATTGGGCAAAAAACGCACGTCAAATACGAGATCCGAATCGCTTGGAATCCCATACTTGAAACCAAATGACATAACTGTAATATAAAGATTACAAAAGTTTTGTCCCTTCACAAAAATCTTCTCAAGTTCCAGTTTCAATTCTCTCGTAAGCATCTTACTTGTATCCAATATATAAGTCGCTCTCATCTTCAAGAACATGATCTTTTCTCGTTCTTTTGCAATCCCTGTATCAACACGCCCGGAACCGCTCAACGGATGCTGACGTCTTGTCTCTTTATACCGTTTAATAAGCACATCGTCCTGCGCGTCAAGAAAAAGAATCTCGTACTCGATCTCTTTGACATCCATCTCATCAAGAACATCTTTCAGTCCTCCGAAATCCTGTCCTCCTCTGATATCAATCCCGAGCGCAATCTTTTTCACTTCTTCGTCCGGTTCGCTGAACATCTCCACAAAACGCGGAAGAAGCGGGATCGGCAGATTGTCTACACAAAAATACCCCATATCCTCCAACATTTTAAGCGCTGTCGATTTTCCTGCCCCTGACATTCCCGTCACGATAACAAAACGCATTGTTAAAACTCTCCTATCCTTCTTACTTCCGGTTCTAACCGTACCCCGAACTTCTCTTCCACTCTATCCGCAACATCTTTCATCAACTGCATGACTTCCGCTGCCGTAGCATTTCCTCTGTTGATAACAAATCCGCAGTGTTTTTCAGACACTTGAGCGTCTCCGACTCTATATCCCTGCATACCGGAATCCTGTATCAGTTTTCCCGCAAAATACCCTTCCGGGCGCTTAAACGTACTGCCGGCGCTTCCAAATTCAAGCGGCTGCTTTGTAACGCGTCGTTCCTTTAAATCTTCCATATATGCACGGATCTCCTGCCGATCTCCTTTCTCCAGTTTCAAAACCGCAGACAGAGCCACATAATCATTTTTCGCAATAACACTTGTTCTATATCCCATACCAAGTTCTTCATTCGTCAAATTTAAAACTTCGCCTTCAGACGTAAGCACTTCCGCACTTTCGACGATCTGTTTCATCTCTCCGCCGTATGCTCCCGCATTCATACGAAGCGCGCCGCCGAGCGTTCCCGGAATGCCCGATGCAAATTCCATCCCTGTAAGCGACGCCTCGCACGCAACAGCAGCCGTTTTTGATAAAAGAGCTCCCGCCTGTGCATAAACGCGCTCTCCGTCTGCATACACATCGCTCATCTGCTTAAAGACCTGTACGATCACTCCCCGAAATCCTTTGTCACCTACAAGCAGATTACTCCCGTTTCCCATAATATAATATGGGGTAGAGCACTCCCGGCACACAGCAACGATCCGGCGGATCTCTTCTATCTTCGACGGCTGAATAAAATAATCTGCCGGTCCGCCAATGCGAAATGTCGTATGCATCTTCATCGGTTCGTCTTTTAATACATTACCTTCTCCTGATATTTCACATAATGCTTTATACAACTCCATAAATATCTCCATATTTCTGTTTTTTATATATTAATTATCTTCATTATAATGATACATTATAATTCACGCCTAATGCAAAGTAAAGCGAAACGTCACCGATTACCGCCGCATATCCGATTTTACTGATATTATCGGATTCTCTTCTCCGTTCCTTGTCATTATTATCCGCTCCTTGTCATTATTATCCGATTCTTGCAAATTTCTCCAAAAGAGTGTATACTGATGAGGTATCTATATTTTTGCATGCCATAAAATGGCTTATTTTATTTTTTATTAAAAAGGAGTGAATTTAGAACTGTGGATTCTGGTGACAGTTTTCAACTAATTATACTTATAATTCTTTTAGTGCTTTCAGCATTTTTTTCATCAAGCGAGACAGCGCTCATGTCCGTAAATAAAATACGGCTGCGTTCCCTTGCCGAATCAGGCAACAAGCGGGCCGCCCTGGCTCTTGATATTGTGGAGAATAAAACTTCCAAAATGCTGAGCGCCATTCTGATCGGAAACAATATCGTCAACCTTTCCGCATCGGCAATCGCTACCTCTCTCGCCTATTCATTCGGCGGTTATATGGTCAGCATTGCCACTGCTGTTTTAACGGTTATGATCCTTGTCTTCGGAGAGATTACCCCTAAAAATTACGCTACAATGAACACGGAAAAATTAACTCTAAAATTTATACCGATCATCCGATTCTTTATGATCGTTTTGACTCCGTTTATTTTCATCATCAACCTTTTTTCGCGCGCATTTATGTTTCTGCTCCGTATCGATCCGAACGCAGCTTCAACCGCAATGACAGAGGACGAGCTTCGTACGATCGTCGATGTAAGTCACGAAGACGGAGTAATCGAATCAGACGAAAAAGAGATGATCTACAACGTGTTCGATCTCGGCGATGCCAACGCAAAAGATATTATGGTTCCCCGCGTTCACGTTACATTCGCAGAAGTAAATAATACTTACGAAGAGTTGATCGCCATTTTCCGCGAAGATAAGTTCACACGTCTTCCTGTTTATGAAGATACTCCGGACAATATCGTCGGTATTATTAATATGAAAGATCTTCTGCTCTATAACAAAAAGACAGAGACGTTCAACATTCGTGATATTATGCGCGAGCCGCATTTCACATATGAATACAAAGATATTTCCGAACTTCTTGTGGAAATGCGGGATTCTACTTTTAACATCGCCATTGTCCTTGACGAATATGGCGAAATGGCAGGACTGATCACACTGGAAGATATTCTGGAAGAAATCGTAGGCGAGATTCATGACGAATACGACGAAAAAGAGGACGATATGTTCCGACAGATTTCCGAACAAGAATATATCATCGAAGGATCTATGAATCTGGACGATATAAACGACCGTCTGGAAACGGATCTTGTATCCGAAGATTACGATTCCCTCGGCGGATTTATCATCGAACATCTGGATCGCCTCCCTGAAGTCGGAGATGAAGTATGTACCGATAACGGAATTCGCCTTATCGTGGAGGCGCTTGATAAAAACCGGGTAGAATCTGTTCGTATGTATCTTCCAGAAAAACATGATGCTGACAACAAAAGCGAACTTTCTTCCTCTGAAAGCGCCGCACAGACAGCTTTCACCGAGGAAAAATAATACATCTTATACCTATATCGAATATAAATGAGCATATAAAAATTCCGTATCTCGATCTTACCGATCTTGATACGGAATTTTTATTATGTCTTTCTTTTAAATCTTATTATATCAGCGATAACCAATCACTTGCACAGCATCAGTCTTCTTTCTTTCTAACAGCTGCCATAACAGCGCCTGCTGCCAACGCCAGTCCTGCGATCGGAACGATCGGTGATCCTGCCGTGTCTCCTGTCTGCACTGCTTTATCATCATCCTTCGGATCTTCCTGATTCGGATTTTCCGCTGCTTTTTCAAAGTTCGCTTTCAAAGTCAGCGTTCTGTCAACTTTAAACGTAAACTCCACTTTATCTGAAACTGCTTTTCCGTCTACCGTCCAGTTCACGAATTTGTATCCTTCTTTTGCCGCTGCCGTTGCAGTTACAACGTCTCCTTCTTTATAGCTGTCTTTTTCCGGATTAAGCTTCACAGTTCCCATCTTCGAATCGTTTACACTGACTGTAATCGTGTACTCTTCTTTTTCCACCGGCGGCGTTACCTCTTTCTTTGTCACTTCAACTTTGATTTCAGCTTTCAGATTCTTCGTATTCGTAACATTTTCAGGAAGTTTTCCAAGTGTTCCGCTTAACGTATATGTCTTTTCTGCTTCTCCTTTATATTCTCCCTTTTCCCATGTCACTTCTACGTCTGCCGTCTCTGCTTTCTCGCCTTCTCCGAAATGTACGGTCACTGTCTTCGGAAGGTCTTTCTTAAGATCTTCAAATGTTGTTCCTTCTTCTACCGTTACTTTTTCCGGTTTGTCGATAGATGTAACATCTTTTGTTTCAACCGGCGGCGTTACATTATCTTTTTCAAATTTCGCTGTCAGCGCATAATTTCCCGATACCGTAAATTCGTACTCTGCATCTGTAGAAACCGGAGTTTCTGCATTAGATGAATGATACCATCCTACAAAATGATAATCTTTATCAGGAGTTGCTTTTACCGTTACTTTCGCTCCTTTATCCACCTCAAACGGTTTTCCTGCTTCTGCTCCGACAATCTCGGCTTTTCCGCCTTTTTCTGCATTTACGAAAATTGTATTCTTTCCGGATTCGACAACTTGAATCTCATCGCCTACATTGAATTCAGACACTGCTACCCATCCGTCATTGGACGCTTTCGCAACAAACTTGAATCCATATACAGTCTGCTTATTAAAACGGAATACTTTCTGCGTCTTATCTGCCGCAAATTGTGCGTCTGTGACAACTTTCTTCATTTCTCCGTCTTTCTCTGTCTGAATATATAAGTCTGCCTTTGTTACATATCCGCTTGGCTGATCTTGTCTCGGTGTAAATGCGATCCTGTCGATCTCATAACCTTTGTCAAACTTTGCCTGTGCGAATATCGTATCTACCGTACCCTGACCTGTCGGCGCTCCGTCATGAAGTCTTCCGTTTGTCTCTCCTGCTCCCGCCTGCCACTCTGAGTGCCACTTTGTATCCGCTTTTCCGTCAAACGCCTTTGTAACTTCACCTTCTGTCGCAGAATTGTTGGAATATTCTGAGTCTGTAGTAATAGTCCAATCTTTTTTATTATACTTATCTTCTGTATTCACTGCCGATACAACAACATTGTCGATCTTTCCTGCAAGCGCATTTGTCTTAGATCCGATTCGCTCAATCGGAAGCGCAAACGTAGCGTTTTTAATTCCTTCTTTCTTCACCTGACCGTTATGCACGAATTTTCCGACAGCCGTTCCTACGGATCGACCGTCTGCAAATAATTCTGTCTTTTGCTGTGTAGAAACAATTTTCAGATTGACTTTCTTTCCTACCGGAAGTTCATAATCGAAATAATAATCGTAAAGCTCTCTTGTAAATCCTAATTTTCCGTTTTCCATCACCCGGATATCGTGCGTTCCGTACGCCGGATCTGCCTCAAACAGAATATCTCCCGGTTTGGAAGGCTTGTTCAGTTCAAGATCAAAGGAAATAGCATTGCCGTTTCCAAGCTGCTCGATCGGAGTTGTGACATAACTTTCTTCATCGCCAAGATTCAATACGCCATCTTTGACTTCCGCGCCTTTTCCTTCTTTCAGATCTCGTTTATTCTCTGAACTGTCTTTCATATCAGCGAACTCATATTTCTCATACTCTTCGCCTTTTTTCTCCTCCTGATAATACGGATTCGTATTCGGACCTGTTCCCATCTTCTCTGCAAGAGCTGTCAGCTTTGCCGAAGTTCCTTTTTCCTGTCCTGTTGCCGCCCAGGTTTTCTCTGCGTAGAACGGCATCGCATCGAAGAATCTCCAATACAGATCAGACTCGGAAAGTCCCGAAGCTTTTCTGTCAATGTTGTCGCTCCACAGGGCAAATGCCGCGCCGAGCATCTGATCGTCTCCTGAAGGAACCGCTTTATAAGCTCCGTTTTTCGTTCTTACATTATTTACTTTAAAGTCTTTAAAAATACGGCCTATGTCCAGCAAATCTCCGTAAGCATTTTTTCTTGTGAGACTTCCGTCCGGAACGAGATATCCGTGATCGTCGATCGTATTGATCAGATCATATCCCATATTGTACATATCGATTCCGTCTGCCCAGTCTTTTGACCAAAGATTGATCTGAACGCCATCAATAGCGTCTTTGTTGATCTCTGTCGGCGGATTGTCTTTGATCTGCGTCAAGCCGCCCCACATACGAACGGTATTCGTTTTGTCTACATATGGTATGATCTCGTTGACAAACTCTCTGTATGATTTTGCATCCGCCATAAACTCATCCGCTCCGATGTGAACAACCGTATCTGCATCGAAAGTCGGATTCGTTCCCTTTGTATAATCGTCAAAAATTTCCTTGATCTTCGTAACCGCAGCGTCGTTTGTCAGATCAAAATGATCGATCAGCGGGTTGTTGTTATGAAGCTTATTGCTCACTTTCAATTCCGGCCAGATCTTTGTAAATGACAATGCATGCGCCGGAACGTCGATCTCCGGAACAATATTCATTCCTACCGCGCGTTCGTCTGCGATAAATTTCTTGAACTGTTCTTTTGTAATCGAGTAATCTTTCGCAGTAGGACTTTCTCCTGCTTCGTTTGTCAATCCGGATTCAAGACGAAATGCCTCGTACGCACTAAACGCATTGTTTTCCGTTCCATTTTTTCCGTATTCGCCAAGCCAGATATAGTTATCCGACAAATGCGCCTGAAAATCATTCATCTTATAATAACGCATCGTCCTTGTGATCTCTTTCATCATCTCAAGAGAAACCGGCTTGCGGGCAACGTCTAAAAGAAATCCTCTCGTCTCGTATCTCGGATAGTCGCGCATCGTACCGATACTATATCCGCCGTCTTCACTTCCCTTATACATCTGAAGGATCGTCTGCATACCGTACATATTACCTGTCACAGAGACAGACTGTACGTCGATCCTGTCGGATTTGATATCCATCGTATAACCTTCGTCGCCAAGAAGCTCATCAGGCGCGGCTTTCTTAAAGTTAAAGGCATTTGCCTTTCCTTCGCTGCTCTTGCCTGCTTTTAACTCTTTGCCTGTAAAATCCTTATAATCCGATACAAATTCATCTACAATCGCTTTTAATGAATCATCACTGTATGTTACTTCCGTAAGTGTATCAACCGACACTTTCTGATCGGATTCCGAAAACCACTCCTGTATCTCCGGAATAACCGAAGGTTTCGCATTTTTCGCCTTTGTAGTATCTTTCGTACCTTCTACCGTAAATGCAAGATCTCCGGTATTTTTCACATTTCCTGTTTTTGTCTCAGTTACATTGAAAGAAATCTGCACTTCTTTGTCCGTCATCGGATGAACAACAGGAAGTTTTCCTGTCTCTTTATCCGCCTCTCCGATGATCTGCTCAAAATCAGCTCCGTTCGACTCGATCGTAAATCCGTCCGGTACATTCGGCAGTGTAAATTCATTTACATCTTTTGCAATCTTAGTGCCTTTGATCGAAGCAACAACCTCGTCAAGTGTCTGACCCTGCGGCGTCTCAGACTGATCATTGGAATATGCTCTCACTTCCAGAATACTGATGTTGTTATATCCGTTCTGTCCTTCAATGTCAATCTGAAGATCAAAGTTCGTCATCTTGAAGCTCTTCATATAAACAGGCGTCTCAAAAATGTGCTGTACATTTGTCACATAGCCTGTCTTGCCGCTTTCTGTCGATTTCGCGTTGCTGATCTTAACCGTATGCTCTGTTCCTGCCGCATCTGCATAAACAAGATCAAAGGACTTCACATTAGACGGCATCGGCGCCACGTCTCGAGTATGAAGATCAAAATCCAGCTCTTTTACAAGCGTCACCTTCGGAAATGTTACCGTTACCGTCTGCTTACTTGCTTCCGAATAGTCCGAAGCCCAGCGCGTCTGGTTGTTGCCGTCTTTAATATTAGAAACCGGAAGCGAAGATGCCTCTGTCGTAGACGCTTCCGCCGTAACGCCTGCTGCATTCACATGATTCTTATTCTCTGCCGCTTCGATATCGGACTCCTCTCCGTAAATTTCTATTTCGCTAAGTCCGATATTGCTCCAGAAATCATCCGGTCCTCTATCCGCCTTGTTCACTGTGATCTTAACTGCAGTCACAACTTCCTGCGCGTCCTCTGCCACTGTGATCGTCTGCTCTGACGGCGCATATGTATCTTCATCCGTCTTTTGATAAATATTTTTGTACTCGCCGCTCATCGTCTTCACATCAACTTTCCACTGCTTGATGTTATTCTGATGATTTCCGGCTGCTCCCGTTCTCTCCCAAAACACCTTGATTTCGCTTACTTTCGTCGGCTTTTCAAGTGTCACTTCTATCCACTCGTTTGTCACTTTGTTCTGTGATGTGCCCCAATGCGTACCTTTATTTCCATCAATCGCCTTAGCCGCCGATGTGGAATCAGCCTCTGCTTCGCTTGCCGCAGCTGTACCTTTTAACGCAAGATTTTCTTTTTCCGCTTTCGTATCATTTTCCTCAGCCTGTACCTTTTCAGGCGTAAAGAAAAATCCCGGAACAGCCGCTCCGCTGCTTACGACCATAGCCGCTGCCAACAAACAGCTCACTACTTTCTTTTTCATACACTTTCTCCTTTTTAATCTTTGTTACGGTGATTTAGACATAATCTATGTTTTTCACAAAACACCGAGCATAATCATATTCATTATAACACCTTTACATTTTTCAGGTATATTTTATTTACACAAAATATAATTTTTGTATACTTTTTCTATTTTAAATCATATTTTTTGTGCATTTCGACAATTCAAAAGGGGATTTTCTTTGCTTCCCTTTCGCCATTAAGCTACTCTGATATTTTTTAATGGTGAAAATTGAATAGATAAAAGATCATTGCTTCTAATTAGTAAGTATGTTATGATAATCCCACTTACAGAAATTCTTTCTGTGGAAGCTACCGGCAGCTTCGCCGACCTGAGGAATTCCCTCAAAATTACCCGATACAATACAACAACAGTTTTTGCGTGGATAGTCTTGTAGAACAGTTCTTTTTTTCGTATACTGATTTTTAAGAGAAGGTCTTAAAAAAGAGAAAACGTTTTCTTTTTCAGAGGAAAAACTTTTGGCGAAAGTAAACCTAAAAGCAGCAAGCTTAAAAGTATTTTCCCGCCTGTACTACAGGACTTATTCATGCACATGAAAGGAGAGCCTATGGCAGGAAAAGAAAACAGAGAAATTAAAAACAGTGTCTTTGTAGATCTGTTCTATGAGGACGAATCAGCAGAAGCGAATGAGATCGCGCTTTTTAATGCAATCCATGATGAGCCGTTGCCGGAAGGAACGAAGATTCGGAGATTCCGTGTAGACAATACGATCTATATGAATTTTCAAAACGATATTTCTTTTGACGCAGGAGGAAAAGTGATCGTATTCGGCGAGCATCAGTCTACGGTCAACGAAAACATGCCCCTTCGGAGTCTGCTGTATATCGGACGTGCTTATGAAAGGCTTGTACCGCCGAGAAGCCGTTATAAGAAGAAAATCGTTTTCCTTCCGACACCGGAATTTTACACATTCTATAACGGAAAAGAAAAGTGGGAAAAGGAAAAAGAACTGCGCCTGTCAGATGCCTATATCGTAAAAGACGGTGAGCCGAGTCTGGAATTAAAAGTAAAGGTCATCAATATCCGGCCGGAAGAGCATCATGAAATCTTAGAAAAGTGTCAGGTACTGAAAGAATACAGCCAGTTCATGGAAATCGTGCAGAACTATCAGATCTCCGGGGAGGAAGAGCCTTATAAAAAAGCGATAAAAGAGTGCATTGAAAAAGGGATTCTTGCTGATTATTTAATGCGAAAAGGAAGCGAGGTTGTCAATATGTTATTAGACGAATACGACTATGAGACAGATATCGAAGTGCAAAGAGAAGAGGCAAGAGAAGAAGGACGAAAGCTGGGACGAGAAGAGGAACGAAAAGAATTTCTCCAAAAAATCTGCTCTCTCATTCAGAAAAAACTTGAAAAAGGAAAAACAGTTTCCGAAATTGCAAATGATCTTGAAGATACGGAAGAAAATATTTCTCATTTGATCAAGCAATTTCATCTAAATTAATCTTATATGCTTTTGTATGATTAAAAAGGAAAAAGTCCAAAGTTGCCCAAACCCCATCTACTGCTTACAATCTCATGATGTGCCTTTTGGCACTTCCGACGATTTATACTGTAAGCAGCTCTTTGAGGCTAAATTTATAATGACAGCCTTCCCTTTACTATGCTAAAATGTAAAAGATTATGAGAAAAACATATGAGAAATATGAAAATGAGGAGGATTTAAACTTTGGAAAACAAAAAAATTATCCAAGTAGAAGAAAAAGTACCTTTCAAGCTGCTCGTACCGCTAAGCATACAACATATGTTTGCAATGTTCGGTGCGTCCGTACTTGTTCCGTTCGTATTCGGACTGAATCCGGCCGTTGTTTTATTTATGAACGGAATCGGAACATTATTGTTCATCCTGATTACAAAAGGAAAAGCGCCTGCATACCTCGGCTCCAGTTTTGCATTTCTTGCACCGGCGGGAATTGTAATTGAAAAATGGGGTTACAGCTATGCACTCGGCGGATTTGTGGCAGTCGGATTCTTAGGATGTGTCCTTGCTTTGATCATCCGCAAATTCGGTTCCAAATGGATCGACGTTGTACTTCCCCCTGCCGCTATGGGACCGGTTGTCGCACTGATCGGACTTGAACTTGCCGGAACAGCCGCTTCCAATGCAGGTCTTACGGCATCTTCCATCGATCCGAAAAATGTGATCGTATTTCTTGTCACACTTTTAACCGCTGTCCTTGGATCTGTATTGTTCCGCAAATTTTTTGCCGTGATTCCGATCCTGATCGCTATCATTGCCGGATATATCGCGGCTCTTTTATGTGGAATCGTTGATTTCAGTAAAGTTGCTTCAGCATCATTTTTTGCGCTTCCGAACTTCTCCACGCCAAAATTCAAATGGGAAGCAATCGTGATCATTCTGCCTGTTATCCTTGTTATCGCCTCTGAACATATCGGACATCAGATCGTAACAAGCAAAATCGTCGGACGCGACCTTCTGAAAGATCCGGGTCTGCACCGTTCCCTCTTTGCAGATAATTTTTCCACGATGATCTCAGGATTTATCGGCTCCGTACCGACAACAACATACGGCGAAAACATCGGAGTTATGGCTATGACAAAAGTTTACAGCGTATACGTTATCGCAGGCGCCGCGGTACTGTCGATCATCTGTTCTTTCATTGGGAAAATGACGACTTTGATCAGCACTATCCCCGGCCCTGTTATCGGCGGAATTTCATTCCTTCTGTACGGAATGATCGGCACGTCAGGTATCCGCATCCTTGTCGATTCTCAAGTTGACTACGCAAGATCAAGAAATATGGCAATGACCTCTATTATTTTCGTAACCGGACTATCCGGTATCAAAGTACAGTTTGGAAGTATTCAGCTTACAGGTATGGTACTGGCATGTGTTGTCGGAATGATCATGGGATTGATGTTCTTCCTCTTCGATAAGCTAAAACTTACGAATGACAGAGAAAACTGCTAAAACACACTGAAAAAACAAAAAGAAAGAACAGAGGAATAATTACCATGCTGAAAATTGTCATTTCACCGGCAAAAAAGATGAATATCACAGATGAATTCCCCTGTAACGCCACTGTCCCGGTCTTTTCTGACCGGGCAGATGTGCTTCACGGGATTTTAAAAAATAAAAATATACAGGAACTGAAAACACTTTGGAAATGCAGTGATAAACTTGCCGAACAGAGTTATCAAAGACTTCATGCCTTTTCTCCCGATCAGGCGGTAACACCGGCGCTTCTTGCCTATGAAGGAATTCAATATCAACACATTGCGCCTTCCGTTTTTACAGATGCCCAGTGGCATTATGTAAATGTTCACCTTCGCATTTTATCCGGATTTTACGGAATCTTAAAACCGACAGACAAAGTTATTCCCTATCGTTTGGAAATGCAGGCAAAGTTAGAAACTGCTAAAAAGAACGACCTTTATGAATACTGGAGCGATACGCTGTACCAAAGTCTTCTCGCAGAAGGGATGACCGAACTTGTCAATCTCGCTTCCGCAGAATACAGTAAAGCAATCCTTCCCTACAAAAATATCCGCTGCATTACATGTATTTTCGGCGAAGAGGTAAACGGAAAAATAAAAGTCAAGGGCACTCAGGCTAAGATTGCCCGCGGCGAAATGGTACGCTGGATGGCAGATCAGAAAATCGAAAGCGTTTCGGACATCCGTGAATTCAAAGAACTGGGATATCGTTTTTCTCCCTCTCATTCCACGGAGGACACTTACACTTTTTCTCTTTGATCTAACTGCAGCTTTGTTTTGTATATGCGGACATATCACTCCCATTTGGGCCGCAAACGATAACTTGGGCTGCTGACTATAACTTTGACTACAGACTATAGTTTTTCCGCAGACTATGACTTTAGTTGCCGACTATAACTTTGCTCCAGGACTCTTTCATATTACTTTTATCTGTGTCTCCGGTGAGATCGTACGAAAAAGCTCGCTCATATTGATCTTCGCAGCACTGTCCGAAAAACTTGCGTCACAAAATACTGCCCGGCGCGGATGCTGTCCGGCAATCTTTCTGATCACAGTCTCGGATATATTTTCATTAAAGCAGGCGGCTAACTCTTTTCCGTCATAATAATGCACTGTATAACCACCGATTTTCTCCGAAGAGTACGGCTTTGACAATAAAAGTCCCCATTCCGTCAGACAGGCGAACAAAAGATCTAAGTCTGTACGATCAGGCTTAATATTTGTCTCAAGTCCGCAAAGCATTTCCTGCGTATACTCTTCAGGCATGTAATAAACATCCTCCATATTACTTTCATCAAGCCGCAGCACACGAAATCCAAAATCTCTGTTTTCGCATCCGTTTTCCCGTTTTATTTTTTCTGCTGCCCGGCGGATCCGTTCTTTTCCGATCTCACAGATTGTCTTATATCCTGCCTTATACGCTTCACTTTTTTTATCACATTCCTGCGGTATCTGAACTAAAATATAGTGCAGATCTATGTTTTTATCCGCCTCAGTCTGCATCACCGCATGAGCCGTTGTCGCCGATCCTGAAAAGAAATCCATTACGATATCGCCGTCTTTTGCCGCCATATTGATAAAATATTGTATGACGTTGACCGGCTTTACATTCTCAAACACTCTTTTTCCGTCAAACAGTTCCTGTACGCACTGCGTACCTGCATTGTATATGCTCACTGCCTCTTTCGGAATCAGAGTGGACGGAGCGCCCATCGCGTCTCCCAAATATTTTTTAATATAGATGTTCCAATGTGCCTGATCTCCGTTTTGATCGACAAGCGGACCTGTCTTCGTTCTTTTAAATGTCACAAGACCTTCTTCCTTTGCCTGCTCAAACCTTTCCCGCACGAACCGGTAAATATATCCGTCTTTCGGACGCACTCTCTCCCCGTCCGGACAGATGATCTCGTATTTTTGGTTTGCATTTGTCGATTTATTTTTAAACACAAAATCTTTATCTCTGTATAATCCCCGCTCGTCTTTTTCCCGATACATCTTGATCGCTTCCCCTGACAACGGCGCAAAAAACATATCCAGACAAGTTTTATTTTTTGCATAACACAATATATATTCATGTGTCTTACTCGCAAATTTCGGCCGGATACCGCCTGCCGTAGAGCAATTCCATATAAAGCAGTTGACAAAATTTCGTTCGCCGAAAACCTCGTCACATATTTTTTTTAAATTTGCCTGCTCGTTATCGTCTATACTGATAAAAATTACTCCGTCATCACAGAGAAGGTTTCTGGCGGCAAGAAGCCGTGCATAAATCATGCTGCACCAATCCGAATGATACCTTCCGCTGTAATCCAAATTCTGATACATCCGGTTTTTATCATCTTGAGAAGCTCCGCCTGCATTCACATATTCTCTCGCTCTGATCCGAAAATCATCCGCATAAATAAAATCATTTCCCGTATTATAAGGCGGATCGATATAGATTACTTTTACCGAATCCAAATAACTTTCCTGAAGAAGTTTCAGCACATCCAGATTATCGCCTTCTATATAGAGATTGCCTGTCGAATCCCACTCAACAGAGTCTTGCACTACGGGACGCAGCGTTTTTCTGATCGGTTTATAAACTTCTTTTACGGCTTCCCGCTTTCCGACCCATGAAAATTCGCATGTTTCGCTTTCCTTTTGATTGATTCCCAAAAGAAGCTGCAACGTATTGATATCGACTTTTCGGATTGTCTTCCCATCGTTATCTTTTTGTTCTTTTACGCATGACGGGAAAATATCCGCAAGCCTGCGGATATTTTCCTGAAAACCGTCAACAGATTCAAATCTCATCTTTTCCATCTATGTCTTTCCTCAACTATTTCCTGCTCTGCCATACTTCATCCGTCTTTTGAAAAACATTCTCTGCATCGGTTTATAAATCTTCCGTTTTGAATCGCCGCTTCTTCACTGTCAAAAATGAGCAGCTCCTCTTTCGGCACTCTTCTTATAAACTTGCAGTCATCTGTTTTATGATAAAAATTTGTCGGCGTATATGGGTTTGCATACACTCTTTGCTTCGGCTTTCCAAACGCCTGCGCCAAACAGTCAATACCTTTTGTCTCTCCTAAGTTCTTTGCAAAATACAAGGCAAGTTCTGATTTATTTTTCTGTCTCATACGCTTAAATTGAACCGTATCATCGAGCAATTCCTCTTTCTGCATCCATCCGATCACAAATCCTTTTTTTGCCGGACGATCCAGGTAAACTCTCACAAAGATATCACAGCACTGATTTTCGCACTCCCATGCGATCACTCTGCGCCGCAGGTTTTCGCCCTTACATCCGTCAAATTCCGAAAACCTTTCCTGAACTTCCCTGCAGTAATCATCCAGACAATATCCAGGATCACTTTCCCGCCGTTTCAACTTCGGATAACAGAATACATCATCTTTACGCCGGATCGTCTCCAACAGTTTTTGCACTGACTTCACATTATCATAATCCCCTGTGAAATCACTTTCTACTTTCAAATCGTTTCTTATATTCGTAGATTTTACTTCTACGATCTTCACGCCTAATGTCCTGCATAACCGCCTTGTAACATTGCTCAGTTTCACAAATTTATTAGGTGTTCTTGCAATATCCTGCCTGATTGCTTCTTCTATAAAAGCAATGTTGACCGTTCCGGTTTTCCAGAGCAGAAAATCAAACGGGGCATGTTTTTTAAAATCATCATTTCTGATCTCATCGTAAGTTTTCAAAGACAACTCCTGAGAATAATACTGACGAATAAATCGTTCGGTGATCTCCTCCGCGATCTTCCCCTGTTCTATATTACATTCCCGCTCTTTCTTCGGTCTGTCCGGCTGCCAAGTTTCCGCCGTATAGTTCATGATCTGTCCTACCACCCGGGCATCTAAATGCACCTGTCCATAATCCGCACATACAATATGATTTTGTAAAGTCAATCTCATCTTCTGCTTTGCACCTCCATGTGCACGACTTCAACTTTTGTATCGAGATTTCTTTTCCTTAAATACACAAATCGCTTCCGTACAAGATCTTTCTATATAGTGTACCTCATTATATCACAAACGGCAATGTGCATTTCAACCGAACTGTTACTTATAAGAAAAGACTTCCGAAAAAGTCACCGATGCCGTCTACAATACCTGACACAATATCGCCGACTCCGTCGCACACATCGCTGATAACATCCGATGCCACACTTCCCGCAAACATTCCCGCGCCGATCCCGATAACAACTTTTGCAGCTAACGGAATCGGTGCGGCCGCAAGAGCCGCCATCGTCGCCTCTGATGCGGCTGTTCCCGCCGCCCCGGAAACAGATCCTTTCAAAGCGCCGGACGCAACATTTCCTGTCGTCGTTGACAGATCGTCTCCGTTCACGATTGATTCCACCGCAGCCATTCCTCCTCCGAAAGCTCCTCCGAGTTTTGCCGACGATTTTGCCGCATTGGCAATCCCGGTTGATGACTGGACTCCGTTAAACTTATTGCTTACACGGGTTGTATCTTTCGTTGAGATTCCGCTGTCTTTCATTACTTTAGTCACACCTTGAGAAGGCGCCTTTGCATTAAATGCCGCCGCACTTTCAGACGTTCCTACTAACTGCGTTGTTCGATATTGACCGTTTTGCACCCGTTTGATCGTATCCATCGTTCCTTTTGCACTCGGAGTATCCTTGCACTGAATCCTCTCTATAATGCGATTTCCCTTCTTCGTAACCAAATCTACCTGACGGGCAGTTGACGAATTCGTAAGCGTTGTTGTCGTGTCCGGCTTCAGCAGATTAGAGAGATTCTTCTTATCAGAATACATCACCTCAAAAGCATTTCCTTTTCCGCCGGTCGGCGAATATGCCCCTGCCCTTCCTGACATTCTCACTGCTACAGAATAGTCATACCCTTCTACCACACTGTTTGCTAAATTTCCTGCTGTTTTTTCTTTGTTTTCATTCATTTTTTCTTCCTCCTCTGTTGTTTCTTTCCACATGCTTCATCTGATTCTTGTTTCATTTTGTCCCTTTACCAAAGCCGCCTCCTGCCTTGACATACTCCTTCTCACTGATCCAAACGTCATTCTAAAATTCATACACTTTCGGCATCCCTCCTTTTCACCAGAGTTTGCTGTATAAAGATAAAGCAGTAATGCGGTCTTTCAATTCATCGTCATAAGACAAAATTGTTTTTATCTCATAGAAGTCTCCCGATCTTCTTACTACCATGACAAGTTCCGGATCTTCACTTAACGGAGCATCTATATGCAGAGGCATGAACCATGAAATAGTTCCGCTTTTCCCTGAATAAGAAGCTTTTGCAAACGATCTGTCGCGGCGCTGCATTTTAATCCCCCGCTCAAGAGCATTCATGATCTGACCTGCGATCTTGCTGTCGCTCTGACTGCGTATGCTTTCCGGAAAACGTTCCCGCCTTTCCTGTATGATGTGGATCAGACAGTTTTGATTAATGTCGAAATCTTCCTTCTTCGGATTAAACACTTCTTCTTTTTCATCGAAAAAACTGATTGGCTCAATCTGCATCATTGACTGTTCTTTTGTAAATCCATAATTCAAATAATCCTGTTTACTCTCGATTACACGCTCCGCGATATACGTCTTGTACTTTTCATAATATCGATATAGAACTAAAAAATCATTTCCGAATAAATCCATCATTCCGGTATTTACGATTGCCGATTTCGTTTTATTCGCGACAAAATATTCTGTCCTTCCGGCATCGACAAGCTGCGTTATCCTTGCTCCTATGATTTTGATATATCTGTCAAGCCCTTTCATTGACTTCCAGTTCGGAAACAATAATCTGCCATAGATCGCTTCTGTAACATTAGAAAGTACTTCTTCATTTTTTATAAAAATCGTTTTTTCGCAATATCCCTCACTTCTGTCTTTTACTTCCGTCTCAACCTTACAAATACGCTCCGCATGTTCTTCCCTGTATCGATGACAAAATTTCAATAAATTTGATCGAAGTTTTTTTTCAGAATACAGAGTTTTCCTGCACATCCCATTTACTAAATAAGACGGCGTTCCGACATAATATCCTGAGAAATAATCAGATCGTTTTAAGAGCGAGATCATCAGCGGCTCATTTCCGTTCACCTTGATTCCTGTATCAATCCATGCCAGAATAACGTCTTTTTCATTTTCCGGTTTTTCCGATAAATCTTTATCAAAAAAATATATATTTGACTCTTCTGACGAAATATTCTCTATAATCTGATCTATTTCAATATCCAGTCCCGTCACTCTGTATATTTCGTCCGTCACTTTTTCTCCATCTGTTACAATAAACTTTTCCTTAATCATGTGATCCATAAGTTATCCTCCTCATTTTATGATATAATGTAACTATTCAGCCATAAGAAGCACGAGTGCGGTTTTACGGATGGTTCAAGCTGAACTGTTACACCTCTCTTGTTTGTAAGCTTATCGTATCACCCTTTCCCGTTATCATGAATAACTGCAAGTTGACATCTTTTTGACAAGATTATTCTTTGTCAAATGACAAAAAATTGACAACACAATGACAATTATCATTATTGATCGGAGGTAAATATGTTAAATTACGCTGTCATCATTCAATATTTAACTCAACAACTGAATATTCCCAACGTAAGGATCGCAGAATGGCTTAACCTTGATCCTTCTATTATCAGCAATATCAAAAACAATAAACGAAAAATGCAAAAAGACATTTCCTATGATGTTTTTTACAGAGACGTCTTTTGCCAAGCCGAAATCGGAACTGATTTTCAAAGTGTTCACAGCCTTTACACATACCTTCAGGACAAGGACTGCTCGAATGAAGTAATAGACATGGCATACTCACACTATAAAGAACACAGATCAGTTGAAAACGCTGAAACTTTTCTGCTCACTTTACTAAAAGAAGTCAAATATGAAAAAGATGCTGTGTCATCGAAATCTGCGTCAAAATCCACTCACCGTTCCCCTTCCGATGCCATTGCTTTTGAGCCGTTTCATAACCCGATACAAAACAATACTTTCTTCGGACGACAGGATATGTTTGAGAAAATACGCTCTGTTTTATGCAGTTTGGGAACTTGTATCATCTACGGTATCGGCGGTTTAGGGAAGTCCTACTGTTCGCTTAAATATGCCGTTGAATATGAAGATTCCTATACACAAATCCAGCAGATCATTTTTACAGGCGATATAAAAAACACAATTTTAAAAATAAAATTTACAGGATTGGATGAATCTCACTTTTCAGAAGACGAAAAATTTGAGAAACGACTTTCCATTCTCGCTTCTTACGGTGAAGATACTCTGCTTATCATCGATAATATGGATACTCACCCGGCTGATCGGGAAAATTATGTGCGGTTAAAAGAATTACCGATACATATTCTCTTCACTTCAAGAGAGACCGATCTCGATTCAGAAAAGTTTCTCTTGCCGATCCATCCGCTTTCCAAGCAAGAACAGCTTCAATTATTTATGCACTACGGACGGTTTACGATCCCCGAAGATGAATACGGCGACTATTTTAAAATATTCAATATGGTAGAAGGTCATACTCTTCTTTTAGAACTGATCGCAAAAACAATGACTGCCGAAACATTAACGCCTGAAGAAATGACAGATATTTTGTACAGTCCTGAATATGACGATATAAGCAAAGTGGTCATTGAAAAAGACAATACTTATCAGCAGGAAAAAATGAACAACTTTATATCTAAACTTTTTGACACAAGCAATCTTACCGATGTCCAAAAAGAAATATTGATGAACCTCTCTCTTACGTCGATAAGCGGCATAAGACAGCGCTTATTCAAACAATTTTTAGATTATAATAATTCAGATATCAACGCTTTGATCCGTCAAAGCTGGATCATACAAAACAGACCCAACGGTCCGGCCTCATCACAGATTCATCTGCATCCGGTCATTAAAGCTGCTGTAATAAATAATACGGAACCTTCCTTAGAAAAATGTTCAGTTTTTATCAACAAAATAATTGAATTTCTGAAAGCGGCTTCCGCAGATGTGATCGAAGACAGTATGTCGAATGATTTATGCGACGTTCTTGCAAACGCAGGTCTCATGTTCAAATATACTTCCGAACATCTCGGCTTAATGTACGACATCGCCTTAATCTTATGGCGCAGCCTTATGTATCATGAATCTTATTCATACTTAACAAAAGGGTTGGAACTATTAAACAAAGAATCATCTGACGATATCGAATTACAACTGTCTTACTACGAAACCGCAGGAAAAGTTGCCGTCAGACTTGCCGATTACGAAAAAGCAATTACTCACTATCAGTCGGCAATCACGACAATCGAAAATTCAGGACAAGATTTTTCCGAAAGGCTTGCCACGATATATGACAAACTAGGGGTAGTTATGCGAAAAGCGTCAAAATATGAACAGGCTTTGGATTATTTTACGAAAGCTCAAAATATTATTGATATCAACCATATAAAAAATCCGGAATTAACATCCGACATTTATAATGATATGGGCGTGATCTATATTAACCTTGATATCTTCGATAAAGCTTTGGCGAATTATCAAAAAGCCCGCGAGATCCGGGAGTCGGTTGAAAATCCCGATCTCGAACAGATCGCCTATTCTTATCACAATATCGGAACAGTATATCAGCGGCAGAAAAAGTACGCAGATGCAATCACATGGCATAAAAAAGCGTTAGAGATCCGTCAGGAAATATACCCTGATAACGAACCGATCATTGCCGCGTCATTAACGATGATCGGCAATGACTATACACAGGCGGCAAAAAACGATTCTTCTTATCACTTTAACGATGCCTTTGAATATTTCGCAAAAGGCTTGGAAATCCGAAAGCTCACGTTGGGAGAAACACATCCTGACACGGCATGGTCTTACCAAAGCATCGGATTATGGCATTTTTATCAAGGAGAATACGAAGAAGCGATTGAAAACTATTTGAAATGTCTCAGCATTCGGAAAACGATCCTTCAGCCTTCGCACGCCTACACTGCCGAAATCTCATACTTGTTAGGAGAAGCATATTTAAAGATCAACCAAATCCACTCTGCAAAAGAACACCTTCTGCTCGCAGAAAAAATTCAGGCAAGCCTTCATAAAGTAAAGGCTCTTGAAAAAACACAACATCTCCTGAAAGAATGCAGTCTTTCATAAACGCTAAGAGACGCCGCAAGCTGCGGCGTCTCTTAGCTGCTCTTCTTATATGTAATTGTCAACGTTTTATACGTCCTTTACTTCGATTTTAAAATACCGTCAAATCCACTTCCAGTCACTTTTACCTCTCCGTTTTCAAAAGTAGCAATTCCGTATATTTCTTTGGAAACGCTGTCTATAATCGAAAGCCCGCCGTCTCCCTGCGTATATAATCTTCCGTCTATAACCAGCCCGTTATTATACTCTACCCGGACTGCCGCGATATCAGATCCTGTCGGAACATACTTTGTACTTGCCTCTGCCATTTGATCGTACACGATCATCGTAGTAGTATCATTTTCATAAGTACCTTCAATCTCCAGATCCGGCGTATATGTACCGCTGATCCTGCGATAGTTTCCCCAGCCTTTGCCTGCACCTGAAGTTACGCTTAACAATCCGTTCTCATTTTTATAGAACGTATAATATTGCCCTTCTAAATAATCTCCGAATGCACCACATTCTGATTCTTTCTCAAAAATCTGCCCGCTCGACGTATAGATAACATAAGACCATTCATATCCGATTGATGCAATCACAAGCCTGTCTCCCGAATCATCGTCTTTATATGTACCTGCCCATCCCATTGTGACCGGGTCTGTCAATACAGCTTCCCTTTTACTGTTATCTTTTTCTTCCTTTTTTTCTTCTTGCCCGGAATCTTTTTTCATTTCCCCATCAGTTTCTTTTTTAGGTTTTACATTTTCCTTTTTCGCCGGCTTCGATTCTTTTTCAGCTGCATTCTCTTTAACCTCTTTATATGTCGAATCTTTTGCAGTTTCTTTCGCATCGGAACTTCCAAACATTTTCACTGCTGCAATAATTCCGATTATTATGACTGCTGCCATCGCGATAATTCCAATTACTACCGCTGTTTTTTTCTTTTTCGGCGCAGGATGAGACACACCCTTGTTTTTAACATCTGCACTTGAATTACCTGTTGTCTCTTTTTGTGTCAACCGCTGTTCTGACTGTACATACTGCTTTGGCTGTTTGCTCTTCTGTTCTGACTGTGCCGACTGCTTTGGCTGTTCACTCTTCTGTTCCGGCTGTGCCGACTGTTCTGGCTGTTCGCTCTTCTGTTCCGGCTGTGCCGACTGCTCTGGCTGTTCGCCATTCTGTTCAGGCTGTACAGACGCTCCGCAATACGGACAGAACTTATTCTCATCTTTTATTTCTTTTCCACAATTTTCACAAAACATTTTTTTACATCCTTTATCTTATTTTACCTTTAATATAACGATGCAGTTCCCTTATAACCGTCATATTCCAAAATCAACGTCGCTCCTTCTACATCACACTCTGCAAAACTCAAACCATAAAATTCAAGAACATTTCCTTCAAAATCTTCTATCGCAAAATCCCAGTCAAGATCCTCCTCTGTGATCACAAACTCTATATCTACCCTTTCACCATCATACAATATACCGTCCTCAAGCAAATCTTCTTCCCAGTTATCCACATCAGGTTCTGAAGCATAAAGAGCATAAATATCAAAACCAGTATTATTAATTACATGCACATTATATCTTAATATTTCATCCTTTGAACTGCATTTAAAAATACCGATCGCCACAATAATAACTAAAACAGCGATCGCGATAACCGCTCCTTTTTTCTTTTTTCCTGTACCTTTAGCGCTAAAATCCGGCGGTATATCATGACTTGGGTCTTCCTTATTTATTTTATTTTCCGCTCCGCAATACGGACAAAACTTATCCCCATCTTTTATTTCTTTTCCACACTTTTCGCAAAACATGGTAAATTCCTCCTACATTCTCTTTTAATGTTTTCTATCACATAAAATATTTTAAATACTTCATAATGATATTTCCGAACGCATATCCGCACAGAAGACCGGTTATTAATCTCCGTATATTATTTGATTCGTAATGAAATTTATATTGTACGAACCAATCTGCAAACATGATCAGAGAAAACACGACCGCAATTATATTGGAAATCTCGCCGACCTTGAATAAGAAGATTCCCAAAACTTCTCCTATAAACACCCCCGTACATCTTGCGCATACCGGAAATTGTTTTCCGCGAAAGGAAAAGCTTCGTTCCGGTAATTGATGACATCCCGTCGCTCTTCCTATCACCATAAGTTTCTTATATATTTTTCTTTTATCCATCATCATCTTACTCTGCAAAATGTACTAAGATCGGACAGACAAAAATCAGTGTACCGGCTAAAGAAAGCATCGAAAATTTTATACAACTCCAAATTTCCTGTTTCTTTTCTACTTCTAAAATATCCCAAATACTATACCCTAACTGTTTGTCTATATCCTCGCATAACTGATAGCAAAAATATAACGGCAAGGAAACTCCCACTATGACAGCGATCAAAACAACGATGACCGTTCTTAAAAATCCATGCACTAATTCATCCAGTATCGGGTAAAGCAAAAGAGAACCTAGCGCGCCATAGCAAAGACAATTTACTGTCATTTTATCCATCAACGAACTTAACATTTCAACAGCGTCATGCTGCGCTAAATGTTGTCTTCCGCAATTTTTACATCCCCACCAGGTGATAGATCTGCTCTTTACTTTAGAGCCCGTGAAAAGCGCTCCGCACAATAATCCAAACGGACCGAGCAAACACATTCCACAGCACCCGCGCCCCATACTGTATCCTTTTGTTTTAATCTCTGTCTCGTTCTTAACAATCGGAAACGTATCCTCGCTGTTACAATACGGGCATATAGAATCTTTCGGTATATTCGGCGGCATCTGAATGATTTTGTCAATCGCATCGATAATATGAAGCCCCGCTTCTTTCATATATTCAATCAGCGCTTTAAAAAATTCGACAAGAGATTCCCAAAGCGATCCATCCGCGTTACTTTCCTGATATGAATTCTCATTTTTCCCTGATTGTTCCTCACTTACAGAAGCGCCGCAATTCGGACAATATTGAACATCTGAATTTAATTCTTTTCCACAATTTCTGCAATATTTCATCTCGCACGCTCCTTATTCTTTTCCGATCAATAACCGAAACTGTTCCACATCTTCAGTCATTCCATTTACAGGAATTTCAAAATTCAGTCCATTTTTCATTTTTAAATTTAAAACCTTTCCATAACCTGTATAAAGAAAGACTGCTATCAATAAAAGCCATGCTACATCTGTTATATTCATCAGAAACATTACCCCAAATAGCGCTGCATACAATGTATCCCAAAAATCCATTTTTGTTTTTAATTCCATTGAACCGATTTCTGATAATTTTATCTCCAAATGGTTTTCTTTTTCTTTCCTTAAAAATCTATGTATCTTTTGACTTATCTCCAAACGCTCTTCATTATTACTTACTTCTGTTCGGATAATTTTGTATCGTAATCTTCCGATCATTTTTACTTTTTCAAAATAAAATGTTCCTTTACTTTGTTCCGCTTTATCCTTTTCTTCATCTTTTAATGTACTTACATCCTCTTTTTGTTCCAATGTACTGCTCCCACATTTAGGGCAAAATTTTGACTCTTCTCTAAGTACATTCCCACAATTCACACACCTTTTCTCCGTTTTCGTCTCATGAACATTATGTTTACCGCTGTGATCTTCCTGCTGCTCCAATATATTGCTTCCACATTTTGAGCAAAATTTCGCCCCCTCCCTAACTTCATTTCCACAATTTTCGCACTTCATTCCTTTTTGCACTTCCTTTATAACTAATATTTTTATAGCTGTAGATAATTATACTATAACTAAGTAAATATTACAATTAAATCAATATTTTTTTGGAGGTTACTGCATGGACACTTTAAACTTTGAACAAATAGGCGAAAAATTAAAGAAAATCCGCCTTTCCAAAAACTTAACACAAGAATATATCGCTAATGCTGCTGATGTGAATACAAGTCATATCAGTAATATCGAAAATAACCGTGTCAAAGTTTCTCTTTCTGTTTTAGTGCAGATATGTAATGCGTTAGATACTACTGTTGACTATATTCTTTCCGATGAATATAACGACTCATCCTCTGCCATCGAACAGGAAATTCTCCATGAGTTACACTCCTGCAATAATGAAACAAAAGAGCAGATTTTGAAAATTGTCAAAGCTTTACAGTAATTTCTCTCATTAACATTACGGCATATCGAAAACCTTGTATGAATCCTTTTTCTTTTGCAGCCTCCGTTAATGCAAATAACTCATCGCGAACCTCTTCATACGTCTTTTTCTCCAAATTCACTCTATTTTCTTTCAACAGCCTCTCCGTCTCTTCGTCAATCTCTTTCCCAATTTCCTTCAAATAATCGGTTTCAGACAGTAAGAAGCGATAAATCTCTCTTATCTTTTCAGTCTTATCTGCCGAGCTGTTCTTTTTTGATTCTTCCGGCTTTTGAAACATACTCATTCTCCTATTTCTATTTCTTTCACTTTGCATTACAATATAAACAGATTATTTTATTGCCTGACACTATAATTAAACCATCTTTATCAAACAGCATGAAGCCGCAAAAAATTTCCGATTTTTTTTGCAGCCTTTTATACCGAAGGAGGATTCAAAAATGAAAGCAGCAAACAAAAACACAATTCCCATCACTTCAGAATCCGATATTTTATGCGCTTTCAGAAATCTGACTTCTTCTTATGACGAACGCACTTTACACAAATGGATTAATTTTTTCAAAAAATGTATGTATTACGCCTCTTCCGATTATTCTAATCCTATGTTTCTTTCTTTAACTTACAATGCAGTTAAAAAGAGCGAGCAATATCCTTATGAATTTTTATATATTCATAAGTTGATGTATCAGTTTCTCTGCCTGAGAACCCCCTGCTTTTTGCAGTTTCCTCCATATACCGATCTTGCATCCGAATACGATCGCACAGCGATCAAATGGAATGTTCCCGCTCCCATTACGCCTTTTTTAATCTGCTATATCAAAGCTGCCAGTAAATTCAAAAAAAATGCCCCTGTCACTTCGTTTTTCCATGAACTTGACGAGACATTTACAGAGACAGAAAAATTTCAAAACGATCTTACCCAAACAGAATATCGGATTTTAACTGATGAAATTCTTTGCCGTAAATATTTTTGTACTACGGAAGAAATTTATAATACTTTCTCAAAAAACGATTTCCAAAAAGAGGCGCTCCGGCATTGTATTTTTCATTTAACCGAAACATTAACCGCAATTTTGCAAAACAGCCGCCTCAAAAATTATTCCGCTGCTCCGGTTGTTTCAAACGCATATATTCTGTTAAATACTTTCAGGGAAAAATTATATGAACAGACCTGTTCAGAAAATAAAAAACTAGATTTAACGACCTTATATCCACACAAAAAGCCGTGGACTATTATAGGTGAAAACGAACTGATGCAGAGCATAAAACATTCTCTGTCTTCCTTTTCTGCAAAAATATTTTCTCTTGCAGAAGAAACTTTAGATGACCATTCCATTCACCATATCTCGGCGAAAGACTACGAAACCTTTTCCAACGGATGCACTAAGATCATAAACGACATAGAACAGCAGATTGAGAAAGAAAAAGAAAAAATCACAACATTCTATCTCAATATAACAAACGCCCCCGCTGTCAGTCACGCTCTCTCTAACGGACAATTAGAACTTGATCAAGAAAACTTGAATTACAGATGTTGTCTGCTTACAGATGCCCTTACAACATTTGCCAATTCTTTTTCACAAACGATCCTGACTTTCAAAAACAACGTCAGGAAGGCTTCTCACGCCTTCCCTGAGCAATATACATCTTTAAAAACCGACAGAGACTACTTTTCGGAATTCAAGCACTCTGTCAAAACAATCGAAAAGAGGCTCTACGGGGAAATCTTTATGACAGCTTTTGAACATTCCAAGCCGTTTCTGTTTTATAACGACAGAGGATTCATAAATACTCTCACATATCCCGCTGTCCTCTTTCCGGCAGAATGTTTAAGAATAACTCATGAATTGATAGGAAAATATTTTTTATCTGAAGATTATATCCTTCAGTATTTTCATGATAAAGGGATTCGTTTTCCGATATCACTTGCTGAATTTTTATCGAGAGTTGATATTAAGTAACACACAAAAACCTTTGCACTCCTTCATAAGTTTCTTTGAAATTGATGTAAATTTAGTGTAGTGCTAATGTAGGAATCTCTATTCCATTTTCAAGAACTCTTCAATCACTTTTACAAATTCTTCAGCTCTATCATACTGTTCCTTTGCATCTTGCAGAGACACAAGAAAAAAATCCGCATAATCGGTATTGTTTCGAATTTGAAATGCCTGACTGATATATTTTGAATATTTCTTGTCAAACTTTCCTGTCTTCACATATTCTTTCTGAAAATATGCAATAACTCCGGCATGCTTTGAAAAGTCTTGTCCTTCTACCGCCAGCAATGCACGCACCGCTGTAAACATTGCATAATAGGAACGACCTATAGAATCTTTATAACTTCCAGCCTCTAATAGTATTTTCGAGGAATGCAGTCGCTCTTTTGCCATTTCCAAGCGATATACTTTTAATTCTTCTCTATTATCAGGCAACGATTTCTACCCCCTCACTTTCGATATTTCTATAATAAGGTAAATCATTTTTATACTTCTCATATTCAGCAAAAGGAATAACCGTTGGAGACACTATCGTACCATACTCTAATTCCAAGTCTGAAGAAATATCCCACACACTTTTCAAGCCTTGTTGAAGTTTTTCTCTATCTCCCTGTACAATAGCGACTATATCTATATCTGAATCCTTTTGATAATCGCCTCTAGCATAAGAGCCATACAAAATAATTTTCACAACATTTGCTCCATATACCGCTTGATACGCCTGAGTCATCGCCTGCAATATTAAGTTCAATTCATTTCGTGTACACATTTCTTTCATACTCCTCTGATTATAACATATAACAGATTGTTTCGATTTTATTATAACGTAATTCCTCTAAAAACAAAAGGTACTCTCTATACATCTTTTATAACCCATCTTTTATAACTGTATGTAATCAAATTTTATCTTATTGACAAAAATTGAGGTATCGCAATTTGCTAATACCTCGCAGTCTATTTATCAAAACAAATTTCCATCCTTAATGTTAAATTTTGTTCTAAAGAACGTTCTGTTTTGACAATATCTTAGAATTATTTCCCTAACATAACTTCTCGTACAATAGCTATCTTCGATTAATGTAGTGCCATCATCACCCTTTATCTGTTTTTTGAATATTTTCTTCTGTTCCCACTCGCTCTTGATTCCCTCAACTAAATCTTCACTCATTTCAAGATGCGAGAGAATTACTGAATTTAGTTCTTTGTCTCTAATTTCTTTAATTTGAGAGAACGTGCTTAACTGTTGCAATTCTTTTTTTACTGCACTTGTGTAATTGTCTGAACTGATACATTTGCTATTTGAGCCAGTCCTTCTTATGTATAACCTCAGCAAGTTCCTCAAGAATACCTCCAAATACTCGGTTGTTTCGTGGATACCCTTTTGCAGGTTCGTATAATTTGCCGGGACAAGTGCATTTCTAAAATACCAAGCATTTTTCGCAAAAATATCATTTGTGGCAGAAAATCCGAGCGTTCTCAAATACTTGATTAAAAATACTGCCGTCGCTCTTGTATTTTCCTCACCAAAGATATGGATTTGCCATAATCTTGAAACAAAGACTGCAAGATGATGAATGATTTCCTCCATCGAAAACCCTTTGTAAATAAAGTTTTTTCCTGCAAAAAATCATATTCAAGAGTTGCTCTTAGTTCCGGGCGCTTCCGTAGAGAACAGTTGCTCCGTCAAGTACCCACTCTTTTTCGTAATTTTCAAAATATAATCCTGTTTTTCTTCCACTCATAATAATAATCATGGTTCGATAATCTTTCATCTACTGTCATCTGCCTTTACATAACACAAACAGGCTCATAGAAAATACATTCCATGAGCCTATCTCTTTATATCTCTTTATAACGTTTTAAATCTGTTTTCATTATGGTACAAAATTGATATAAAAATCATTTTTTATTTTATTTCACATTAATTAGTACAATTTTGCGCCTGCCGGAATATGCTCATCAACCATCAGAAGATGAAGTTTTTCTTCCCCTTCTTCATTATGAACCGCTGAAATCAACATACCACAGGAGTCAATTCCCATCATCTTTCTCGGCGGCAGATTTGTAATAGCGATACATGTCTTGCCAACCAATTCTTCCGGCTCATAATATTCATGGATTCCGCTCAGGATCGTACGATCCTCTCCTGTTCCGTCATCCAATGTGAACTGCAGAAGTTTCTTAGATTTCGGCACTGCCGTACACTCTTTTACTTTTACCGCTCTGAAATCTGATTTAGAAAATGTCTCAAAATCTACATCGTCTTTAAATAACGGCTCGATCTCAACTTTGGAAAAATCAATTTTTTCTGCCGGTTTTTCCTCTGTTTTTGCCTGTACTGAATTGTTTGCTTCATTCTTAGCTCCGCCCTGTGTTTTCATTGTTGGGAAAAGCAGTACGTCTCTGATCGCGGCGCTGTTTGTTAAAAGCATACACATTCTGTCGATACCGAATCCGATACCTCCTGTCGGCGGCATACCGATCTCAAGTGCATTCAGGAAATCTTCATCTGTTGTATTTGCCTCTTCGTCACCTTGTGCCAAAAGTTCTTCCTGAGCTTTGAAACGTTCTCTCTGATCGATCGGGTCATTCAGCTCTGAATATGCATTCGCCATTTCCCAGCCGTTCATAAAGAACTCGAAACGCTCTGTATATTCCGGATTCTCCGGTTTCTTTTTCGTAAGCGGTGAAATCTCGATCGGATGATCCATTACGAACGTCGGCTGAATCAAATGTTCTTCTGCAAACTCTTCAAAGAACAATGACAAGATATCACCTTTCTTATGATGCTCTTCATATTCTACATGATGCTCGTCTGCAAGCTTGCGAGCCTCTTCCAAAGTCTTAACTTCATTCCAGTCAACGCCTGCATATTTCTTCACGGCATCTACCATTGTAATACGTTCAAACGGTTTTCCGAGATCCATCTCAACGCCATTGTAAACGATCTTCGTTGTGCCGAGAACTTCCTGTGCCACATGGCGGTAAAGATTTTCTGTAAGATCCATCATTCCGTTATAATCTGTATATGCCTGATAAAGCTCCATCAATGTAAATTCCGGATTATGTCTCGTATCAAGTCCTTCGTTTCTGAATACACGACCGATCTCGTACACTCTTTCAAGACCTCCGACGATCAGACGTTTCAGATAAAGTTCAAGAGAAATTCTCAGTTTCAAGTCTTCATTTAAAGCATTGAAATGTGTCTCAAACGGTCTTGCCGCAGCTCCCCCGGCATTTGCAACAAGCATCGGAGTCTCCACTTCCATAAATCCTTCGCCGTCCAAATATCTGCGGATCGCGCTGATGATCTTAGAACGTTTGATAAATGTATCTTTCGCTTCCGGATTCATGATAAGATCCACATATCTCTGACGATAACGCATATCTGTATTCGTCAGTCCATGGAACTTCTCCGGAAGAATCTGAAGACTCTTGGAAAGAAGTGTTACATGAGATGCATGAATGGAAATCTCTCCTGTTTTTGTCTTGAATACCTCTCCTTCGATTCCGATCACATCACCGACATCAAGTTTCTTAAATTCTTTATAATTTTCCTCACCGATGCTGTCTCTTGCTACATAAGACTGAATATTTCCTTTTAAATCCTGAACATTACAAAAAGATGCTTTTCCCATTACTCGCTTTGACATCATACGTCCTGCGATGGAAACCTGCTTTCCTTCAAGCTCCTCGTAATTTTCTTTTACTTCTACACTGTGATGTGTCTGATCATATTTTGTAATCACGAACGGATCTTTTCCGCTTCCCTGCAGCTCTGCAAGTTTCTCACGGCGTACCTTTCTCAACTGATTCAGATCCTGTTCCTGTACATTCTTCTGCTCCTGTGCCACTTTCTTATCTCCTTTCCCGGATAACTTTTCTCTGTTTTGCTTTATCTCTTATTATTCCGTTACGCTTTTTTTCTCTTTATCTGCCTTTTTCGCCTCTTTAAAACATTCCCATACATGCGAATTCAGACCTCTTAAAAAGAGGTCTGTTTATAATCATCTGTTTACATTGAACGGCTGATCTCAAGCACTTTGTACTTGATTTCTCCCGCCTGTGTCTCTACGCTTACCGTATCTCCCACTTTTTTTCCGATCAATGCCTGACCAACCGGAGACTCGTTTGAAATCTTTCCTACCAAGCTGTTTGCCTCTGTTGATCCCACAATTTTAAATTCCATCTCTTCATCGAATGTTATGTCAAATACCTTTACCGTACATCCGACATTGATCTTATCAAAGTCAACTTCATCTTCAACAACCACTTCTGCGTTTTTCAGAATGCCTTCAAGTTCTTCGATACGCGCTTCGATATCTCTTTGTTCATCTTTTGCCGCATCATACTCTGCATTCTCGGAAAGATCTCCCTGCTCTCTTGCCTCTTTGATCTTAGCTGCAACTTCTTTCCGTTTGACAACTTTAAGAGTTTCAAGTTCATCTTCAAGTGCCTTTAATCCGGCATAAGTAAGTAATCTTTTCTTTGCCTCCGCCATTGATAACGCTCCTTTTCTGTCATTCTTTTTCACTGTTTTTTGTCTATTCCCGACAGGAAAACTTGTCCCTGCACGCTGTCTCTTTTAGTTTATTTCACAATTTCAATATTATAACCATCAACCCCATTAATGTCAAGGTTTTTGGCGTAAACAAGACAGCTTTTACATGATATTGCGCAGAAAATATAGCGCTTATTAACAATACAGCGTTATGCCGGAATTACCGTAAGTTCCCAAAGACACATTCTTGGATTACAGGCGGCTTTCCAAGGTCTTGATCCTTCTGTCTTTCGTTCATTGCCGCTCCAATGCAAACAGGGCCGCCACTAAGTGGCAGCCCTGCATTTTTCCGTACTATTTACGGATAAGGCTTATTTTCTTTTGTTTCTTTTGAAGATTGTCAGAGCCGCTCCGCCTGCAACCGCACCTGCAAGAACTACAAGTCCGATCAGCAGCGTTACGTTAAAGTTATCTCCTGTCTGAACCGCTCCGCCTTTGTCCGGTTTCTCTGTATTCGGTTTCTTATCCTCTGACGGATCTGCTTTCACCGATACAGCTACGTCTGCCGACTGTCCGCCGTATGTTACTGTTACTTTCTTCGTATCCGCTGTCAGTTTTGTATTAAGACTCGGATTAAAGGAGAAATCTTTTGCCGTCTCCGGTCCGTATGCAACAACTTTTGTTGTTCCGTCTGACATCGTTACTGTAAGCACAAGTCCTTTCGGATCGAATTTCTCCCCTTCTTTGTACTCTGTCTTAGCAGGATTTGCTTTAATTTCAACTTTTTCTACCGTCGGTTTCTCCGGTTCTACCGGTCTTTCTTCCAAACCTTCAAATGCTGAAGTTAATACTTTCAGCGCTTCATCAATCTGAATCTGCTGTGCGGAAGAATCTGCAAATACTGTCTGTGCATCCGTCAGCGCTTTTGCAAATGCCGCATAAGAAGTGTCTGTGTACCCTTCTGCCGACGTATCTTTTACTTCATTGATTTTTGCTTCCAGGGCGCTTCTGTCAATCAGACCGTTTTCATTCTCGATTTCACCAAGTTTGAATTTTGCCTGTTTGATATAACATAAATCTGTTCTTACATTATAATTACCTGATTCAAATGCATTCTTAGAAAACTCTTCGTCAAAGTGTCCGTAAGAATCCATGATAAATGTTCCATCATCCAGAACTAAAATTCCCGCATATCCCGTATCACCGGATTTTGCATTCATTGCCCAGTCTTCTTCGATCAGTATACGGTATTCACCTTCGTTTTGCTCTAACAGGTCTTCATATGTTCCAACCCATGCAACCCAGTCGCCTGCCATCCAGTTGTTATCAAGCTTACCGTCTTTGTATACGATCTCACGGAATGTGATCAAAAGACGTCCGCTGATCGGATCATATACAGCTTTATGTCTTTCCCCTGCAAGCGAACCTTGCATTTCTTCCGGTTTACTCCATGTTTTTCCTTCATCATCAGAATAGAACATCACGGATAAGTTTGGTTTTTTATCACTTCTTGCCAGCGCCATGATCCGTTTTCCATCCGGTGAGCGGAACATTCCGACTTCACAGATTCCATATTTGCTTTCGATACTTCTATAATCAGCTAAATATCTTTCCGGCTCGCTCCACTGTTCATTTCCGTCTTCATCAAATGTCAGATAGCTCTTGAAGTTGACATAACCATAATCATGGAAAACACCCATCCATTTCTGAATGTAATTTCCCTGTTCATCTTTTAACTGCACAAGACTTGCCATTGCTACGATTGTATGTTTTTTCTCTGCTCCGTCAAAAGAAGGCCAGTGATTCTTATATTCTGTCCAAGTTTCTCCGTCATCATCAGAGTAGGCAGTATCCCATCCGCCTCTTTGTAAATCCCAGTTCGGACATGCTGAAATCAGCATAATTCTTTCTTTTCCATTACCCATATCCAATGTATATAAGGTAGGTGTTTCCTGACAAGTTGCAAACGATGCCGGAATATCTTTCTTCTCCGTCCAAGTCTCGCCTTCATCATCACTAATCTGCATAATAATCGGTCCATGACCGTGTCCTGTCGGATAAGCAGTAATCAGTCTGCCTGTCTTTGTCTGAACCATGTCCGGCTGTCCAAGATACTGTCTAGGTGTATTCGGAGCTTTTTCAATATCTTTCAGATATTTATCCGCCAATTCATACTGTGGAATCCTTGAATTTGCATACAATACTTTCTTACAGTTTACTGTAACTTTTTCCGTATATCCGCCGCCTGTTACAGTAATGACCGCTTTTCCTTTCTTGTTCGCCGTTACTAAACCGTCCTCATTTACACTTGCAATTTCCGGCTTGTTTGAGACATATGTAATCGTCTTATCTTCGGCGTCTGTTATCAAGTTTGTTGTAATCTGATACGTTTCTCCGATATTTACCGTTGGATTCGTATCCGCAATGTTTAATCCTTTTACTTTCATTGCGGAAAGTATTTCACTTTCATTCAATACACGGTTATAAACTTTCACTTCATCGATCAGACCTGTAAATCCAGTACCGCCGATCACATCCGCAGGTGTTTTAATAGGATTATTTTTTGTCCATGCATTGATATCACCGACTCTTGTACCGTTTACATACATGGCAAGACCCTGATCTTTATCCTGCACCCATGTAATATGATACCACTTGTCTTTCTCGAAATCATACTGATACGACAAGACGTCTCCGCCATTATTTCCTACACGGAATCCGGATACTCTGTCTGCCGCCATCTTCAATGAGAAGGAAAATGCTTTTGTGGAATCTTCCAATACAGAAATCTCTTTATTAAATTCTGACGTAGTCTTTACCCAATACGAAATCGTCCAGTCTTTGTCATTCAGATCGCCTGCCGTCTGCGTAATCACTGCACCTTTTCCGTCTTGTGTTACGTTCAGCGCTTTTCCTGATTTGCCGGCTTCGGTTGTGCAGGAAGCATCAAGAGTACCGTCACGTTTTCCCCATTCATCCTCTAACTTCTGTCCTTTCACATCGTCAAATGAATAGTAAGAAACCTGCGCTCCTTCTTCAACCTCAGCTTCTTTTACAACGATCGTAACAGAATCTTTCTTTTCTTCATTTTGGTTAGATGTCACCGTAATAACAGCGCGGCCTGATCCCTTCGCAGTTACCGCTCCGTCTTTCACAACTGCAACTGCCGGATTATCGGTCGACCATGTGACTGTGTTATTCAATACATTTTCCGGAAGGACTGTAACTTCAAGCTGAGTTGTACCTCCCTGCTGTAATTCAACCTCTTTCTCTCCGTTGATCGATACTGAGTCAACCTCGGTCACTCCCGCTTTCTTTAATGCGACATATTCTTCTGTCAGCTCGGCAATTTTTGTTTTGATCGTATTCATATCCGACGCAAGTTCTTGTTTTCCCGCATCTGTCAGATAATACGCGCTTGATGCATAAGTCGGTTTTACAGAATCCATCAAAGCATCCACTTTTGCCGCCATGCTCGGAACATCTGATTTCATTTTAATAAGTTTATTTACATCGCGTACACCTTCTGCCATTTTTTCAAAACGTGTACTTGATTTTGTAACTTTTGCTTCAGAATCATCCGGGAATACAAGGAAACAATCCCCGGCTTCAAATGCATTGTGAGTCGTATCTTCCAATGGATTCTCAACCCATGAGTCATATGCCCAGCGAAGATATCCTTCTCCGCCTACGGAATAAGAATACATCATTGTCCAGTAGCTTTCTCCCGGCGCACTTAATGAAAAGTTACCCGGTTTATGACCTGTACATGTATAAATAGTTGTACGAAGTCCCGCATCTTCACGAGCCTGTCTTATTTCTTCAAACTGCTGAGGATGGGCCTTTACCGCGATAGAACCTACATTCAGGTCGTCTACGCGCATTGCAAGATCTTTTTTCTCAACAAATCCATCCATCGCTCCCGCACTCTTTAATTTCAAAGGTGTCGGAATGCCGCGTTTAATTGAATCGATCAAATCAAACGCCGCCTTATTAAATCCTCTTTCATCGATACCGATATAAGCGTCGTTAAACCAGCCTTTTTCATATAAATGGTCTGCAAGATCATTCAGAAATGCCGTCCATATCGTTGTCCATTCTTCTGAACCCGGAGTCAATCGTTTTTTTACTGTTGTCTTTGTCGCTTCATCATAATAAACAACTGAGTTTGTCCAAGGCGCAATACTGTAACATACGATCTTGTCCCCGATTTTCATAACGTCTTTGTTAAACGTTACCCATTTATCAAAATCCGTATAATCAAAACTCCATTTTCCATCCGCTCTCTTTGTCCATTTAACCATAGAAGGGAATTTAACAGTTCCTTCCCCGTATGTCTGGCCTGCCCACGCCTCTTCTACGATTGTAGTTGTAATGGCATGTCCGCCGGCATTTTTATATAATCCCATGTGGGATTTTAAAATTTCAAAATGCTCTTCAGAAAACGGCGTTACATCATAATATTCTGCGATACGATACGGGTTCTGCCACAATTCCATATCAAAACCATCTTTAAACTTCGTCGCATCCGGAAGTTCTGCATCAGCAACTTTTAACGTATAAGTAAATGTAAGTGGTTCTGCTAATTCTTTTGCCGTTACCGTAACCGTTCCTGTATAACTACCTGCCGCTGTTCCTGCCGGAACTTTCACAGATACCCAGATATTCTGAAGTTTGTTCGTTCCAATATTCATCGCTGTTCCGGCATCCTGATAAAGCACTTCATTTGCTTCCTGTCTGCTTCCTTTCGGAACTTCTCTGTCAGGATCACCGTATCCCGGCATTCCTGTATAAGCCTGAACTGATTTAATAAATTTTAAATCCACATTTGCTTTCGGAATCGTATTGCCGTTTCCGGTGAAATCACTTGCCGTCGCTGTTACATCTGTATAAGAAGAATCTATCGAAGCTAAAGAAATCTCAGAAGTAACCGTATCATTCTTCCATGCATTCAAAGTATCTTCTGTTTTGTTTGCTGCTTTTACCTCAGTTAATTTATCCTGGGTATACTGAAGATTATTATCTGTAATTGTTCCGTGAAGTTTTGCTTCTTCCGGTTCTCTGTAAGTATATACATACACCTCAGCGGCATCGATCAGAATGTCCGAACCTGTTCCTGATGCATTTCTTTCCCCTGTAGCCACCGCTTTTAATGTGTGTTCTTTTTCTTCTAAATCGGAAATCGTTGTAATGAATGTAGAATTGATATTAGTAGCATTATAAAGGTCTCCCTCTGCTTTTTCCTCACCGTCGATCAGATACTTCACTTTTCCCATCATTCTGTTTTTACCCGAATAGATATCGATCTTATGTCCTGTAAATTTCACTTCATAATAGGTTGCTTCAGGATGCGCCGGATCTACTTTTTTTGACCATGTATGCTGCGCATCTCCTGCCTCCCATTTTCCTTCTGCGAATGTGAAGTAGTTTGTTTCTCCGCTCTGCTGTGTATGCGGAATTTTCACCTTTTCTTCAATCGGAGCTTTTTTTCCTGTAATCTTTTCATACATGCATTCTGCTATGTACAGATATCCTGCATCTGTAAAATGTACTTTATCTGTATTATAAAGATTTTCTTTTCCTTCGGTCTTTTCATACATATCAATGAAATCCCATGCGGCATTTTCTTTAATCAATGCCTTCTGAGCCTGATAGACTTTTTCGACCTTTTCCTGAGTGATATCGTTTCCCGTCGTCTGATAACATTTCGGAGACGTGGCAAAAATAACTTTGTTATTCTCCGTCTTATACTCATTATAAAACGCTGTCATCTGTGTTTTATAATTTTCTTCGTTCCAGTTTTTGGAATCATTCGTTCCAAGCATAATAATTACAATGTCTGCATTATAAGCTTTACTTTGTTCGTATTCTGTACCGCTTTTATATGGATTACTTGTCCCCTCCATCAAAAACGCACCTGTTTCCCCAAAGTTTTTTACTTCATATCCGCTTCCAAGTAAACTCTGCAAACGTGCCGGATATGCATTTGGTCCTTTCTTTCCTGAATTCGCGCCCGTCGAAGTGTACCCTTCCGTCAGGCTGTCTCCCACGCATGCCACCTTGATCTTCGCGGCGGCATCTGCCGTCTCACCTTCTGCCCATGCGATCGTGCCGCTTCCTAGAATACACCCTAATGTAAGCACAACACTTAAAACAATTCCCATTGCTTTTCGCATTAGTTTTTTGACATTTTCCACAACTATTTTCCCTTCCTTTCTTGGCATTTCGCCCACATACTCATACAGAACCATATACCCTTTTGTTCAATGTGTCAACATTATTTTTACCCCCCCCCGCTCCATATGTCGTATTTTCATCATTTTCCATATAAAATACATTTATTTTTATGCATAATGACGAGTTTTTCGAGGGCTGATTTTCTAACTTCTGCATATACTATATAAAATACTTTTCTGCTTATGAAAGGAGACTTGTTATGCTTGCTTCCTATAAACTTTCCGGTAAATACATCTTTATCTCCGGTTTTCTGTTCACGTCTGTTCTCGGAACACTGTCGCACTTTTTCTATGAATGGTCCGGCGATTCAACTTTTATAGGTCTTGTCTGCCCAATCAGCGAATCTGCATGGGAACATATGAAACTTTTGTTCTTTCCGGCTCTGCTCTACTGCTTTCTTTTCAAACTAATATATAAAAACGCCGTTCCAAACGTATCTTTACCACTTTTATCCGGCATTCTGACAGGAACGACACTTATCCCTGTTTTCTTTTATACTTACTCAGGCATACTCGGCTTTACGGTTGTCTGGATCGATATTGCTATTTTTTACCTTTGTACCGGAATCACTTTTTCAATGGCATCCAAATTATATGAGCAGAAAAATATCGCACGTTTCCGCTTCCTCATATATGGACTGACTATATTATATTCCATCCTTTTCTTTATATTTACCTTTATTCAGCCGGATATTGCCCTGTTTCAAAATCCATGACTTTTCATACCGCGTCCGCTTACGCCTGCTTCTTTTTTCTATCTGTCTTTCACTTCATTTTTCAGTCTGTTTTCCGGTTCATTTTCCAATCCACTTTCCATCCTCGGTAAGACGAAGCGGCTTCCCGTCAAGAACAGCGCTTTTTAAAATATCTTCTATATTATAAACAAGTTTCAGAGAAAAGAAGCCGCAGTCTCTCTCCAACAGATCAAAGAAAATCTTATCTCCCTCCCATAACTTCAGCGTCTCGATCTTTGATTTTTCAACCCATTCCAACTCGCCCTCATCACAGTCGATCGGTTCTCCTTCAAACCCGTCAGCCGTATAAAGCGACATGTATTCTACAACATCTTCACCGTAAACAAATGTCACGATTCCCCGGTAAGCCCACGAAGTCAGCGTATATCCCGTTTCTTCTTTCACTTCTCTTAGCAAGCACTCTTCAGGACTTTCTCCATATTCAAAATGTCCGCCGACACCGATCCATTTATCTTTATTCACATCATTTTCTTTCACCGTACGGTGAAGCATTAAATATTTATCGTCTTTTTCTATATAGCATAATGTACTTAATTTTGTCATAGCCATCCTCCTTAATACGGTCTCTATATTTGTATCTTTATCCGTTTTCAGACTTTTTTATTTTCTTCACTTTTTATCATTTATCCTCATCTTTTCCCCTAAGAAACTGCGATTCATACAAATGTCTGTAAAATCCGTCTGCAGCCATCAAGCTCTCGTGATTGCCCTGCTCAATAACTTTTCCGTCTTTCATAACGAGAATCACGTCCGCCTCGCGGATCGTTGACAGACGATGCGCCACAATAAACGTCGTCCGCCCTTCCATCAATTTTGTAAAAGCCGCCTGTATCTTTACTTCTGTTCTTGTGTCGATCGATGACGTCGCTTCATCGAGGATCAGCATAGGCGGTCTGCACAGCATAACACGCGCGATGCATAAAAGCTGTTTCTGTCCTTGCGACAGCCCGTCTCCGTCTTCTGTCACCCACGTGTCATATCCGTTTGGCAGACGCAGGATTACATTGTGAATATAAGATGCTTTTGCAGCTTCTATCATTTCCTCTTCTGACGCGTCGGACCTTCCTAAAAGAATATTTTCCCGGATCGTTCCCGTTTTCAGCCACGTTTCCTGAAGCACCATGCCATATGCACAGCGCAGACTTTCCCTCGTAACCTCACGCACATCCTTTCCGTCTACTGAAATACAGCCGCCGTCTACATCATAAAACCGCATAAGCAGATTGATCAGCGTTGTTTTTCCGCATCCCGTCGGTCCTACAACAGCGATCTTTTGTCCCGGCATAACTTTCAAATTAAAATCCGTGATCAGATTCTGTTGTGGCATATACGAAAAATCAACATGCTCTGCCAGTACATGTCCCCGGACATGAGTCAGAACCGCCGCATCTTTTGCATCTTCCGGCTGAGGAATTTCTTCTATTAACTCAAAAATACGACCGGCACATACAACCGCGTTTTGGAACTCTGTCACAACTCCGGATATTTCATTAAACGGCTTTGTATACTGATTTGCATAACTCAAAAAACTTGTAAGCTGCCCTACTGTCAGCGTTCCGTTTACTACCGCAAACGCACCTGCGATCCCGACTCCCGTATATACGAGACTGTTTATAAAACGGGTCGCCGGATTTGTAACGGAAGAGAAAAATGTCGCTCTCAAATATGCGCTTCCTAATTTTTCATTAATCTTATCAAACCGCTCCGTCACTTTTTCTTCCTGCCCAAACGCCTGTACTACTTTCTGATTGCCGATCATTTCGTCGATCAGACCTGTCTGTTCTCCTCTGATTTCAGACTGAAGACGAAACATCGCAAATGTTTTGCGGGCAATAAAGTTCGCCACAAAAAATGAAATCGGAGTGATCAAAACGACGACAAACGTAATATTTACATCAACCGACAACATAAATCCCAGCGTGCCGATAATCGTTGCAGCTCCTGTAAACAACTGGGTAAATCCCATCAAAAGTCCGTCCGCAAACTGATCTACATCCGCAATAACACGGCTTACTATTTCTCCGGATGGATGATTGTCGATGTATTTCAGCGGAAGGATCTGAATCTTCCGAAAAGCTTCGTTTCTCACATCCTGCACGACCTGATAAGTCATTTTATTATTGCACACATTCATCAGCCACTGCGCAAGCGCCGTAATACCCGTACATATTCCGATCTGAAACAGAATTCGGAATATCCCGGCAAAGTTTACCGCTCCTTTTCCTATGATCTCATCTACCGCATAACCGATCAGTTTCGGAATGTAGAGCGTAAGGGCGACGCTGACTGCTGCCAGCAAAACAGAAAAAACAACAAAAATACGATACTTCCCAAGATGCCCGAATACTTTTTTTAATATTTCTCCCCGGCTCATTTTCCGATCTTTGCTCTGTGGCTTACTCTGCTCTGCCTGCACTTTTGACTTCTGTATTTTATCTTCATTGACTGTTTGTTTTTTAAGCATGTAAAACCGCCTCCTCCGGAAATTGTGAATAATAAATCTCCTGATAAGCCGAACAGTTTTGCATCAGCTCCTCATGTGTTCCGACCGCCACAGCTTTCCCTTCTTCCAGCACAACGATCCGATCTGCATATCTGACCGATGCCGCCCGCTGAGAGACAAGAAATACTGTCGGATTTTCTTTCATGTTTTTAATCGCGTCACGCAAAGCCGCGTCGGTCGCGAAATCAAGCGCCGACGCACTGTCGTCCAATATAAGAATATCTGGTTTTCTTACAAGCGCTCTTGCGATCGTCATACGCTGTCTCTGCCCGCCGGACAAATTTCTCCCGTTTTGTTCTATCATAAATTCAAGCTTTCCCGGCTTTGAATCAACGAACTCTTTCGCCTGTGAAATTTCAAGCGCTTCTTCCAGTGTTTGTTCCGATGCATTTTCATCTCCCCACCGAAGATTCTCCGCAACCGTCCCTTTAAAAAGCACCGCTTTTTGAGGAACCACGCCGATATGACTGCGCAAACTTTCAATCTCATATTCTCTTACATCATGTCCGAAAACCTTCACTTCTCCTTCCGACGCGTCATAAAACCGAGGGATCATGTTTACGATCGATGATTTTCCAGCCCCTGTTCCGCCGATAATCCCTATCGTCTCTCCCGGCATTGCCCGAAACGAGATGTTGCTCAACGAAGGCGCTCCCGCATTTTTATATGTCAATGACACATTGGAAAATTCCACCGCAGGAATCCTTTTTTCTTCTGTATACAACAAACTTCCCGACTGCATTTCCGGTTTTATTGCCAACACAGCTTCGATCCGTTTTCCGCATGCAGCCGCTTTCGTCACCGTAATGATCAGATTCGCCAGTTTCACAAGCTCCACAAGAATCTGCGACATATAGTTGACAAGAGCCACTACTTCCCCCTGAGTCAGACTCCCCATATTTACACGAACCGCGCCGACATAAATAAGAACTATAATACCCACGTTCACGATAATATACGTCAGTGGATTCATAAGCCCGGAGATACTTCCGACAAATTTTTGTTCCTTTGTCAACATTTGATTGTTTTCTTCAAATTCAGCCTTTTCTTTTTCCTCTTTATTAAAAGCACGAAGCACTCTTACACCGATAAGATTTTCTCTCGTTTTTAGAAGAATTTCATCTAAATATGACTGCACTTTCTTATAAAGAGGCATTGTAATCAGCATGATCCCAAATACAACTACCGACAAAAGAGGAATTACAACAACAAAAACCATTGCCGCTTTGACATCTACCATAAAAGACATTGCCATTGCGCCGAATACAATAAAAGGCGAACGTAAAAAAAGACGAAGGACAAGGTTCACTCCTGCCTGCGCCTGATTTACATCACTTGTCATTCGGGTCACAAGCGTAGAACTGCCGATTTCATCCATTTCCGAAAAACCGAAATGTTGAATATGTTCAAACAGCGCATGCCGCAGTCCTGTTCCGAACCCAGCCGCCGCTTTTGCCGAAAAATATTGAGCTGTAAGAGAACATATCAGCCCGACGATTCCCAATACAATCAAAACAAGACACATTCTTATAATATACGGGCTGTCTTTTTGAGCAATTCCTTTATCGATCACCGCAGCCATAACAAGAGGAACAAGAAGTTCAAAAGATGCCTCCAGCATTTTAAACAGCGGAGCCAATATAGTCTCTTTCTTATAATTTTTTAAATAAATAAAAAGTGATCTCATGTCATTTTCTCCCTGTGCAATATTTCTTTAAGAAGCATTCCCCGCATTTAGGATTTCTTGCTGTACAGATACTTCTTCCAAACGTAATGATCTGAATATTATACAATATCCAATGATCCTTTGGCAGTTCCTTCATCAGATCCTGTTCTATCTTTTCGGGATCAGATTGTTTTGTAAATCCCAGTCTGTTAGAAATCCTTTTCACATGCGTATCCACAACTACGCTGGCATCATGATAGATGTTCCCTCTGATCACATTCGCCGTCTTCCGTCCGACGCCTGCTAAAGAGGTCAGATCTTCCAGACTCCTCGGCACTTCACCGCCAAACTTCTCCCTGATATCTTTCATACAGGCAATGATGTTCTTCGCTTTATTGCGATAAAATCCTGTCGGCTTGATATCCTGCTCCAACTCCTTTAAGTCCGCGTCGGCAAATGCGTCCACAGATGTATATTTTTGAAACAAATCTTTCGTCACAATATTCACTCTGGCATCCGTACACTGAGCGCTCAACATCGTTGCGATCAGCAGCTGCCACGGCGTCTCATAATTCAGATAACAAATATATTCCCGTCCATATTGTTCATCTAAAAGATTCAAAATTTCTTCGGTTCGCTTTTTCATGCAGCTTTTATCTTCTCCTTATTTATAATCCGTCAACTTGCATCTGTATACAACAAAATCAACGTCACTTGTATCGGTTGTAGTCCCTGTTGCAAAAGACCCAAATAGATCCAACCTTTTTACACCATTTGCTTTACAAATTTCCGTAACTTTATCAATCAATTCCGTTATCGGCATAACATTCATCGTCTATCACTCTTCCTTATTCTTCACTTTTGTTATTAACACACTTGGAGTTTTACAATTAATACTTCCTTTTATTTCATACAGATCAGATTCAATGCAATATTTCATTCCCATTGTATCAGAACTTTTTACTCTTTTCTATTAATGTTCCGCACTTCATCGTCATATTTGCAATATTTTATATATCATCAGTTATCGAGGACAGCGCCTGACTAACGAAACTTAACTTGAGCCCAATCCCGGCAGGCTATCCCGCACGCACAGCGCTCCATACCCAAGCAGCGCATTCGGCCATCGCTCGTATCCCGCAAGCTGCTTTGCGCCTTTTCTTAAATAAGCTTTTACTTTTTCTCCATAAAGATATGGATCGTTTCCTCTGACAATTCCCCACTCCATCAAAAGCGCAGCGCTCCCGGTCACAAAAGGAGCAGCAAAAGAAGTTCCGCTAAAAGACTGATATCCGCCTCCCGGGACAGGCGCTGTAACGCGCACTCCAGGTGCGGCAATATCCGGTTTCAGCACGTTCTCACCTTCGTACATCCCCGCCGGACCTCTTCCCGAAAAATCCGCATACGAAAATGTCCGGGCATCATATGCCGCCACGGTAACAGCAAGCGACGCCGTAGATGGAATCGTCAATGTCGACATACTGTTCGGCTGTAAAAACGCTGTCCCCATATTTAATGACGTCTGTGTCGGAAGCCACATTTGATACTCCCCGTCCACAATACGGCCGGGAGTTAAAACAATTTTCCACACGCCGCTTTCTATATACTGTTTTCCGGGAAGAAGCGACAGATAAATCTCCTGTTTCACGCTGTACGGCTTCGGTTCTCCATAATAAATCAAAAGTTCTGTATCTCCGAGTATATACCGCTGAGCTCCCAAAAATTCATAAAACGGTCCTGCCTGCCTTCCCGACGGACTGATCACCGAAACTCCCATCTCGTCAACATACGATTTCCATATTTGAATACTCAGCGCCGGTTCTCTTTGCTGAACGGCAAGTTCTACCGTCTCAGATATCTGCCGCCGCACTTTTCCCGACACATGACCTGCCGACGCCCCCTCATTTCCGCTTCCGATGCAGATTACATTTTTCCACATGTCCGCAATATCGTTCAAAAAACGTTCTACAAGAGAAGTTCCGTCATGAGATCCATATGTGTTGCCAAAACTGATGTTTATCGCCACCGGACGACGAAGTTCTACAGCCTTACGGACAATATAATCTACTCCCCGCATCAGTTCTGTTGTTCTCGGAAAACCGCCTTCTCTGGGGGCTCCCATCTTTACGATGATCAGTTCCGCCTCAGGCGCAGCTCCCCGAAACCTTCTTCCCTCACTTCCCCGGCCATTCCCTGCCGCGATTCCCGCCACCGCTGTTCCATGACCACTGACATCGGATGTTTTCACCATCTGCCGCCTTACCTCTTTGTCCTCTGTTGCTAACGCCGCATCGATCTGCTCCCGTGTATACTCTGTTCCTGCCAAATATCCTGCCGGAGGCCTCCCATTAACAGACTGATCCCAAAGAGACACAATCCGCGTTGTTCCATCCTCATTTCTGAACTCTGCATTTTCATAATCGATCCCACTGTCAACAATTCCGATAAGAGTCCCTTTTCCTCTCAAAGATAACGGCATATCCTGTACAATATCTATGCACGACACCTGCCTGCCTACATCAGTTTGAAAATACAGCTTTTTCGGTTTTTCTATAAATTCCACTTCCGGGAGCTGAGCCAGTTGTCCGATCCGTTCTTCCTCGATGACAATAACCGCATAGCCGTTCAACAGTTCCGTAACCGATCGCGCCGTTTGCCTGACCGCTTCAAGTGTTCCCGAATATTTTACGATCAGTTCCCACACATTTTCTTCTTTATCATATCCAACATCCAGCTCTTCGGAGCGTTCTCTTTCTCCCTGATCGGCATCCAGAGCCAGATTTAAAAGATTTTCCAGTTTTTGACTCATTCATTCTCCTATGACTGCAGCACATTCATTTTTTGCATTATATGTACTTCAGGAAACTTTCAACATAAAAAATCATGATCTTTACCAACCTTTTTATCTCCGGCAAAGACCATGATCTTCTTTTTTCTTTATTACGTCGTCTATTTATTTTCTTTTCTTGATTTTCTTTTCTTTAGTTCCTTTTCTTTAGTTCCTCTGTCCGTTTACTTCCTGTATGCAAACAGCGGAAGTCCGTCCTGCTGCGGAACTTGTACTTCTCCTTGAATAAGCGGTTTCGCATAACGGATAAATTCATCACTTACGTCTGATCCGTCTTTAGTGATCCACCCGGCAGGCACACCTTTTTCACGATTGCAGATTTCATTCACATCTTTTGCCTCGTAACTAAGTTTATATTCTTCACCGTCCGCTCTCACAAAGGCGATCATCTTTCCGCTTTCGCCATGCAAAGCACATTTTACGCCATACGCTCCCGAATCAACCGCCTCCTGCAAATCCGTCGCAGAAAGCATTGCCGAAGAACATCTCTGACTTACGTTCAATTCAACAGAACGAACCTTTACGCCGAGACGGTCTTTTATCAGGTTTTCCAAATATTTTCCTGATCCGGTCAGCATTTTATGCCCGAAAGTATCCACTCCTACCTCGCTTGCAAGTTCACAAATAAACGTTCCTTTGCCATCGTTAATTCCTTCCGAGATACAAACGATCACATTTGACACTTTTTCAAGAGACGCGCTCACATCCTGTATAAACCGTTCTGTATCAAACGCCACTTCCGGCAAATAGATCAGAACCGGATTATCTCCTTCAAATTTTCGTGCCAATGCGCTTGCCGCTGTAAGCCATCCCGCATGACGCCCCATGATCTCGACGATTGTCACTGATTTTTTATTATCATATACCGATGCGTCAACTGCAATCTCCCGCACGGTTGAAGCCACATATTTTGCCGCGCTTCCAAACCCCGGCGTATGATCTGTATTGACAAGGTCGTTATCGATCGTTTTCGGTATACCCAGAAAGCAAATATCGCTTCCGACCATCTCCGCATAACGCGACAGTTTGCTCACTGTATCCATCGAATCATTTCCTCCGATATAAAAGAAATAACCGATGTCATATTCCTTAAATCTTTCAAATAATTTCGGATATACTTCGTCGTTTAGATCTTTCGGTAATTTATATCTGCAAGAGCCAAGATATGAACCGGGCGTTGTCTTTACTAATTCCAGTTCTCCCGAGCGCTTCAATTCTTCCATATCCATGACCCGGCCTTCGGCAAACCCTTCGATTCCGTTAATCATGCCGAACACTGCACCAAAAGAATCTTTTCTGTTCAACGCTTCATTGACAACTCCGTATAAGCTTGCGTTGATAACTGCCGTCGGTCCGCCCGACTGTCCTACGATCACATTTTTTTTCATCTCTTCCTCCTTATTTTAATCACCGAAAGTTCAAAAATCACATTCCGGGATTGTAAGCATCTGCCAAGATTTCGGATAATCCCGGCCTTTAGCTTTTCGCTATTATAAAAACACTTTTACTATATATGAAAAAATTGAATTTTACAATATAGAATAACTAATGTATACTACACCTTAGACAACATGACAGATAAAATCAGGAGGTATGATATGAAATACATTTCATTTGCAATTCCTTGTTATAACTCAGAAGCCTATATGGAAAAAGCGATCAACTCAATCCTTATCGGAGGAGAAGATGTCGAAATTCTTATCGTCAACGATGGTTCAAAAGACGGAACGCAGGAAATCGCCGAACGGTACGAAGCTCAATATCCGACGATCGTCAAGGCGATCCAAAAAGAAAACGGAGGACACGGCGATGCAGTCAACTGCGGACTTTCTCATGCCACAGGAAAATATTTTAAAGTAGTAGACAGCGACGACTGGGTTGACGAAAGCTCTCTGTTTAAAATTCTTGAAACAGTAAAAACATTTGTGAAAGAAGACACACTTGTCGATATGGTAATCTCAAACTATGTTTACGAAAAAGTCGGCATGGAACATAAAAAAGTGATCCGCTATGACAATGTGCTTCCCGAAAATACGATTTTTCACTGGGATGAGATCGGACATTTCCGGCTCGACCAATATATTTTGATGCACTCCGTTCTTTATCGGACAGAGATGCTGAAACTGTGCCAGTTAAAATTACCGAAGCACACTTTTTATGTTGATAATATTTACGTGTATTATCCGCTTCCGCATGTACGCACCCTTTATTACCTGAATGTCGATTTCTACCGCTATTTTATCGGGCGGGAAGATCAGTCCGTCAACGAAAAAATCATGATCGGAAGGATAGATCAGCAATTATTTGTAACCAAGACAATGATCTCCATGTATGAACTGCGGATGATCTCAAGTAAAAAACTGCGAAAATATATGGTTAATTATCTTGCGATCATGATGACTGTTTCATCCATTTTATGTATCCGCTCTAAAAAACCGGAGAACTTAACTAAAAAGAAAGAACTGTGGAGCTACTTAAAACGAAAAGATTACAAAACTTATATGAAGATCCGCTACGGTATACTCGGACAGACGATGAATCTCCCGGGAAGATCCGGACGTAAAGTATCTTCTCTTGCATACAGCGTTGCAAGACGCCTGATCGGATTTAACTAACTTAAAAAACGGTGCATCGGAAGCTTTTCCATGTACCGTTTTCTTAATTTTCAATTTTTTGTAACAGTTCAGCCATACAGTGTACGGGAAGCACAAAACATGTCTGCATGTTTTTGCTAACGGACATCTGTATGCGCTAAGCGCCCATTTATGAGTAAAACAGTGGCGTCAGCCACAATAAGCACGTGGTGCGGTTTTGCGAATGGCGCGTGCTGAATTGTTACAATTTTTTCATTTTTTCATTTTTTTTAAAAAAACACTTGATTTTTTTTTAGAGTCTGATATAATAACCATGTTGCTTACGGGAAACAACAAAAAACAACACAAAACGGTACAATGCGGAATGGTGTAATTGGCAGCACAGCAGACTCTGACTCTGTTAGTAGGGGTTCAAGTCCCTTTTCCGTAGCTTGGAATTTGTAATAAACAAATTCCTTATTTTATCGGAGTGTGGCTCAGCTTGGTAGAGCGCTACGTTCGGGACGTAGAGGCCGCAGGTTCGAATCCTGTCACTCCGATTCATCCTCCATTTTATGGAGGATTTTTTATTTTTCATAATGTAAAAGCTGATTGAATTTCGTTAAGGTTATCCGATGCATGTCAGATTCTTAAATTGGAAGCTGCATGTTTGGATAATCTTTTTTATTTACTTTTTTACTAAGATAATTGTAACAAAATGAAAGAATTCGGCACTAACTGGCAGAAGGAGGTTGAAAGCACAAGTGATCGAAGAAATATACGAGATGTATTCAAGAAAAGTCTTTTTGTTTTTATTGAGCAAGACGAATAATGAAGATATTGCAGAAGAACTTACTCAAGAAACTTTCTTTCAAGCTGTCCAATGCATCGATCGGTTTAAGGGGAATAGTTCCATATTAACCTGGTTATGCGGAATCGCGAAAAATGTTTGGTTGAAAGATTTAAGAAAACGTCAAGAAATCTTATCTACAAATGATCATATTCAGGAAATAGCGGATGAAAAAGAAGTAAACGTTCAATGGGAACAAAAAGAAATCTTACAGTTGATACACAACATGAATGAACCGATACGAGAGGTCATGTATCTAAGATTGGTCAGCAACTTGTCTTTTGCCGAAATCGGAGAAATAATCGGCAAAACAGAAAATTGGACAAGAGTAACTTTTTTTAGAGGAAAACAAAAAATTGTAAAGGAGATTTTAAAAGATGAATAAAAGACTTCCATGCTACATCGTTTCCGACCTGTTACCACTATATCAAGATGATATATTATCGGAACAAACGAAAAAAGATATTGATAAACATTTAACCGAGTGCAGAGAGTGCCAAAAAAAGATGGCCGCAATGAAAACACAGCTAGACATTCAAAACACCAACGTTGACCTAAAGATCAATCCATTAAAAAAGGTAAGATTTTATCAAAAAATACTGACAGTCTTGGGAGCGGTTATAGCATTCATTTTAGGTGCATGCATTCCGATCGCTATATTAGGGTTTACTGTTCTTGAACGAGGAGAAATAGCCGCTTATCAAATCGAGAGAGTAAAAGGCCTTTGGTATGTACTCACTTCATGGAGCTGCGCTTCGGGAATTGTAGTATGCGTAATTTATTTTTTGCTCATACTGCTTATCAAAAAAATAATCAAAAAAAAGGGAAAGTAAAAATTATCTCAGTTTTTCCGGACATAAAAATACCCCCATATCGGACTTTTATACATCATTGTCCTATATGGGGGGCATCATATCAGTCAAAGCGGCAGCCTTAAAATCTGTCAACAAAGAAGCTACTTCCACTCCCCGTCAAATACAACTTCCGCAGGGCCTGTCATATATACCGTATTCTTTTCTCTGTCCCACTTGATCTGCAAATCTCCGCCAAGCAGTTTTACTGTCACCTCATCTTCCGTCAATCCGTTCAACGCACAGGCAACGGCGACTGCGCATGCTCCGGTTCCGCACGCCAGCGTCTCTCCCGATCCCCGCTCCCACACGCGCATCTGCGCCGTATGACGGTCAAGAACATTTACAAACTCCGTATTCACCCTCTTTGGAAACCTTTCATGATTTTCAAATTTTACTCCGACTGTTTCAAGCGGAAATTCTTTTACATCTTGATCTATAAATACGACTGCATGAGGATTTCCCATAGAAACACATGTCATCCTATATTCCTGTCCATCCACGGTAATCGGTTCATCTATCACTTCTTCCTTTTCCGAAACAACAGGCACTTCTTCCGGACGCAGCATCGGTTTTCCCATATCAACTTTGACAAGGACAACTTTCCCGTCTTCTACAGTCAGATCAAGATATTTGATACCTGCCAATGTCTCTACAGAAATACTTGTTTTATCTGTTAAGCCGTAATCATATACATATTTCGCCACGCAGCGAATCCCGTTTCCGCACATTTCTCCACGAGAACCGTCCGCATTATACATCTCCATTTCAAAATCGGCTTTATCAGATGGATTGATCATAATAAGCCCGTCCGAACCGACTCCGTAATGCCGATCACTGATCTTCTTTGCCAGTTCCGATGGATTTTCTATCGTTTCCTGCAAACAGTTCACATAAACATAATCATTTCCTATGCCCTGCATTTTTGTAAATTTCATAGGTTTTCTCCTTTTCTCTCGCGTTCCTCTTTTTTTCTTCAAATCCAGTCCGACTCTTCTGCCGGTCTTCTTTTCGTCTTTTCAATACTCATTTCATCTCTAATTAAAATAGACAAGTTCTTCTATCGGTTCTGCCGCCTCGATATGTTCCGCTTCGAGAACAGGCCCTTCTCCGCGATAAACCGATACATTCGCAAACCGTACTTTCGCCCGTACTTTTACCCATTGTCCTGCTTTTAATTTCGGAGCGTACGCACTTCTGCATACATATCCCAGAAATGTCGTATCATCCGCACAACATGTCATCGCCATCCGCCCCGGAAGAAACACTTTTGACGGAAATCCGGAAGGTTTCAACACCTTCGCTGTGATTTCAATAACTTTTCCACGATATCGGGCGGGATTTTCCATCATATCCACATACCAGATACCATAATCTTCTCTCGGAATCTCGATTACAGGCGCATCCAGATCATACGGCACGTCATCTTCAAAAATATTTTCCACTTCTCCTTGTTCATCTTCAAATATAACTTCCGCCTGAGGGCTGACTACTTTGACGCTTCTCCTGTATCCCGCCAGAGGCTTAATATCTTCACAGCGGTTAAAAAGAACCATCTCGGCGCCTCTTACCATTTCTACAAAGAGCGGTTTTAAATTAGTCAGATATGTCTGAAATGTGCTTGCGTCCACTGTTGTGATCTTCTGCTCGATCCCCCAGCCCTTAGGAAGCTTCATATTTTCAAAATCACTGACCTTCCACATTCCGTTATATTCAATGACAACTCGATCAGGCTCGTGCTTTCGATCTAATTCCGCCAAATACTCCTCTGTCAGTTCTTCTCTGTCTTCCAGCCGCTCTATTACAACGCCGTATCTTAACATTTCCATCGCATCATACTCATCTTCTCCATCTTCGCAAAGAATGAGCAATGTTTTTCCATCGATCTGAAAATAATCCTGCTTCAATGTAAATTTTAAAAATCCGGTCTTTCCACTGTCTAAAAATCCCGTCATCAAATAAACCATTACATCCGGTTCATTCATGTTTTATTTTTCCCTCCTTATTTTTTCATTCCATATTTTCCGGTTCTCGCTCTTTCATTCGTTTCCTTTGTATGTTCGCCGATTAAAGGCCGAACAGTTTTTCCAGTTTTTCTTCATTTATCTTTGCTCCGATCACACAAATACGTCCCGTGTATTCCGGCGCTCCGGTACGCACTTCATATTCTCCCGGAACCATGTCAAAGTAGATCCATGTTCCGTCTTCTCCTTTGACCATTCCTTTTGCTCGAAGGATATCGCCATACTCTTCTTCATTTTCAAGACTCTTTAAAATCTCCCCGACCTGTTCTTCCGAATACACATGGATCGTCTCACGCCCCCAGCTCGTAAACACTTCGTCTGCATGGTGGTGACCGGCATGATCATGACCACATCCACAGTCATGATGATGGTGGTCGTGGTGAGGTCCGTCCTCTCCATTGTCATGATGATGGTGGTCGTGGTGATGCTCGCACTCTCCGTGGTCATGATGGTGATGCTCGTGATGATGCTCGCACTCTCCGTGATCATGATGGTGATGTTCGTGATGATGCTCGCACTCTCCGTGGTCATGATGGTGATGTTCGTGATGATGCTCATCCTCTCCATGGTCATGATGATGCGCTCCGTGGTGATGACCGCACTCCGGGCAGACAACCTCCGCAAGGAGTTCCTCCTCCATTGATCTGACGGATTCCATCGTTTCCAAAATTTTACTTCCCGCAAGTTGTTCCAAAGGTGTAGTAATAAACGGCGCCTTCGGATTCAATTCTCTTAAAATAGCAATACTTTCTTCGATCTTTTCCGGTTTTGCCTTATCTGTCCTGCTCAAAATAACCGCGCCCGCATATTCTATCTGATTACTGAAAAATTCACCGAAATTTTTTCTGTAAATTCTGCATTTCGTCACATCCACAACAGTCGTAAAACTATTTAACTTAGCGTCGATCTCACTTTGTACGTCTTGAACCGCCTTTATGACGTCTGATAATTTTCCGACCCCCGACGGTTCTATCAAAATACGATCCGGATGATAAGTATCCACAACTTCTCTCAAAGATTTGCCGAAATCTCCGACAAGAGAACAACAGATACAACCCGAATTCATTTCCCTGATCTCGATTCCTGATTCTTTTAAAAATCCGCCGTCAATCCCGATCTCTCCAAACTCATTTTCGATAAGAACAACCTGTTCTCCCGCAAACGCCTCCGAAAGCAGTTTTTTAATAAGCGTTGTTTTTCCAGCTCCTAAAAAGCCCGAAATAATATCAATCTTTGTCATTTCAAACAACCTCCCATATTATATTCAATCCATATCCAGCTCAATAGGACAATGATCCGATCCCATCACATCTGTCAAAATCTTCGCATCTTTCAGACGCTCTTTCAAACTTTCCGAAACACAGAAATAATCGATCCGCCATCCGGCATTTTTTGCTCTTGCGCTGAAGCGATACGACCACCAGGAATAAATTCCTTCCCGATCGGGATAAAAATACCGAAACGTATCAATAAATCCCGCGTCAAGAAGTTCGGTAAACTTTCCTCTCTCCTCATCTGTAAATCCGGCATTTTTTCGATTTGTCTTTGGATTCTTCAGATCAATTTCCTTGTGCGCCACATTCATATCTCCGGTTACGATGACCGGCTTTTTTTCTTCCAGTTTTTTCAGGTACATACGAAAATCATCTTCCCATCTCATGCGGTAATCAAGTCTCGCCAATTCATTTTGCGAATTGGGCGTATATACCGTAACAAAGTAGAAATCTTCAAATTCGCATGTGATCACTCTGCCTTCCTGATCATGTTCTTCGATTCCGATACCGTAAGTTACAGACAACGGTTCCTTTTTCGTAAACACCGCCGTTCCCGAATATCCTTTTTTCACCGCATAATTCCAATACTGATGATATCCCGGCAAATCGAGTTCCAACTGCCCTTCTTGCATCTTTGATTCCTGTATGCAGAAAATATCCGCATCTGCCTCAGTGAAAAAATCCAAAAAACCTTTTTGCACACACGCTCTTATTCCATTTACATTCCACGAAACAAATTTCATTATCATCCACCTCTCTCACATAATATTAATATCACTCTGATAGAACCTGTTTCCGGGTAAAGCATAAAAGGACAGATGCTTTCACTACCTGTCCCTCTCTTCTCATTCATACCGTACTTCTCTCAAAAAAAGTCCGCCTGCCGGAGCCAGAAACCCCGCTTTTGATCTGTCTCCTGTCAAAAGCGCCTCTTTCACACTTTCGGCGGTACGTTCCCGCATCCCGACTTCAAGTAAAGTTCCTGTCAATATTCTCACCATATGATACAAAAATCCCGTTCCGTCATATCGAATGACAATACAGTTTCCATTCCCGATCTGATCGGATTTTCCGCACGGCAAAAAGTCTTTTCTTTCATCTCTGATCATGATCGAGTAAATCGTACGTCTGACAGATCTGTTATCTTTTTTATCCGTATACCCCGCAAAAAAATGTGTGCCTGTCAAATATCCGGCCGCCTCCCTCATCCTTGCAAGATCCGGTTCTCCCGGAAAATGACCGCTGTACTTCCGTGTAAATACATCTTGTTTGATCCCCGTATCGATCCGATATTCATAAACTTTCCCTACCGCACTTTTCCGGGCATGAAATCCGTTCTTCACAAGCTCCACATCAAGGATGCGTATATCAGGCGGAAGACACCCGTTCATTTTTTCCGTAAACAAAGCCGTATCCACTTTTCCCGGCAAAACAACGCTCGCAGTCTGGCCGCTTGCATGAACTCCGGCATCGGTTCTCCCGGAGCCGTCGATCTGCACCTGATATCCTATGCAGTTTTCCAGCGTCTCTTCCAAAATCCCCTGTATCGTCCGATCTGTATCTGACTGCCTCTGCCAGCCTTGATAGTTTGTCCCGTCATAGGCAATCGTCAATTTATATGTTCTCATAATTTTATCTACTGCAAAAACTTCTTAAGCTCGTCCATAAATGTGCCCGCATCTTTAAACTCTCTGTACACAGAGGCAAAACGTACATATGCTACCGGATCAAGCTCTTTTAGTTTTTCCATAACGATTTCCCCGATCTCACTGCTCGGGATTTCTTTCTCCTCACGATTAAAAATCTCAAGTTCGACCGCATCGATCGTTTTCTGGATTGCTTCTGCGGGAACAGGGCGTTTATAACATGCGCTCAATACACCTTGTTCAATCTTAGACCGTTCATACTGCTCTCTGTTATTATCTTTTTTTATAACAATGAGCGGAATCGTCTCTACTTTTTCGTATGTCGTAAATCTTCTGCCGCATTCATCACACGAACGTCTTCTTCTGATCGAGTTTTTATCTTCTGCAGGACGAGAATCAATCACTCTCGTATCCGGATTTCCACAATATGGACATCTCATGAGCATTTCCGCCTTTCTCTTTCCATTTTCTATATGCGCAATTATTATACCACACGCTTTAAAATTTTTGCAAAAATTTTTCTTCTTTAATCTCCACAAGCACGATATCCGGACCGATCTTTTTTATGCAGGAAAAGGGAATCACATATTCACAATCTGTCCCGAAAAATCCGCATATTTTCCCCGGTCCGGGTATTACGATCGCCTCGATTTCTCCTGTACATATGTTGATCTCCACATCTGCGATACAGCCGAGACGCCTTCCGCTGCATACATTGATCACTTCTTTTTCCTTCAGTTCACAGATCCGCATACCGCCTCACCGCCATTTTACGCTCTTCTTAATTTATTATATGAACGAACAGTTCCACCATGCACAAAGCCGCAATCCATTTCTCTTTCTTTTTTCCAGTTTATGCGATACAATAACATCAGTAAAACAAATAAAAATATATTTATATAAAATGAAAGGATTTCACACATGAAAGAAATGATCTTACTATTTAATCCACCGGCAAAAGAACAACTGCTGAAAATCCGTTCTGCCCTGCTGCCTCTGCATATCCGCATACAGCTTATCAAACCGGAACAGTACAATCAGCCGCTCGGATATCTTGCCGGCATGAAAGATATCTCTCCTGTCGAAGGAAATTACGCCGGAGAGGAACTTCCGGATACAATGTTTCTCTTCTCTTCTTTAAGCAGCAGCCGTCTCGATCAGGTTCTGGCAGCCCTTCGCAAAAGCGGAGCCGGCCCGTTCCCGTATAAAGCCGTCCTGACTGCAACTAACAGCAAATGGAATGCTCTTGACTGCTTCAACGAGATTCGTCGCGAACATGAAGCACTCCATCCTTAAAACACTTTTTTCAAACCAATCAGGCAGACTGCCGATATTGTTATAACTTTAGAGGGGGACTATCATTATGTGGAAACAAAAAACATTAAAAAAATCTTCTAAATCATGCATGAAACCGGCGTATACAAGGATGGTTTCCGTCTGTTTCATTATCTCTTTGCTTACGACAGCATACCCTGTTTCCACAACATTTTTAAATCTGCAGAAACTTTCCGGTCCTGCCTATACAGACGCCGCATTTTCTCTTAGCATTACGAATTCCGAAGCGTTTGCCGAAACACTCGGTCTGATCTTAGGCGGGAACGCTTTTCCAAAACTTTTACAAAATACTGTATTTCATGTATTTTCTTTTGTGATCGATCTATGTTCCGCCGGCATATCCATATTTTTTAATGTCCTTAGAACAGTCAATGCATTTTTTACAGAACCGTTAGGCACATCTTTTGTATTTCTTATAATAGGACTGTGTATAACATTTCTCTATCAACTGTTTGTGAACTATGTGCTTATCATCGGAGAAATGCGGTTTTTTCTTGAAGTACGCAAATACAAAAGAACTTCTATCTCAAAGATTTTCTTCTTATATAAACTTCGGTGTATAGCCGCCCCTGTGTGGGTCATGTTCTGCAGATCTGTATTTCAGTTTCTTTGGAATTTCACGATCGCAGGAGGGATCATAAAACATTATGAATATGCCATGATCCCGTACATACTCGCCGAAAATCCAAAAATAAGCCGAAAAGACGCCTTCTTTTTATCCAAACAGCTCATGAATAAAAACAAATGGCGTGTGTTTCTGCTGGACTGCTCTTTCTTAGGATGGAAGATCTTATCAATCTTAACACTCGGTATTCTTGACTTCATATTTGTCAATCCATATATTACGGGATGTAAGGCTGAACTTTATGCGTCGCTTCGCAGAGACTATGTCCTCTCGCGGTCGCCGCGCTATGAAATGCTAAGCGATTCTTATTTGGAACATGTTCCTTCCGAAGACGAACTGCTTATCAGCAAAGCTCTTTATGACGATTCCCAGGGACCGTATACGAAGACTTCCTATTTTGAACCGGAACAATACCCTGTCTTTCTCTTCTCCGTTCAGCCAAAGACAGTAAAACCTTCCGCCCGTGTATTTCGGAATTACGATATTTTGTCCTGCATCTTCCTCTTTCATGCCGCATCCTGTTTCGGATGGATCATGGAAATGCTCATACACCTTATGCGCGACGGAACTGTGGCCGACATCCATCTGCTGTTCGGCCCGTGGCTGCCCCTTTACGGCATTTACGGAATCATTATTCTGAAAGCATCAAAACGCCTGCTCAAAAAACCGGTTTTTGTATTTTTCCTGAATTTCATTGTGTTTTCATTCCTGCAATATATTTTCAGTTTTACGGTTGAACTTTTTTCAGGATACAAACTTTGGGATTTCAGCGAATTCTTTCTGAACATTAACGGCAGAATTTATCTCGGAGGATCTGCCGCATTTGCGTTACTCGGATGTGCGTTTATTTACTACCTCGCCCCGAACTGGACAAATTATTTTTCAAAATTATCAAAAAAGACACAAACCGTTTTCTGCGTAATCTTAAATTCTTTATTTATTACGGATGTCATTTTAACTTTGATCTTTTCATACTAAGTTGTTAAAAATAGTTTTATCTTCCTAAAGCAACTTTTTAAATTTGTGGTTGATTTCCATGAATTGATGGTGTAATATATGCATATACTTAATGTAGTTTCAAAAACTACATGTTGCGTTTAACTAATTCGGAGGTGCATATTATTATGGGAAATACTCATGCCATTGCTAAAAAATCAACCTTTATAAAAAAACATCCTACGCTTCATATACAAAATTACGCAGGGAACAGCTATTCTGCCGCCGGTTATAAAAAAACCGGTTATAATTCCGGGAAATCCGCCTCTTTGAATGAACTTCGGGGGAAATTTTATATAAAGGAGCCCGGCAGCGCCATCACTCATTTTATCGGAATGATCATGGCGCTTATCGCCGCTTTCCCTCTGCTTATAAAAGCCGCGGCGCAGCCTGATCCGGTTTACCTGATCTCCATGTCCGTTTATGCCGCAAGTCTGATCTTATTATATGCGGCAAGCACAACTTACCACACATTTGACATTTCCGAAAAGGGAAACACTGTCTTAAAAAAGATCGACCATATGATGATCTCCGTCCTGATAGCAGGAAGTTACACGCCTGTCTGCTTACTTGTCTTAGAAGGCCGTATGCGGATCATTTTACTTGCTGTTGTATGGACTCTCGCATTGACAGGTATACTGATCAAAGCTTTTTGGGTATTTTGTCCGAAATGGGTTTCTTCCGTTCTTTATATCGGAATGGGATGGACGTGTGTCCTTGCATTTGCACAGATTTTCCGCAATATGCCTTTGGCCGCTTTCGGATGGCTGCTTGCAGGAGGTATTATCTACACAGTCGGCGGTATTATTTATGCATTGAAAGTACCGATTTTCAATAACAAACATAAAAACTTCGGAAGCCACGAGATCTTCCACCTCTTCGTTATGGGCGGAAGCATCTGCCACTTCATTGTAATGTACGGATACCTGCTTCCGTAAAAAATTAAAAAATCAACAGACATCTCATCTCTGATTTGACGTCTGTTGATTTTTTCTGTATGACCGGCTCTTAGAATCGTCTTATCTGCACACGATCAGCCGTTCATTTTCTTTATATCCGTCTACTGTTTCTTCCGTCAGTATCACACTGCCGGAAAAGGGAGCAAACGTCACGGCGCTTATATTGCCGAACTTTGTACTGTCGGCAAGAATATACGACTTTTGACACTGTTGTACCGCCGTTTGTTTCACCTGCGCTTCTCCTACGTCCGGAGTCGTAAACCCTTCCTCTTTCGTAATACCGTTTGTTCCGAAAAATCCTTTTGTGAAATGATATTTTCTTAAAAGTTCTATTGCCTGCGCTCCGACAACAGCCTCAGTCGAACTTTTCAATTCACCCCCTATAAGTAAAACACGATTTCCCTGAGCCGCCAGACGCTGCGCGTGTGCGACTGCGTTCGTTACAAACGCCGCCCGTTTCTCTGCCAAAAATTCTACCATATAGCCGACTGACGTTCCCGCATCAAGATAAACAAAATCATTGTCTCCGATCATATCTGCCGCATATTGTGCGATTTTGATCTTTTCCTCTTTCCTGACGTTCACTTTTTGTGCCACTGTCGGTTCTTTCATCTCATAAGTATGCTCGGCAGCAACCGCTCCGCCAAACACTTTCGTCAGCTTCCCCGCCTTATCAAGCGCAGTAATATCCCTCCTTGCCGTGGATTCCGAAATTCCGAGATCTTCTGTAATTTCAGCTACTGTAATACTTTTCTTTACTTTCAGCCGTTCTAATATCCGTTCAAACCTTTGCTCTGTTAACATAATGCCCTCTGTGCATATAATAAACTATACTATATGTTCTTTCTCTTTTTCCAATACGAGGGTCATCTTTCAATCTATATTTTTTGATGACCCTCGTATTTACTATTTGACACTATTCTATCATTTTTTCACTTTATATGCTTCACTTTTTTTTGCTTTTTCTTATTTTTCTGTTTCCCGCTGAGGACAAACAGTTTTTTATTCTTTATATTTTTATACTTTTTAAGCTTTCTTTTTCAATACTCCGAGCAGCAATGCCGACACAACTGTTCCCGCAACAAGCGCGATCAGATATTGAAGCGGATTTCCTACAACCGGGAATACGAAGATTCCGCCGTGCGGCGCCATCAGCGTACAGTTAAACGCCATGGAAAGCGCTCCTGCAACCGCCGATCCTGCGATACAGGCCGGGAGCACATGAAGGGGATCAGATGCAGCGAACGGGATCGCTCCTTCTGTAATGAAAGCAAGACCCATAATAAAGTTTGTCGGACCTGCGTCTCTTTGTTCTTTTGTAAATTTGTTTTTAAAGAGCATTGTCGCAAGCGCGATCGCGCACGGCGCCGTCATTCCTCCGACCATAACCGCCGCCATAATGTCATAATTTCCCGCCGCGATAGACGCAGTGCCGAACACATATGCCGCCTTATTAAACGGACCTCCCATATCGATCGACATCATTCCTCCGACGATCATTCCGAGAAGGATCTTGCTCGTTCCGCTCATGCTGGAAAGTCCCGCATTCAAAGCGGTGTTGATGCCTCCCATAACCGGTTCGACCGCAAACGTCATCAGTAATCCCATGATCAAAATACCAAATACCGGATACAATAATACAGGCGCGATTTTCTCGACTGCTTCGGGCAGCTTGCCGCACACTTTTTTCAGACCTACGATAATGTATCCTGCCGCAAATCCTGCTACAAGCGCTCCTAAGAATCCTGATTTTCCGCCTGCTGCGATCATTCCGCCTACAAATCCGACTGCAAGCGCCGGACGATCTCCGATCGCCATCGCGATGTAGCCCGCAAGCACCGGAAGCATAAATCCAAACGCAACTCCTCCGATCTGTTTAAACAAAGCCGCAGCCGGCGTGATCGTACCAAAAGCCGCTCTTTCATCCGCCGGAAGAGAATTAAGGTCGATACTTAAACCGTCGATCAAAAATGCGATCGCGATCAGGATTCCTCCTCCTACTACAAACGGAAGCATATGAGAAACGCCGTTCATAAGCTGTGTATAAATTTTATGTCCGATTCCTCCTGATTTTCCTGACGAAGACACCGCTGTCGAAGAGGACGTTTCGTTTCCGCTGTGATATACAGGAACGTTGCCGGACATTGCCTGATCGATAAGCTGAGGCGCTTTACTGATTCCGTCTGATACCTGACAGATGATCACTTTCTTTCCGTCAAAACGATCCATCGGAACTTGCGCGTCTGCCGCTACAATAATACAGTCCGCTTCTTTGATCTCTTTCTCTGTAAGAACGTTTTTCGCTCCGCCCGAGCCTCTCGTCTCGATCTTCACGAAACAATCTTTTTCCTTCGCCGCTTTCTCAATACCTTCCGCCGCCATATAAGTATGGGCAATTCCTGTCGGACAGGACGTTACGGCAAGAATTTTAAATCCGTTTGCAGAAGCTTCGTTCATATCTGCAAGACGCTCGTCAATATCGCCCTGCTCCGCATCTGCCTTATCGATAATATCAAGAAATTCATCGGCGCTTTTTGCATTTCTCAGCGCATCGGCAAATACTTCATCCATCATCAGTACCGACAGCTTGCTCAACACGTCCAAATGTACGTTATCTTTCGTATTCGGCGCTGCGATCAAAAACATCAGCGTAACCGGCTGTCCGTCCAATGCGTCGAATTCTACTCCGTCTTTTACTACCATTGCCGCAAGACCCGGTTTCGTTACCGCATCACATTTTCCATGAGGAATGGCAATTCCTTCTCCGATTCCTGTGGTGCTTTCTTCTTCTCTTGCGTATACTTGTTCTCTGTATGCTTCACGGTCGTTGATCTTTCCGCTTGCAACCATAAGATCAATAATCCTGTCAAGCGCTTCACTTTTCGTTTTCGGAGTCTCGTTTAACGAAATACTCCTTTTATCAAGCAGATCTGTGATCCTCATTCTCAAAACCTCCTGTTCATCTTCGTTTTCTTCCGTTTATTTTTTTGCTTATTTGCTTCTGTTTATTTATGTTTGATTCTGTTTGCTTATGTTTGGCTCTGTTTGTTTCTTTCTAACTCTGTTTGTTTCTATTTATTACTGTTTACTTCTGTTTGTTTCTGTTTACTTTTCTTTTCTGCTTACATCTTTACTGTACATAGTTCGTTTTTATTCATTTTGAAACCTTTTCGTACAGATCCATGATTTCTTCTTTTGTTGCAAGATATTCAGAAAATGCACTTGCACTTCCTGCGGATACCCCCATATAAAATGCGTGTCTATAATCTTTCTTCTCGATCCATCCTGCCGTAAATCCGGCAACCATGGAGTCGCCTGCACCTACTGCATTTACCAAAGTTCCTTTTGGCGCCGGAGCTTCATACACACTGCCGTCTTCCGCTACGAGTACCGCGCCTTCACCTGCCATAGAGATCAGAACGTTTCTCGCGCCCTGCTTTTGAAGTTTTTTCCCGTAAGGAATCACCTCTTCTCTTGTCGTCAGTTTGACATCGAACAATTCTCCCAGTTCATGATTATTCGGCTTGATCAAAAACGGCTTGTATTTTAATACATTAATAAGCAAATCTTTTGTAGCGTCTACAATAAACGTTACATTTTTATGCTGAAGCCGTTCCATGATCGTACTGTACATGTCCGCCGGCATCGACGCCGGAATGCTTCCCGCAAGAACAAGAATATCTCCCTCTCCCAAAATATCCAGTTTCCTCAATAGTTCTTCGATCTTCTCTTCGCTTATTTCCGGCCCTGAACCGTTAATTTCCGTACCGTCAATATTTTTCAGTTTCAGATTGATCCGTGAAATCCCACTGTCGATCTTAATAAAATCAGAACGGATTCCCATCGCTTCTACTTCTCTGATAATCTCTTCTCCCGTAAATCCTGCCGCAAATCCAAACGCTGTACTGTCAATTCCGAGATTCATTAAAATTGTCGATACATTGATTCCCTTTCCTCCGGGAAGGATCAATTCCGAATCCGTCCGGTTCGTAAGTCCAAGCTGAAAATCATTTACAGAAACGATATAATCCAAGGACGGATTAAATGTAACTGTATAGATCATCTCCATTCCTCCTTTTCTTTTTGCGTCTTTTTGTTTTCTTGATGTCATTATATAATCATATTCAGTCAAATTCAATCATAATAATTCACATAGTTTTCATTTTATTTTCGTTGAATTTGCACAAATATAATCTTTTTTGACTTGTTTTGACCGAATTAAATATAATAACCGGACAGAACACAAATATTTATCTGCATTCTGCCCGGTTATTTATAGTTATTTGTATTCATTTATATCTGAGCAAACAGATCTCTGTCGCGTCAGACATCCTGCTTGTCCCATGACATGTCTATCTCAGACGATCCGAAATTTTTCTCGATCAAACCGCAATACTCTTTATACTCTTCCTCTTCGGAAAAGTTTTCTTTTAAAGCGTCCCGAACCCCTTTATAATACCACTCCAACGCCGCTTTGCTTTTCATCCGAAAACGCTCCCATAACTTCTCTCCTACAACCGGATAATCTCTGTCGATATCCCGCATATTTGAAAGCTTATCTGCAAGACCGATCAACTGTACTTCTCTTTGTGCGTCTTTTAATCTGGCGATCGTCGCGCTCTTGCGTTCTTTCCAGCTAAGCGTCTTATCCTCACTTTCCTGCGCTACAAGCTCTGCAACTCTGTCTCCGAAACGGAGCTTCAAAACGTCTTTTGTAATCCCCCTGCAGTCTTCAATCGTATCATGCAGCACCGCCGCACATATCACTTCTTCATCATCTGTCATTGCCGATACAATCTCTGACACCTCTATCGGATGAACAATATAAGGTTTCTTCGTACCTTTTCTCAACTGTCCCTCGTGTGCCTTTGCCGCAAATTCGATCGCCTCATTTATCATACCGCATCCTCCGCTTTCTTAATTTTCGCACAATTCACTTTTCTCGATAAATTTATTTATAAATTTTAGCACAACCGTAATCTAAGTACAAGACAATTACGACGTTCAGCTTTTCCTCATTTGCGCCTCTTAATTTTTCCTGATATACTGTTCTCTGACAATCAATTATTTTGAAAGGTACGAAAACAATGAAGAAAAAATATGTCCTTATCACCGGATCTTCCAGAGGAATAGGGCGCGCCTGCGCCGTCGCCTTTGCCAAAAACGGTTATCATGTATTTATAAATTGTAAAAACTCAGTCGAACAACTGGCTGAAACCGAACATGAAATTCTTGCTTCCGGCGGCGGCTGCACAGCTCTCCCCGGCGATGTAAGCGATCCCGACGTTGTCCGCAGCATATTTTGCAAAATAAAAAAAGTCTGCCAAGGCGTTGATGTCCTCGTCAACAATGCCGGAATTTCCCATTTCGGCTTATTAAGCGATCTTTCCGACTCGGAATGGAAAAATCTGATCGACACAAACCTTTCTTCTGCATTTTACTGCTGCAGAGAAGCTATCCCTCATATGGTATCTGAAAAATGCGGGAAAATCATCAATATTTCTTCCATGTGGGGAACGGCGGGCGCTTCCTGTGAAGCCGCTTATTCTGCTTCCAAATCAGGACTCCACGGCCTGACAAAAGCTTTGGCAAAAGAGCTTGCGCCAAGCGGCATTTCGGTAAACGCCGTTGCCTGCGGCGTCATTGACACAGATATGAACTCCCGCTTAAATGAAGAAGAAAAAAATATGCTTTGCGAAGAAATTCCCGCCGGCAGATTCGGAACTTGTGAAGAAGTTGCAAGGACAGTCCTTGCCCTTGCCGAAAGTCCCGCCTATCTCACCGCACAGATTATAGGCATTGACGGCGGATTTTTATAAACAAAGCACAAAATGGATCAATCCCGAAAGTACCAAAAGGCACATTCCGGGATTGATCCATTTTGTAACATTACTTATCTGAGCGCATATTTTATATAGATCAGATAAAAAATTCAGGAGGATATTACTTTGCCGTACTCAATCATGCTTGACGCCGGACATGGGGGACGCGATCCGGGAGCTGTATACAACGGAAGACAGGAAAAGATCGATACACTTTCTCTTACACTTGCCATCGGACAGATTCTGCAGGAGCGGGGAATCGATGTTCTCTATACACGCACGACAGATATTTACGAGTCGCCTTATCAAAAGGCAATGGAAGCAAATGAAGCCGGAGTCGATTTTTTCATCTCTATCCATCGTAATTCTTTTCCGCAAGATAACGCTGTCTCGGGAGTCGAATCTCTTGTCTACGACAAATCCGGCATTAAACTGGAGATGGCGGAAAATATAAACGAACAACTTGAGGGGATCGGTTTTGTAAATCTCGGAGTAAAAGCCCGCCCCGGGCTCGTTGTCCTCCGACGCACAAAAATGCCTGCGGTTCTTGTCGAAGTCGGATTTATCAATTCTGACACGGACAACATGCTCTTTGACGATAACTTCAGCGATATCGCCCTTGCCATAGCTGAAGGCATCCTCGATACACTCGGCATCAATACCCCTGTTGTTCCTCTTCCGGATGAAAATGAAGCTCCGGTCGCTCCGCTGCCTGATGAAAACACATATCCTGATGATGCCTTTCCTAATGAAGACAACGTTCCTGTCGTTCCTCTTCCGCCTCGCTACACAGTTCAAACAGGCGCATTTCGTAATCCCCTGTATGCCGAACGACTCCGCCGGGAGTTGTCCGAACTTGACTTTCCTGCCTCTGTCGTCGAGGGAAACGGATTATACCGAGTCATGGTAGGCGTTTTCCCCACACTTCACGATGCGGCAGAAACAGAACGTCGGCTGCGAAGCGCCGGTTATCAAACAGTCATCGTCAGCCAATAAATAAAACTAAAACGTACCCTAATGATCCGACACGCTTCTTGATATGCGTTTTCTTTTATTAGGGTACGTTTTATATTTCATATTATCAGGTATCTATCATACATTATCTATGGATTTTCCCCATCCGGCTCTTCTGCTAATGCCTGCTCATATTTTTCTAAAATCATAGACTGAATCCGTTCTCTCGTATTAGAATTGATCGGATGTGCAATATCTCTGTACTCACCGTCCATTGCTTTTTTACTTGGCATGGCAATGAACATTCCTTTCTCTCCTTCTATAACTTTAATGTCATGAACAACAAATTCATCGTCGATCGTAATGGATACAACCGCTTTTAATTTTCCCTCTTTCGCAACTTTCCGCACTCGTACATCTGTGATCTGCATAGGTTCAGATCTCCTTTCTTTTCTGCCTTTTCGGAGTATTACGCCGCTTTTTTACAATGCGTAACGCTCATTTTTCTCTACTACAACTTTTACGCCGTTTTCTCCGACGTATCTTGTATTCGCTCTTATTGTATCCCTGCTCTCTACGATACAATTTTCGATATATGTATTATCTCCCAGATATACATCATTCAATATAATTGAATTTTTGATCACACAATTATTACCGACAAATACTTTTTTAAAGATAACGGAATTTTCAATCGTTCCGTTTACGATGCTTCCGCTTCCGATAAGACTGTTTTTCACAACTGCGCCCGGATTATATTTTGCAGGCGGCTGATCGCTTACCTTTGAATATACGCTTGGAAGCTCTCTGAAAAAGTAGTTTCTTACTTCCGGTTTCAGGAAATCCATATTTGTCTTATAATACGCATCTACCGTTGAGATATTATTCCAATAACTGTTGATCTTATATCCGTATATTTTTTTCAGATTTTTATAACGAATCAAAATATCGTTTACAAAATCATGTCTTTCATCTTCCGCACAATGCTCGATCAGATCGATCAGTTGTCTTCTGCGGAGAACATAAATTCCTGTTGAAATCGTATGCGAATGAGCCACCATCGGCTTTTCTTCAAACTCTTCGATCCTTGATTCTTCATTCATGCGAACCGTTCCAAATCTCGTGGCATCTTCTCCCGGTTCAAGATCCTTGCACACAACCGTTATGTCTGCTTTCTTCGCAATATGATACTCAAGCACTTTATTATAATCCAGCTTATAAACCGCATCACCAGAAGTAATGATCACATATGGTTCATGACATTTTTTCAGGAAATCCAGATTCTGGTAAATGGCATCTGCCGTTCCTCTGTACCAATATCCGTTGTCAGCCGTAATCGTAGGCGTGAACACGAACAATCCTCCCTGTTTCCTTCCGAAATCCCACCATTTTGATGAGTTCAGATGCTCGTTCAGCGATCTGGCATTGTACTGTGTCAGCACGGCAACTTTCTGAATATGAGAATTTGTCATATTGCTGAGTACAAAATCAATCGCACGATAGCTTCCCGCTACCGGCATCGCAGCCACCGCTCTTTTTGCAGTCAGCTCGCGCATCTTCCTGCTGTTTCCTCCTGCCAAAATAAGTCCTACTGCTCTCATACTCTCTCACCTGCCTTTATCAAGGTTTCGCCGCTTGCAAGTACGCCGTCCTCATAATCTTCCGCCGCTGTCACTCCGCTGATCGCAGTATTTTTTCCGATCTGCACGTTTGACGGAATCACAGAGTTCTCGCCGATCGTAGCAAGTCCTCCACTGTAAATGTTCGGTTTCATCTTGTTCGGCACATCGCTTCCGATTCCGATCACAACATTATCTCCGATTACCGTATCTTCTGCTATGATCGCCCTGTCTATCACACAGTTCTCTCCAATCGTTACTCCCTGCATAATAATGGAATCACGAACGACACTTCCCTTTCCGACGCGCACTCTTCCGCCTAAAACCGAATTATGCAGTTCCCCGTACACCTCTGTTCCGTTGCTGATAATACACCGATCTACCACTCCGTCCTGCGCAATATACTGAGGTGGGATATTCGCGCTGTTCGTATAGATCTTCCAGAATTCTTCATATAAATTAAATTCAGGGATAATATCAATCAGTTCCATATTGGCTTCCCAGTACGAACTCAATGTTCCTACGTCTTTCCAATAACCGTTATATTCATATGCAAAAAGCCTGTCCCCTTTGTCGTGACAATACGGAATAATATGTTTTCCGAAATCACAATTCGGTTGATCTTTCAACTTGATAAGAGCTTCTTTTAACACCGGCCAGCTAAAGATATAAATACCCATCGACGCCAGATTACTGCTTGGTTTTTCCGGTTTTTCTTCAAACTCTTTAATCCTGCTCTCATGATCAGTAACAACGATGCCGAACCGGCTCGCCTCTTCAATCGGAACAGGCATTGCCGCGATCGTCACATCCGCATGATTCGCTTTGTGAAAATCAAGCATCACTTCGTAATCCATTTTGTAAATATGGTCGCCTGAAAGAATAAGAACATAATCCGGATTATACGTCTCCATATAATCAAGATTCTGATAAATCGCGTTTGCCGTACCGGTGTACCATTCACTGTTAGAACTCTTCTCATAAGGAGGAAGTATCGATACACCTCCGACATTTCTGTCTAAATCCCACGGAATTCCTATTCCGATATGAGTATTCAGCCTCAGCGGCTGGTACTGAGTCAGCACTCCTACTGTATCAATTCCTGAATTAATACAGTTACTCAGCGGAAAGTCGATAATACGGTATTTTCCGCCAAATGCTACGGCAGGTTTTGCAACTTTTGCTGTAAGAACCCCCAATCGACTGCCCTGCCCGCCTGCTAAAAGCATTGCAATCATCTCTTTTTTAAACATTACGTCACCTCATTTCTAGTTAGATATATTTATTATATCATATTTTCATGTTTATCCAATCATTTTTTACAATTTTTTCTTTAACATTTTTAACTTTTTGTTTATTTCGCACAAAAAGAACTTCTTTCAATTTTTTGCATATATAGTATAATATAGTAGGTTATGATATTTTATGACTAATTTTTAAAAAACGATTGTTACACATAGAAATAACGGTGCATTTTAATTGTAACAGTTCAGCTATACAGCGCGATTTTACGAATGGCGCAGACGAAACTGTTACTTTCAACCCATTTAGGTGAAAGAAAAGAGGAAGCATTATGTATAAAATTGATTTTAACGAACCGATCCATATCCATTTTATAGGAATCGGCGGTATCAGCATGAGCGGACTTGCGGAAATCCTTTTAAAAGAAGGATTCACTGTATCCGGCTCCGACACAAAGGAATCTCCTTTAACGAAGAAACTGGTTTCTGAAGGCGCTCATATTATCTATGGTCAGAAAGCGGAAAATATCACACGGGATATCGGTTGTGTCGTTTACACTGCGGCAATCAATCGAAATAATCCTGAACTGATCGAAGCAGTTGCGCTGAAAATTCCGATGCTGACCCGCGCAGAACTGCTCGGACAGCTTATGAAAAACTACGATACGCCGATCGCAGTTTCCGGAACTCACGGGAAAACAACGACAACGTCCATGATCTCTCATATTTTACTGGAAGGAGATCTCGACCCGACGATTTCAGTCGGAGGTATTTTGAAGGCGATCGGAGGAAATATCCGTGTCGGAAATTCAGGTACGTTTATTACGGAAGCATGTGAATATACGAACAGTTTTCTTCATTTCTTCCCAAAAATCAGCGTAATCCTTAATATCGAAGAGGATCACCTCGATTTCTTCAAAGATCTGGAAGATATTCGTCATTCATTTCATCAGTTTGCGGAACTGCTTCCTGAAGACGGAACTCTTATTATCAATGCCGAGATCAAAGATTATGCCGAGATATACGAAGGTCTTTCCTGCAATGTCGTGACATACGGAACAAACGGATGTTTTGATTACAGCGCGAAAAATATTACTTATGACGAAAACGGACATGTCGCATTTGACTTGTTCCGCCGCGGTGAATATGCGGATCATATCCAGTTGTCGGTAACAGGCGACCATAATGTTTCAAACGCTCTGTCCGCCATTGCCGTTGCTGATATTCTTGGTCTTTCTATAGATATCACTAAGAGAGGATTGTTGTCTTTTACAGGAACAGACCGCCGTTTTGAATATAAAGGGGAATTTAACGGAGTAACTGTTATTGATGATTATGCACACCATCCGACAGAGATTCTTGCCACATTAAAAGCAGCGCAGCACTCTTTGCACAACAGTGTGTGGTGTGTATTCCAACCTCATACTTATACAAGGACAAAAGCGTTCTTCCATGAATTCGCAGAGGCGCTCTCTCATGCAGACCACCTCGTACTTGCCGATATCTTTGCTGCAAGAGAAACAGATACTCTCGGCATCTCCTCGGCAGATCTGGCGAAAGAAACCGAAAAACTCGGAACAGATACGCACTACTTCCCAAGCTTTGCACAGATTGAAGCATTCCTGAAAGAAAACTGCCGTCCCGGTGATCTGCTCATCACAATGGGAGCCGGAGACGTTGTTACAATCGGTGAAAATCTGCTAAAACAAACATCGTAGAAGCTATTTTTAAGTTCTCCACATAGTTATCTACAAAAAAGAGCAAGTTACCAACAAAAAAGCCCTTTTTTACCCGGCAGTAAAATGATACTATATAAGAAACACCTGACAAAAGCGGATTCCATGTCCGCTTTTTGTTAACCCCAGTTCAGCCCATCTCCGTGCTTGTAAGCATAAGTCATACTCGTATGACTTTGCGAACAAGTACCGAGATGGAGTGAGCGCCTTTTCATGAGCAAACCGCGGCAGCGCCGCTTTGAGTCCGCAGGACGTGTTTGCGATTGGCGCGGGCTGAACTGGGAGACTCCCTATACGGCGAGCGCCTTTTCATGAGCAAACCGCGGCAGCGCCGCTTTGAGTCTGCAGGACGCGTTTGCGATTGGCGCGGGCTGAACTGGGAGACTCCCTATACGGCGAGCGCTTTTTCATGAGCAAACCGCGGCAGCGCCGCTTTGAGTCCGCAGGACGCGTTTGCGATTGGCGCGGGCTGAACCGGGAAAAACGCGGCAGCGCCGCTTTGACCTTCACAAAACACTTAAGAATAATGAAACAGGATGGAGTAAGTATGAAAACACTGACATTAAAAAATAAATTTCAGACAAACGCGACGCTGCTGCCAAACGATTTTATCGACAATTACATGGTCAATGCCAACGGCGAATTTATAAAAGTATATCTTTTTCTTCTGCGGCATGCCGAAGACGACAATCCTGCGCTGACACTTTCTATGATTGCAGATTGTCTCAACAATACGGAAAAAGACATCTTGCGGGCGCTTAGATATTGGGAATCCGAAGGACTGCTCCGATCAGAATATGCGGCGGACGGAAAAATCACATCTCTCGAACTGCAAAGTTTTGCATGTGCATGGACTCCTCCCGCGTCCCGGAATACCGATTCTCCTGCCGGAGGCATTGCGCCGCAGACTGTCCGCTCCACGATACAAAATGTGTCCGACCGGAATCTTCCTTCTCAGCCTCAGTCAGATATTTCTTTATCTGCAGGTCTGACAGATCCGGTTCACTCTATACATAATAAAGAAGGGCTGCACACAGCTTCACGCCAGACAGCATCCGCTTCAAATGCATCCATTCAAAAAGCCGTCGCTATTGACGAATTTCGGGCACAAAAAGAAATAAAATCTCTCCTCTTTATTGCAGAACAATATTTGGGAAAAACATTAACACATACTGAAATGGAGACAATTACTTATTTTTATGATACACTGCATATGTCGGCAGATCTGATTGAGTATTTGATCGAATCTTGTGTAGAAAACGGACATAAAAGCATCCACTATATCAAAAAGGTCGCTTTTTCATGGGTCGAAGAAGGAATCGAGACAGTCTCTCAGGCAAAAGAGCAGTCTATGCTCTATTCCAGAAGCTGCTACACTGTACTGAATGCGTTCGGTATCAAAGGCAGAGGACCTGCTGCCTCAGAACTTGAATTTATCAAAAAATGGTCTGAGCAGTATGCATTTTCCTCTGACATTATCGCAGAGGCGTGCAGACGCACGATTACCTCTACACACCAGCCGAGCTTTGAATATGCCGATTCTATTCTGACAAAGTGGCATGAACACAATATCCGTCACTTAAAAGAGATCTCGGCGCTTGACGAAGCTCATCAGAAACAGAACTCTGCCGTAAGAACTGCCGCGCGGCAAAAACCTGTAACAAAGAATCTGAACAATTTTGAGCGCCGCAGTTACGATATGGAATCACTTGAAGAACAACTGCTGAAAAGCAATTAACAAAACGATTATCATTGAGCCAGACGGCAAGTAGAAGGAGTATCTCCATGGCACTTAAAAATTCACAATATTATGCACTGATGCGGGAGTACGAACAAACCAGATTGAAAAATCACGATCTTCAAATGAAGCGTTATGAAGAAGTTTACAAAAAACTTCCGGAATTCAAATCACTGGATGAATCGATTTCCATCCTTTCAGTGCAGTATGGCAAAAAAATGCTAAACGGCGATCCGAAAGCATTGTCTTCTCTCAAAGAAGAGCTTGCAATCCTGCGGCAGAACAAAAAGAACCTTCTTACTTCTGCCGGATTTCCCAAAGATTATCTGGAACCGATCTACGATTGTCCCGACTGCATGGACACCGGATATATCGGAAACGAAAAATGTCACTGTTTCAAACGCTCCGTTATTGAGCTTTTATATGAACAGTCCAATATCAAAGAATTTCCGACAGAAGCATCTTTCGACTATTTTGACCTTGATTTTTATCCGGCTTCCCAGTATGATAAAACAACGGGAAAAAACGCCCGCGCTATGATGGAAGAGACATTAAATATATGCCATCGCTTTATAAATAACTTCGGAAAGGAATTCAACAATCTCTTTTTCTATGGGAGCGTCGGAGTCGGAAAGACTTTCCTTTCCACCTGTATCGCCCGCGAAATCATGGAACGTGAATTTTCGGTTCTCTATTTCTCGGCGCCGCAGCTTTTCAGTGTACTTACGCAGACAAAATTTGACCGCAATGACGTCGATTCAAAAAATATGAATGACTATATATTCAACTGTGATCTTCTGATCATTGATGATCTTGGAAGCGAGTACACAAATGCGTTCATTGCCGCACAGTTTTTTACATGTATCAACGAACGTCTCATTCACAAGAAATCAACGATCATCTCAACAAATCTTTCTCTTGAATCGCTTGCCAATCTTTATACCGAGCGCTCTTTCTCGAGAATCACAAGCAGCTATGCATTGTTAAAGATAATCGGTGATGATATACGAATCAAGAAAAAATTAAAAAATAGGGAGGTACATTAATGTTACGCCGAACAGAACGAATTTTGGAAAATATTCCGGTAGGAAGTCTTGGTCTTATTTCCCTCACGGGATGTGAAGAACTGGGAAAGAAAGTAGATGACTATCTTGTAAAATGGAGACACGAAAGCGGAAATGCTTTTCGCGACGATATTGCATTTTCGGGATATGAAAAAGATTCTTATCTTCTTGATGCCCGCGTTCCGCGCTTTGGCTCAGGAGAAGCAAAAGGAGTTCTCGGAGAGTCCGTTCGCGGAAAAGATCTGTATCTTATGGTAGATGTATGTAATTACAGCATTACTTACTCTCTTGCGGGAAAGACAAATCACATGTCTCCTGACGATCATTTCCAGAACTTAAAGAGAATTATCGCTGCCATTGGCGGAAAAGGACGACGTATCAATGTTATCATGCCGTTTTTATATGAGAGCCGTCAGCACAAAAGAAGTTCCCGTGAATCACTCGACTGCGCTCTTGCTTTGCAGGAACTTGTACGCATGGGAGTTGAAAACATCATTACTTTTGACGCTCATGACCCACGTGTACAAAATGCGATCCCGCTGAGCGGATTTGAAACAGTTTCTCCGACATATCAGTTTATAAAAGGGCTTCTGCGCAATGTCAAAGACTTACAGATCGACGCAGATCATATGATGGCGATCAGTCCTGACGAGGGCGGAACAAACCGTGCCGTATATCTTGCCAACGTACTTGGCCTTGACATGGGTATGTTCTATAAACGCCGCGATTACACAAAGATTGTAGACGGACGTAATCCGATCGTTGCTCATGAATTCCTTGGCTCTTCCGTAGAGGGAAAAGATGTCATCATCATCGACGATATGATTTCTTCAGGAGACAGCATCATAGATGTCGCTACGGAACTGAAACAGCGTAAAGCAAACCGGATTTTCGCTGCGGCTACATTCGGTCTGTTTACAAACGGTATGGAGAAATTCGACAAAGCATATGAAGACGGTATTATTCACGGTATCCTTACGACAAACCTGATCTACCAGACACCGGAGCTTTTGTCTAAACCATATTACATCAACTGTGATATGAGCAAATATATTGCTCTTATCATCGATACATTGAATCATGACGGATCTCTTAGTTCTATTTTAAGTCCGAACGAAAGAATCCAGCATGTTCTTCAGAAATACAAAAACGGAGAGCCGGTCTAAGACCGCTCTCCATGCTTTTTTCATACTTTAAGCGAATAAATTACTATGAACAGACAAAACAACAAAACAGAACGAAAAAAAACGATTTCTGACACACTATTTACAGCTTTCATGCTCTTCACTGCGACTGCTGTTTCTTTTTGTTTCTTTCACTTAGGAAATAAAAATTCAGCAAACATCACTGTGATCTATACGCTTGCGCTCATTTTGACCGCTCTTAAGACGTCCGGATATGTATACGGCATTGTCGCCTCTTTATTCTGCGTCATCGCCGTTAATTTCCTTTTTTCTTATCCATTTTTTAAATTTAATTTTTCATTGGACGGATATCCTGTCACGTTTATCGGGATGCTCGCGATCACACTAATCACAAGCGCAACAACAACTTCTTTAAAACAACATCAAAAAGCCGCTGCGGAACGAGAAAAAGCGCTGGCAGAAGCTGATAAAGAAAAACTGCGTGCAAATCTTTTACGTGCCGTATCACATGATCTGCGAACACCACTCACAAGTATTATCGGCTCTTCCTCTTCTTATTTGGAAAACGGATCAGATATGACCGAATATGAACGAACCGAACTTGTATCAAATATTAAAGAGGATTCTGAATGGCTGCTGAATATGGTCGAGAATCTTCTTACGATCACGCGCATAGACAACAACTCTCAAGACAAAGTGAAGAAGTCTCCGGAAGTCGTCGAAGAAGTCGTTTCAGAGGCTATACAACGGCTCAGAAAACGGCTTTCGGACGTCCGTATCAAAGTCCATATGCCGAATGATTTTCTTATGATTCCCATGGACGCCACATTAATCGAACAGGTTCTCATTAATCTTCTGGAAAATGCTTCCGTTCATTCTGAAAGTACGGAAGAGATCGATCTGATCATTACACAGACAAAAGAGTGTGTTTCTTTTTCTGTCCGTGACTACGGAAAGGGAATCGATCCCGAACAGCTTCCTTATATATTTGAAGGTCAGCGCAGTTCCGGAAAAAATTCAGACCACCATAAAGGAATCGGAATCGGTCTGTCAATCTGTAAGACGATCATAGAAGCTCATGGAGGGAAATTAACCGCTGTCAATCACAAACACGGCGCCGAATTTATTTTTACACTTCCAAAAGAAAAGGAGGTTGAAGCAAATGCCTAAATTTTCAGTCTTAATCATTGAAGATGAAAAAAATATACAAACTTTCATGGGAAAGGTTTTAAAACGTCATGACTATCAGGTTCTTTATGCCGATACCGGTAAGCAAGGACTGGAAATGATCCGTTCCCGATGCCCGGATCTTATCCTTCTTGATCTGGGACTTCCGGACATGGACGGCTGTTCTATTATCCGGGACGTCCGTACATGGGCAAGTACTCCGATCATCGTTATTTCCGCCCGCACTGCCGAACGGGAAAAGGTTGCGGCTCTTGATCTGGGCGCTGATGATTATATTACAAAACCATTCGGAACTTCCGAGCTTCTTGCACGGATCCGCGCTTCCCTCAGACACAGCAATCGTCTGCTCACTGACAGCACCTTCTATATCCGTCCTTACCGACATAAGGATTTAATACTTGACTTTTCCAAACGGCTGCTCACGATTCGCGGCAATGCTGTCCATCTGACTCCGATCGAATATAAGATTGTAGCATATCTGGCGCAAAATTCCGGAAAAGTCATTACATATGCATCGATTCTTTCAAATGTATGGGGACCTTACGCTGATAATGACAATAAGATTCTTCGTGTCAACATGGCCAATATCCGCCGAAAAATCGAAGAAGATCCCGCACAGCCTCAATACATTTTTACCGAAGTCGGAGTCGGCTATCGTATGGCTGAAGATGAAGATGAGTAAATGTTAAAAACCCGCTAAGGTTTTTGCCGCTTTATTCCATTTTACACTTTGCTCCTTTAAAATAGAGACTGATTTGTTTTTATTTCATTTGTTTTGCACAGAAAATTATTTTTTTGTGTAAAACCGCAAAATTTATTTTAAGGAGTGACCTACAATGAATATCGGTTTAATTTTACTTATGCTAATCGGAGGCTCTGTCGGAGTTTTTTCTACACTCTACATTCTGATCAGCCTTCCTGTCATAATTTTTCTGAAGATTTATCGAAAAATTCGATTCGGAGCTTCTCTTTATGATTAAATAAAATCAATGATTTTCTTATCTTATGCATGTTTTTTACAGAGCTGAACAAAAAACTCCGTATACGTCACCGGGTTTTATCCCGAATCTGTATACGGAGTTTTTATTTTATCTTATTCTTTGTCTTTCTTGTTTATTATTCTTGCACTTTCTTGCTTAGCAGAACAATGATCTTTTATTCTTCTGTGACAAAAGCCTCTTCATCATCTGCTTCTTCTGTATCCATCACTTCATCCGTCAACGCTGTCTCTTCGTTTTCCAAACTTTCATTTACTGCATCTGCGCTTACTGCCTCAGCGTTTTCCACTTCTGCATTCTCTCCTTCTGCGCTCTCTTCAGTTTCAAGTTCCTCTGCCAGCATCGCTTCTGCTCTGGCATCTGTATTTAACGCTACGTCACGATATTTTTTCATACCCGTACCCGCCGGAATATGTTTACCGATAATTACGTTTTCTTTCAGACCGACAAGATGATCGACTTTTCCTTTGATTGCCGCTTCGGTAAGAACTTTCGTTGTTTCCTGGAAAGATGCGGCTGAAAGGAAGGAATCTGTAGCAAGTGAAGCTTTCGTAATACCAAGCATGATCTGCTCGCCTATAGCCGGCTCTTTTCCTTCTTCTTCAAGACGCTCGTTTACTTCATTGAATTCAAGAACGTCAACCATTGTTCCCGGAAGGAATTCTGTATCACCCTTCTCTTCGATGCGGACTTTCTTCAACATCTGGCGAACGATAACCTCGATATGCTTATCGTTGATCTCAACACCCTGCAGACGGTATACTCTCTGCACTTCCTGAAGCATATAATCCTGAACGGCTCTAAGACCTTTGATCTTCAGAATATCATGCGGATTTACACTACCTTCCGTCAGTTCGTCTCCGGCTTCAAGCATCACGCCGTCCTGTATTTTAATACGAGAACCGTACGGGATCAAATACGCCTTTGATTCGCCTGTCTCATCATTTGTAACGATGATCTCACGTTTCTTCTTCGTGTCGGAAATCATTGCGCGTCCGGCAAATTCCGTGATGATCGCAAGACCTTTCGGCTTTCTCGCCTCGAAAAGCTCCTCGACACGCGGAAGACCCTGTGTGATATCGTCACCGGCAACTCCTCCTGTATGGAACGTACGCATTGTAAGCTGTGTTCCCGGCTCACCGATCGACTGGGCAGCCACAATACCAACTGCTTCTCCGACCTGAACCGCTTCTCCTGTCGCCATGTTTGCTCCGTAACATTTTGCACATACGCCGTTCTTACATTTACATGTAAGGATCGTACGGATCTTCACTTTCTTCAGTGACTCGCCGTTCTCATCCACGCCTTTTTTCATAACGCGTTCCGCGCGGCGCGGTGTGATCATGTGGTTTGCTTTTACGAGTACATTTCCGTCTTTATCTTTGATGTCCTCACAGGAATAGCGTCCTGTAATACGCTCCTGAAGGCTCTCAATCTCTTCATTTCCATCCATAAATGCAGATACATACATTCCCGGAATCTCTTTTCCTTCTTCTGCACAATCAGAATCATGGATAATCAATTCCTGAGATACGTCTACAAGACGTCTCGTCAGGTAACCTGAATCGGCTGTACGAAGAGCCGTATCTGACAGACCTTTACGAGCACCATGAGCAGACATGAAATATTCAAGTACGTCAAGACCTTCACGGAAGTTTGATTTGATAGGCAACTCGATCGTACGTCCTGTCGTATCTGCCATAAGTCCACGCATACCTGCAAGCTGCTTGATCTGCTTATCAGATCCACGGGCTCCAGAGTCAGCCATCATAAAGATGTTATTATATTTATCAAGACCTGTCAGCAGAGCCTCTGTCAGCTTATCATCGGTTGCTTTCCAAGTTTCGACAACTTCTTTATAACGCTCTTCTTCTGTTATAAGACCACGTTTGTAATTCTTTGTGATTTTATCTACGGTATTCTGTGCTTCCTCGATCATCTGAGGTTTCTGCGGCGGCACCGTCATATCTGAAATTGATACAGTCATAGCCGCTCTTGTAGAGAATTTGTATCCGATTGCCTTTACATTGTCAAGCACTTCCGCTGTTTGTGTTGCTCCGTGAGTATTGATTACTTTTTCAAGAATCTGTTTCAACTGTTTCTTTCCGACATGGAAATCAACCTCGAGAAGCAGCTCGTTTCCTTCTACCTCTCGATCTACGAATCCAAGATCCTGCGGAATAATCTCATTAAACAAAAGACGTCCGAGTGTCGCATCGATCGTTCCTGTCTTCTCAGTTCCGTCCGGCATCATTCTAGTTACACGAACTTTGATTCGCGAGTGGAGCGTAATATATCCGTTCTCATATGCAAGAATTGCTTCGCTCATGCTCTTAAAGAACATTCCTTCGCCCTTTACTCCCGGTCTTTCCTGCGTCAGATAATAAATACCGAGAACCATATCCTGTGAAGGAACCGCCACCGGTCCTCCGTCAGACGGTTTCAGCAGGTTGTTCGGTGAAAGAAGCAAGAAACGGCACTCTGCCTGAGCTTCCTGTGACAGCGGAACGTGTACCGCCATCTGGTCACCGTCGAAGTCGGCATTGTACGCTGTACAAACGAGCGGATGGAGCTTGATTGCCTTACCTTCTACAAGAATCGGCTCAAATGCCTGGATACCGAGTCTGTGAAGCGTGGGGGCGCGGTTAAGCATAACCGGATGTTCCTTGATCACTTCCTCAAGAACATCCCAAACTTCCGGCTGAAGTCTCTCTACCATTTTCTTTGCATTTTTTATATTATGTGCTGTTCCGTTTGCCACAAGTTCTTTCATAACAAACGGTTTAAACAGTTCGATTGCCATCTCTTTCGGAAGACCGCACTGATAAATCTTAAGTTCCGGTCCTACGACGATAACAGAACGTCCCGAATAGTCGACACGTTTTCCAAGCAGGTTCTGACGGAAACGTCCGGATTTACCTTTCAGCATATCTGAAAGTGATTTCAGTGCTCTGTTTCCCGGGCCTGTAACCGGACGTCCACGGCGTCCGTTGTCGATCAAAGCGTCTACCGCTTCTTGAAGCATACGTTTTTCATTTCTTACAATAATGTCCGGCGCTCCAAGCTCAAGCAGTCTTTTCAGACGATTGTTTCTGTTAATGATTCTTCTGTACAGATCATTCAAATCACTTGTCGCAAAACGGCCTCCGTCAAGCTGTACCATAGGACGAAGATCCGGCGGAATAACCGGAATTGCAGAAAGGATCATCCATTCCGGACGGTTGCCCGACTCACGGAACGCCTCAACAACTTCAAGGCGTTTCACGATTCTCGCTCTCTTTTGACCTGTCGCATTTTCCAACCCTGCCTGAAGTTCTGCATATTCTTTTTCAAGATCGATGCTTTCCAGAAGTTCTTTGATTGCCTCGGCTCCCATGCCTACGCGGAATGAGCCGCTGCCCCACTTCTCTTTCTGTTCCTGATACTCTGTCTCAGAGAGAATCTGTTTATACTGAAGATCCGTCTCTCCTTTGTCGAGAACAATGTATGAAGCAAAGTAAAGCACTCTTTCCAATGTTCTCGGAGAGATATCAAGGATCAATCCCATACGGCTCGGAATTCCCTTGAAATACCAGATATGAGACACCGGAGCGGCAAGGGCGATATGCCCCATACGCTCACGACGCACACTTGCCTTTGTAACCTCGACGCCGCATCGGTCACAAACAACACCTTTGTAACGGATCTTTTTATATTTTCCACAATGACACTCCCAGTCTTTGCTCGGTCCGAAGATTCTCTCACAGAACAGTCCGTCTTTTTCCGGTTTTAATGTTCTGTAGTTGATCGTCTCCGGCTTTGTAACCTCACCTCTTGACCATTCCATGATCTTTTCCGGTGAAGCCAGACCGATCTTGATCGCGTCAAATGTTAACGGTTGATATTGTTGTTCATTATTGTTTGGCATATATTTGGATCCTCCTCTTATTCTTCCTCATAATCGGAATACTCGTCAAACTCAATGTCCACCGGGGCATCATCATCCGGCTCTTCCTCAGGTTCAACATCCTCGAGTTCCTCGCCTACAAACTCCTTCTCACTAAATCCGTGATCACCGAAAGATTCATTCTCATCACGGTACTTTCTGTCTCCTTCGATAATGTGACGCAGATCTGTCTCGCCGTAATCTACGTTCTCCATAATCTCTACTTCTGTATTGTCATCACGCAGGACACGCACATCCAACGCAAGAGACTGAAGCTCTTTTAAAAGCACCTTAAATGACTCCGGAATACCCGGTTCCGGTATATTTTCTCCTTTGATGATCGCCTCGTAAGTCTTCACACGACCTACAACGTCGTCGGACTTCACTGTCAGGATCTCCTGCAGTGTATAAGATGCGCCGTACGCCTCCAGCGCCCAAACTTCCATCTCTCCGAAACGCTGTCCGCCGAACTGTGCTTTACCACCGAGCGGCTGCTGCGTAACGAGGGAGTAAGGACCTGTAGAACGCGCATGGATCTTATCATCTACAAGATGGTGAAGTTTCAGGTAGTGCATGTGTCCGATTGTTACCGGACTGTCGAAATACTCACCTGTACGTCCGTCTCTCAAACGCACTTTACCGTCTCTTGAGAGCGGAACGCCTTTCCAAAGGTTTCTGTGTTCTCTATTGTCAGACAGGTACTGCAATACTTCCGGAAGAAGCTCCTGTCCATGCTTTTTCTCAAACTCTTCCCACTCAAGATTGACATAATCATTTGCCAGATCAAGAGTATCCATAATGTCGATCTCGTTTGCTCCGTCAAAGACAGGCGTAGAAATGTTAAATCCAAGAGCTTTCGCCGCAAGACTCAAGTGGATCTCAAGCACCTGTCCGATATTCATACGAGACGGCACACCAAGCGGATTCAAAACAATATCCAGCGGGCGCCCGTTCGGAAGAAACGGCATATCCTCTACCGGAAGCACACGGGAAACGACACCCTTGTTACCGTGACGTCCGGCCATCTTATCTCCTACAGATATCTTTCTCTTCTGCGCGATGTAAATTCTGACCGCCTGATTTACCCCGGGTGAAAGCTCGTCGCCGTTTTCTCTTGTAAATACTTTCGCATCTACAACGATACCATACTCACCGTGCGGCACTTTCAAGGATGTATCTCTTACTTCACGGGCTTTCTCTCCGAAAATCGCACGGAGAAGTCTCTCCTCAGCCGTAAGCTCTGTCTCTCCTTTCGGAGTTACTTTTCCGACGAGAATATCTCCGGCGCGCACTTCCGCACCGATACGGATGATTCCTCTCTCATCAAGGTCTTTCAACGCATCATCGCCGACGCCCGGAATATCTCTCGTGATCTCTTCAGGTCCGAGTTTTGTATCTCTTGCCTCTGCCTCATATTCTTCGATATGAACAGAAGTATAAACATCATCCTGTACAAGTCTCTCACTCAGAAGAACAGCATCCTCGTAGTTATAACCTTCCCATGTCATAAAACCGATGAGCGGGTTCTTACCAAGAGCCATCTCTCCGCCTGATGTAGACGGTCCATCTGCAATAACCTGTCCTGCCGCAACAACGTCGCCTTTATTAACGATCGGACGCTGATTGTAACAGTTACTCTGGTTGCTTCGCTGGAATTTTGTCAGCTTATAAGATGTCTTCTTGCCGTCTTCTTCGCGGACAACGATCTCTTTTGACGTAGAGCTTTCTACTGTTCCCGCCCGTTCTGCGACAACACATACTCCCGAGTCAACGGCAGCTTTTACTTCCATACCCGTACCGACTACCGGAGCCTCTGTCGTCAGAAGCGGAACTGCCTGACGCTGCATGTTCGATCCCATAAGAGCACGGTTGGCATCGTCGTTTTCAAGGAACGGAATCAGAGCCGTAGCGACTGAGAATACCATCTTCGGAGAAACATCCATGTAATCGAACTTGCTTCTCTCGTATTCCTGTGTTTCCTCTCTGTAACGACCGGATACATTTTTATGAATAAAGTGGCCTTCTTCATCAAGCGGTGTATTCGCCTGTGCCACATGATAATTGTCTTCTTCGTCAGCTGTCATATAAACAACTTTTTCTGTAACGACCGGATTTTCCGGATCAGACTTATCAATCCAACGATATGGCGCTTCAACAAATCCATACTGATTAATTCGCGCATATGTTGCCAAAGAGTTGATCAGACCGATGTTCGGACCTTCAGGCGTCTCGATCGGACACATTCTTCCATAGTGTGAATAATGTACGTCTCGAACCTCGAATCCGGCGCGATCTCTGGAAAGACCTCCCGGTCCAAGTGCGGAAAGACGTCTCTTATGTGTCAACTCTCCAAGCGGGTTGTTCTGATCCATAAACTGAGACAACTGAGAAGAACCGAAGAACTCTTTCACCGCTGCCGTCACCGGTTTGATATTGATCAGTGACTGCGGGGAAATTCCTTCCTGATCCTGTGTCGTCATACGCTCACGGACAACTCTTTCTAATCTTGAAAGACCGATTCTGTACTGATTCTGGAGCAATTCTCCTACTGCGCGGATACGGCGGTTACCCAAATGGTCAATGTCATCATCCGTTCCCATGCCATATTCAAGATGCATATTATAGTTGATGGACGCGAGGATGTCCTCTTTTGTAATATGCTTCGGGATCAAATCGTGAATGTCACGTTTGATCAACGCTTTCATCTCTTCGATGTCTCCTGCGGACTCTTCGATAATTCCCGCCAAAACCGGATAATATACCTGCTCCGTAACACCTACTTCTTCAGGATCGATATCTGTAACAGCCTGAAAATCTACCATCATATTAGAAAGGATCTTGATGTTTCTCTCTTCATCTTCACCTTCTACCCACAGATAAGGAACGGCATTGTTCTGGATCTTATCTGCAAGTTCACGAGTAATCTTCGTACCTTTTTCAGCAACTATCTCTCCCGTAAGCTGACTCACCGCATCCTCTGCAAGTATGCAGCCTGCAATACGGTTTTTCAGCATCAGTTTCTTATTGAATTTATAACGTCCAACCTTTGCGAGATCATATCTTCTCGGATCAAAGAACATGCTGTTGATCAGACTTTCCGCGCTGTCTACTGCAAGCGGCTCGCCCGGGCGGATCTTCTTGTACAGTTCCAAAAGACCTTCCTGATAACTCTCCGCAGTGTCCTTTGTAAAGCTTGCAAGGATCTTCGGCTCTTCACCGAAAAGATCAACAATCTCTGCATTCGTTCCGATACCAAGTGCACGGATCAGCACTGTGATCGGAACTTTTCTTGTACGATCGACGCGCACATAAAAAACGTCGTTGGAGTCTGTCTCATATTCAAGCCATGCGCCTCGGTTTGGGATCACTGTAGATGAGTACAGTTTCTTTCCGAGTTTATCATGAGCAATGCCATAATAAATTCCCGGAGAACGCACGAGCTGACTGACGATAACACGCTCTGCACCGTTGATAACAAATGTACCCGTCTTTGTCATCAGCGGAAGATCTCCCATAAAAATCTCATGCTCGTTAATCTCATCAGTCTCTTTATTGTGGAGACGGACTCTCACTTTTAAGGGAGCAGCATAAGTCGCATCGCGCTCTTTACACTCATCGATCGTATATTTCACATCGTCCTCGCAAAGTGTGAAATCTACGAATTCCAGACTTAAGTGTCCGCTGTAATCAGCGATCGGGGAAATATCGTCGAACACCTCTTTGAGTCCTTCGTCAAGAAACCATTGATAGGAATCTTTTTGAACTTCAATGAGGTTAGGCATCTCCAATACTTCTTTCTGCCGTGAGTAACTCATGCGGAAACTTTTTCCGGTTTTAATGGGACGGATTCTGTTTTTCTCCATTGACGTTTCACTCCTCTATCATTTTTTCAATCATTCCTCTTTCGTTGTCCGCATCTCCTTTGTCGGACAACATCGAATGACCTGAATCTTTACAAACGGGACTTCTCTTGCATCTCAATTATTCCCGTTATCGTGGCAGTCGCCAAAACACCGTATAAACAGAGATTTTGGCACGTTGCTTCGCGTAAATGAAAAGAGCCTTGTAATAGTAATAACGCTTCTAATACGGCATACCTTTCCATAATAGTGCATTTTTAACTATAACACAAAGCTCTTTTCGTTGTCAATAACATTTCCCATTTTTTTCTTGACATTTTTCTTCATATATGATATTATGCGTCACTTTTCGACAAACGGCGATGTTTAACGTAAACGCACAACAAAGACAAAAGAACCGCAGAAGCATTTTATCTTCTGCGGTTGATTTTCTTAAGACCGTCTTACTTAAAGACGTTCATAAAGTTATCGGAAACTCCGATTATTTCATGCTAACTTCTGCACCTTCTGCCTCAAGTTTAGCTTTGATCTCCTCAGCCTCTGCTTTGGAAACACCCTCTTTGAGTGTCTTCGGAGCGTTGTCAACAAGCTCTTTTGCTTCTTTCAGTCCAAGACCTGTGATCTCGCGAACTGCTTTGATAACTTTAACTTTGGAAGCTCCTGCAGATACGAGTTCTACGTCAAACTCATCTTTTTCTTCTGCTGCTGCGCCACCGTCTGCTGCTGCTGCAACTACAACGCCTGCTGCTGCAGATACACCAAACTCTTCTTCACATGCTTTTACTAATTCATTTAACTCTAATACTGATAACTCTTTGATCGCTTCGATCATTTCAGCTGTTGTCATTTTAGCCATTTTTGATATCCTCCATTTTTAAATTTACTCTGCCGGACTCTTCTTCTGATCTCCGGTTCAGATTTTGTTCCTTTTTACATTGCGCCGCATATCCGGCACATCTGTATTTTACTCCTCTGCTGCCGCTTCTTCGGCCGGAGCCTCTGTTGCTGCCTCGCCGTCTTTCTCAGCGATCTGTTTAATAACACGAGCAAAGTTTGTAATCGGTGACTGCAAGCTTCCGAGCAATTTGGAGAGAAGTACCTCTCTTGACGGAATCTTAGCCAGTTCATTCAATCCGGCTACATCATATACAGTTCCTTCAATTACACCGGCTTTCATCTCAAGTTTGTCTGCTGTCTTAGCAAACTCTGCAAGAATTCTGGCCGGAGCTGTCGCATCTTCCTTAGATACGCAAAGTGCGCTCGGTCCTTCTAAATACTCATCCAGACCCGCGAACTCTGTTCCTTCAAATGCTCTCTTCATCATTGTGTTCTTACATACTTTGTAAGTAACGCCGGCTTCTCTGAGCTTTTTACGAAGCTCTGTATCCTGTGCTACTGTAAGTCCACGGTAGTCAACGATAACTACAGACTGAGCATCTTTGATGTCTTCTGCGATAGCTGCTACGATCGGTTGTTTTAATTCAACTTTTGCCACGTCCAGGTGCACCTCCTTATAGATTTTAAATGACTGCGTCCTGAGACCTTCAATCATCGGAAGCGCCGAAAGGCACATCCCGGGATTGCAGGCGATTACCAACATCCCGGGCAACCCCGAACTTTGGCTCGTCGCCTATACAAAAAACCTCTGCGACAGAAGACACAGAGGTTTACAAATGTTCTTTTTAAAAAGAATTCGTATCTTCCTCGGCAGGCGTTCTCAACCTTATGCCTAACGGCACCTGCTGTCTTCGGCAGTCAATTACTTTTATAAAATATCACTACTCATCCAAATTGTCAAGCACTTTTTTCACATATTGTTCCGCTAGGGATTTCAACTTCAACTTGAACCATTTTTTTGAAGTCTAAAAATTGAACAAAAGACGTGTGGTTGAGGGATTTGCAGCACCATTGCTCCTCCCTTAACCTACATATATTTTACCAAAAAAATGGGGAAAATTCAAGTTTCATAAGTGCGTGCATATGTTTTTGTTACAATTGCATAAGCTCAACTTTCTGCTAAAAGTTTTTGTACTTCTTCCGCATAGCATTCTTCAGATGTCCGCCACCCAAGAATTTTCCGATACATTGTATTAATCCAATTTTCCACTTCCTGTATCTGCTTTTTCGTATAGACTTTAATTGCAGTACCTTTCCGCACAAAGCGCCGGATTATCCTGTTCGCATTTTCATTGCTCCCCCTTTCATAACTACTGTAAGGATGTGCATAGTATATGTCTATCCCCATTTTCTTTCCTGTCTTCCAAAGCTGTGCAAACTCGGAACCATTATCTGTGGTTATACTCCGAAACACTTTGTCAAAATGTGGGATCTCCTTTTGTAACCTTTTCAAACAGCTCCCTACTGCTCTGACAGTTTTTCCAGAGATCCGTCTGATAATCTCCTTTCGTGTCTTACGTTCAGTCAATGTCAGTAACACACGATCTTTTGATTGTTTTCCAATAACAAGATCGATTTCCCAATGTCCGAACTGCTCTCTGCTAGATATCGTCTCTGGACGCTGTTCAATGCTTATTCCTTTCAGGCGCTTATGCTTTTTATCTTTCTTTGTTTTTCTTTTCACTCGCCGCCCTGCCTTTTCCGGCAGATCAATATTTCTTATTTTTAGTAGACATCTATTTGTATAAGTATATAAGGTACCAATGCTGCACACTTCATCTTTATTAAATATCCCCTTAGCTATAACTTCGGCATGTACACATGCAAAAGAACGTTTTTTTTCTAAAACTTCTTGTTCTACATATGCAATATAGTCCTTACATGTTTTTAGTTTCATAGGTTGGCGGCATTTTAAACGATTCTTTTCATATACAGTCTGTCCTGTATCGGGGAAATAACCTTCATACTCAAAATACCCCCTAATTATATTTGTCGTTCCGCGTTTCAGTTCATTCCTGATTGTATTACTGGCGCGCCCTAACAACTTTGCAATCGCATAAGGGCTTTTCCCCTCTGCCGTTAATATTGCTATCATCCTACGTTCCTCTATATTCAAATGGGACCCTTTCTTCACACATGTATTCTCCATCTTACTCTCTTCCTTATAATTACTGAGAAATGTAATTATAACAAATTTCGGATACGTTTCTTTTTTTGTAATATAATTTGACTTTTTTGATACTGACGTCTTATTAAACTTCTAGTATTTATTTTCTTTTTTCGCCGTTACTGTAAAAATCATCTGCTTCTACAGGATAATAATAAGGCTCACTACTCCAATAGTGACACCCACTTTTCCCTTTTCTATCGATACTATAAAATTTACAGTCTTTACACTTACATCCAATTTCTACAGTTTCCATTTTAACACTCTCCTTTTCCATATAAACATCTTATAATTATATGAAACTTTTATCGCTTTGTTCTTTATCTTGATTACATTATAATATATATCCCCATATATTTCAACGTACAAATCTCACAAATATAACCCTATATATTTGTAAAATATGTATATGCGCCCATATACATATTCATGCTATAATATGGTTGGAGGTGTATATAATGGGAAACAAATATACAGAAGCACAAGCCGCTGCTACCAAAAAATATTTAAAAAATATAGGTGAATATAAGTTAAGAGTAAGTAAAGAAGAAAAAGAAAAGTATATGAATTATGCCAAATCCTGCGGTATAAGTTTAAACACGTTGATTATTGAAGCTGTTAATGAAAAAATAGAAAGGGAGGTAGGAAAGTGATTGATATTTTAGAGTTGCGAAAAATAAACCAGTCGAAAAGCATACTTTTGAGAGCTGCCGCTTTACGATTTCTTAATCGTTAAAGCGACAGCCCCTTTTTCTGTTATTTCTTATTTGCAAATAGATAAGCTCTCCGATACTGGCTCTGTTTTTCGACTGGAAGGAAGAAATAAGTTTTTACCTGCTTTTCTGTCAATCCTTCTTCTAATCCAGTCAGTATCTGATCGATCTGTTCCTGATTAAGTTCTTTGATATATCGTTTGATACATTCCGTAATACTGCCTGATAAATCATGGTCTTTCCTCTCCCCTATTTGGGATTTCTTTTGTTCTGATAATCCTTCCACATCTTCCGGAACCTTTTCATTTGGATTTATTTTTTCCATTTTCGCCTGTTCAAAAATTTTAGCAACTTCATCCTCGGACAGCGGGGGTTCTTTTCTCCAATTGAGATACAAGAACTCTTCTTCCGACATTTCAAAGACTTTGATCGTATCATCTGTCTTTTCGGCTGCCTTGTAAAATTCCACATCTTTTTTATCCAAGAACTGGATTGCAGACTTTGAGGTGATTGTCCGGTATGTCATTGTTTCTTTATTGAATACTACCCTGACAGGATTTTTATATCCCTCTTTACCTGCAAGCTGCTCCGATTCTTTCCACTCTTTCGTTCCAAAAGGCAGGTTCTTCCAGTCATAGATCGGATACTGACCTTCCAAAAAGATAATACAGTCTTTTCGCGGCATACGTCTTATCTCTGCCGGAGTCATCAGCGTTCTTCCCATTTTATCATTATTTAGACTGGCGTTCCCAAAATGTCCCGTTGAAGTACCATCCGTCCTCTTATCTATCGTCATATCCCCCAACAGCTTAGATATATATTCATGTGTAGAAAATGCTGATGGTCCCGATCCGAGATATATCATAACCGCACAGTTCTCGCAGAAAATTTCCCACTTATCATTTGGGAAAAGTGTCTTAATCTGAGCGATTGACTGTAAGATCGGTACGATTGACAGGTTCCTGCTTCGGATCGTTCCCATCAGCTTTTCCGTATCGAGCGGTTTCGGTCCGGCATAATATTCATCCGCCCATAGCCTCACATGAATCGGCAGCGATCCGCCGCACTCAAAATCTGCCGTCCTGATCAGGACATCAAATAATTGCGTATAAAACATCGCAATCAGGAAATTAAACGAATCATCATTATCCGGCAGAATCAGGAAGAGTGCTGTCTTTTTATTCGGATTTCCATCTACACCTAACCCAAGGCTCTTGATATCAATATCATCTTCCTCTACAATTCGTTTGACGCCCGCAGTCTCACATAGTCTTAACATAGCATTTACCATGATCACAATACTCCTGACCGTCTCGGTCGCCCCCTCTTTTAATTTACGATAGTCTCTGACCGGAGGGTAATTCTCTCCCTTAACCTTTGCTAACCTGTTCATTTCTGCCTGCAACGCCGTTGTTCCCTCGTCATCAATCTTTTTCGATTCCATGTTTACCAGTTTCAGGATATTATTCAGGCAGCCATATCGCCCTTGTTCCAATGCTTGAAGCCACTCATAGTAGAACATTGCCTGTAGATACAGTGCAACACCGTCATCCCAAAATGGGTCCCCTTTCATAGCATCCGGAGGTTTCACGGACTTCTGCATATTCGTAATCAACCGTATCAGATCGGTTTCAGTTTCAACATATTTGAAGCAGTTCCAACGGTCAGATTCTTTCGGCTTGATAAAATTAAGAGCTTTTACCGTAATCCCTTTCTTCTTTAGATACTTCCCATGCTTTCTAAGCAAATCTCCTTTTATATCCAGAAAAACATTTGTAAAAGCCGCCTGAAACAGATTCGGAGTCAGTATGGATGTTGTTTTGTATGAGCCTGAGCCTCCAATCACAAGCATGTTCATATTTGATAATTTATTATTTGATACTGCTATATTTTTAGACAGATATGTATTTTTCATATCGTCCTTATCCCGTAAGGTTTTACTTAACTGTTTTACATTCGCCCACTGTTCTGAGCCATGTTCTACGCCAAACTGTGTATTCCGATAGTAATTCAGATACCATGCAACAAACATGATCCACAGCAAAAATGCAACGCCGAAAAAAGCCGGAGTCTTTTCTGTCCACCAATTTTTGAAAGGGTGCTGCACGATATACAGCAGCCCCTCTTGAAAATTTTCAAACGTAATATCCGGGATCAGGAAAAGTCCGCATAGATAATACGCTATTACTCCCATGCCGAGTAAAAGTAAAAAGAATACTCCCCACGGTGTCTTTCTTCTGTCAACGCCCATAGCTTACCCTCCTACTTTACTTTCATCGGAACGTGCGATGTTCTTTCCTTTGTAATTCCTGCCGCCTTTTCAACTGCTTTGTTCTGTGTTGGCTCTAACTGTGTTTTCCGTGTAAATTCCCTGCTCACTTTATCATAATGTCTTTCAAAAAGTTCACTTCCCGACATCCGTGCTTCCCCTCTGATCAGCTTCCCTCGACCATCTAGCACAAGTGGTTTTCCCTCTTTTTCAATAAAGGCATAATATGTATTGCCTTCATTGGCGGCAAAGACCTGTTCGAGCGGGATCAAAAGCGTCTGCTCCGGGGCTGAATTTCCCGTATACCATGTCCCCGGCACACGGCTGTAGAAAAATCCATTATCTATGGCTTTTTGCTTGTCTACCGCTGATAAATGCGACTGTTCTACGCAGGTTTCACGATCAATTGATATTTTCTGATAAGTTGGATCATTTTCGTATCTCAGATAGTTCTCGTCACTTTCACTTCTTATTTTCTTTTCTTCTGTCATGACCGCTTTTTCTACTTCTCCCTTTTCCTGCCCCTCGTACTTTTCATTTGCCTTTTTCAGTTCCTCGCTTGCGGTATCAATATACTGCTCTTCTGTGATCTCTCCTGTTTTCGTGTAATTTGCCATACTCATAACAGTCATCTTTTCCTAGCAGCTCCCGAAGCCGTCTTTGCAATTCCTCCTGATTCATCGGAAGCCGAAATACTTCTCCCTCGATCTTTCCCTCTGTATATGCTCTTAGATTAAATACATTGATTTCAAATTCTCTCATATCTGTTTCTGCTCCTTTCATCTTTTACCGGACTTAGCTCTCGCTCTAAAGATTCCCCGTGCTCTTTCGCAAGTTCTTTGTACGCCTTTATTACCGCCTCACTGATCGCTTCCTGTACCTTTTTTGTTGTCCCATATACGATATCTTTATATCCCTCTGCATAATACTGAGGCATGTTCAAAAACAGCCCCCTTTGTCCTTGTTTGATCGTAACGCCATGTATCGTAAGACCACACAGCTTTATATTTGCGACCCCGCATATGACCACTTTTGCGTTCCCTCTCTTTTGAAGTGCAAGGGGCGTTACAGACAGCACTTCGACTTTCGGCGTGTTTAAATCTTTCGAGATTTCTTTTTTAATTGCTTCCCCAACTGCTTGGTTGATCTTGGCGCGCAGCTCCTGATCGGGAGACACAACATCCTTCCATTCCCCTTTATACTCTTTCCGGGGATAACTTAAAAAGGCTTTCTCTTCTCCAGATTCATTGTCGATGTATCGTCTCATTTGTACCGGGAATTTAATGCAGCGGTCGATCATCACCTGTCCGTATGCGTATACATCATCCTGCTCTGATAATCTCATATCTGCCTGAATTTCATGCATCACTCTATCCCTCCTTTCAGAAAAAAAGAGCCCTGCATGTCACTTCTGCAAAACTCTTCTTAATCTTCTTTTTTTCTGATGTTTTCTCTAATTTTTTTTAATCGTGTCATTACATTTACCGTAGCTCCGGGTATTGCGATCTGCTCGATTTCTTTTACTGACATTCCCTCCTCTCTGCATTGTAAGAAAAACTCAACCTGCTCTTCACTGTACTTTTTATTTGACAGAAAATTCTCCACGAATCTTTTTACCTCACTGCTTCTCGCGCGTTTTGAAAGCATTCTAAAAACATGTTCCATCCCCTTTGAAAAACTTCCCTTCGGCATATCCTCCTGTATATCGCTTGTTACATTCTCTGGTTCTTCGTTCTCCGATTCTTTTCCCACCTGTTCTATCCTGCTCTGCTCCTGAACCTTTTCATTGACAGCAGCTCTTTCCGTCCATGAGTTTTTCTTTTGTTCTAATTGCAGCAGCTTTTCTTCTAAGCTCTGATTTTTTTCCTCCAGTTTGCTGATCTTCTCCTCCTTTTTCTTCACTGCTTCACTCTCATGTGCCTGTTCCTGTATCGCTTTCTGTAAAGCTGTCTCTATACTGCGTTCAAATATTTCCTTTGATATCTTGTTTTCATTACACGCCTGTCTTACTTCCACTTTCAAGGCTTCCAATTCCCTTTTCAGGATATCCGTTCGTGTCAGACGTTCTCTTAAATAATCAAGCCGCTCCTTCTTTATCTGTAAAAGGTTTCTTTTATTCTCAATCATGCTTGTAAGCTGCTCTGCTGACATTCCATCCAAAGCACAGATATACAGCCATTCTCTTGTCACCCAGTCTGTAATTTTTTCGTTGCCTAACACCTGCTGAATATCCGTGCCAAGCTGCATACTCTGCGCGATTGTTATTTGATACTTTTTGACGCGCTCGTTTTGTCTAGCTTCCTCGTCCATACTCTCTCTCCTTTCTTAAGTTTATTTTTCACTTTTTCTGGCGAAAATTGTGCCGCTTTCCATGCTTCCTGATCCACTTTTTTAATATGATTGAGGATCCGTCTCTCCTGCCGGATTGCTGTTAACTGTTCTTTAATCTCCGCCTCATTTTTCCGAAATTTCCAGAAGTCCTGAGGGAGAGATTCTTCCAGTTCTTCCATTTGATCTAAGAGATTTTCAAAGCGGTCATCCCAATCCGGCAGACGTGACGCCTCTTCGCTGAGAGCTTGATACTGTTGATACACTATATCTTCTTTTAGTATCATACTCTCCCCTCTTTGTCCCTTTAAAAATTTTTCCAAAGCCCGCAATTCTTTTTCCCGCTCTGCAACATCCTCCATACTCTTTATATCTTGTCGCAGAATATAACGGCAATCCTCACGTAGTTTTTCAAGCTGTAGCATATCCCTCCTTACTTTTCCCTGATTCACACGGTATGGATTTTGTTTTGCATAGTAAGTAGCTGCTTGATACATTCCCCGTATATATCTTTTTTGATAGCCGGACAGCGCAGGGATTACAGGTAACACCTGTTTCATCTTTGCCTGTTTGATCCAAGGCGGTCTTTTGGCTTCTATATCCGGTTTGATATGCTCGCCTAGTATTCTCTTTTTAATGTCTGCAACAGTATATCCGCTTCCTAATGTGTCACTTCGTTTCCTGTGATTTCCCGGAGCGCAGAATGTAAGATATTCTCCTTTTTCATTGTATCCAGATCGGGGGAAAGTGTAGCCGATCTCTTTCATCTGTTCTAAAAAATCATTCCATGACTCTGAACGTTCGATCATATAGTCAATGTCTGCCTGTATGATCTTTTTCCATGTGTAGCGACCTTGCTTATCCGCAAGATGTTCCGCGTAAGATTTCCCTTTTTTCTTTTCCTTTTCGTATTCCAGTCTTGACAGTCCATGCCTTTCACAGATTTTATCTGTGATCGGTTGGATATACCGCTCCCAGTCACCTTTCTGGTAGCGGTATTTATATCCTGTGTTACGTCCCACGGAATTAAATACAATGTGCGCGTGAATATGCGGCTGATCGTTATGGACTGCAAAGACATAATCATACTGGTCGCCCAAATATTCCTGACAAAATTCCTGTACCACTTCATACGCTTTTTCTTCTGATATCTCTCCAGGTTTCCAGCTTAATATAAAATGATACCCCTGCCGCCCGTCCGTTTTCTCCCAATCCGCTTTTGTCTCCATCATAATATCGTAGACCTCTTGAGGCGTACTTCCCGCATTTCCTCCGACTAATGCTCTGTCTGCTGTCTTCTTCAGGTTCATGATATATTCGATCGAATGTTTCAAATGGCGGCTTGCACCATGAGGACTTGATTTAATATTCATCAGTTTTGTGATTCCCACATTCCCCACCCTCCAATGCTTCCAAAAAAGATTCAAATTTTTCCTCAATCTCTTTCAGGCTCTTATGAAGCCTTTCGCTTTCCTCTGCCTGATAATATCCTTCATTGATTTTCTTCGTCACCTGATTGATATTAACGCCGATCTTTCTGATCTGGTATGTCAGCTCACGTACTTCACGGTTCAGCTTTTCATTCTCTTTCGCCTGTCCTGATTCATGCAGCACACATTTGCGGATATATGCTGATAGATTTTCCTTACCGGACTTTACGCAAGTCTCATGATCTGTCTTTGCCATTTTTTTCAATTTTTCGTACTCTTTTTCTGATAATCTTGTCCGCACTACGACCGATCTTATTATCATAGGCATCCTCTCAATTCTGAGTCATGCCCGATGGATGCCTCTGCATAAACTGACGGAACAGCTCAAAATTCTCGTCCGTAACCTCTCCAAAATTTTCCGTGATGATCTCCATCACTTTTTCATTTTGTTCTGCCTTTTTTCGCGCCTCTTCCAGTTCAATATCTTTTAAAAGTTCTTTTCTTTTATCCTGTAATTCTTTCTTCTTAACCTCCACCTTTTCCAAGTCGGTTTCCACTTTTTTTAACTGCTCATATAATGTCATTTGTCTTCGCCTTTCTATCAAAATATTTTTCTTTATCTACACAAAAAATGTTACAGTACCGGAGGCGGAAACACTATTTCCTCCGCTATAGTTTTCTCTTTTACTTGTGCCACTTCTCCTGACAATTGTTTCACTTCTTTATGCAGTTCCTTTAATTCTTCCATCACATTTTCCACTGTGATTTCCTGTGCAGATTCTAAAATTTTCTGTTCAACAAAGTCACTCGCTGTCGGATACTTTATCTTGTCTCTGTTCTCTATAATTGCTAATGCTTCCTGCGAAAATCGGAACGATTTTTTCTCTCTTTTCATTTTCTCACCTCTCTTTTTTCTGTATGCCGTTTGTCCGACGTGTGCACAACCTGTCGGACGTTCTGTACTCCATTTGTCGGACATATGTACCTGTTATACCCTGTTCTGTACCCCATTTGTCGGACAGTTACAGTCAATATGTGCTATTTTGTGTGCCGATTGTCGGACATTAATAGCATTGCGGCATTTTGTGCGACACAGAAGTAGATTATACGGCAAATCCCGTCAGGGATTTGGCAAGATACGCACTATGTAGGACATAGCACAATCTTGTTAGGGGAGCGCCCCCTAAAACCCCATATAGAAACTATTTTATGACACTGTGCGCCGTTTGTCCGACGCTAGTGCATGCCATTTGTCCGACACTTCCAAACGCCTTTTCCTCGTTTCCTGTCTGACCATACAAAAAAGACTTTGGAAAATTTTCTCCAAAGTCTCTCATTTTGTTTCTGTTTCATTCACATGCGCGGTTTCATGTCTGGAATTTTTTTCTTCGTCTGCCCTGCCTTTTTCTCCACAGCTTCCAGACTCGGAAGTACAGCTTTTTTCGTCCATGTCTTAACGGTTTCTTCTTTCAAAAAAGAAATAAATCCGTCAATTTTTTCTGTCTTATCGAAGATTGCCAGAGCCATATAATATGCTTCCTTATCCTCCCCGTAGATAATCGTCGGAGGATAATCATGTGTCATGAGATAGTAGTTTAAAAGGGTTCGCCCTACTCTTCCATTCCCATCTGCGAAAGGATGGATTGCCTCAAAGTTCAAATGAAAAAATGAAGCTACTGTTAAAATATTTTCTCCTGAATACTCGTTCACCTGATCGCATAAATTTTGGATTTCATCTGGCACTTCTTCCGGCAGAATCCCGATTTCATCCCCCACTACATAGTCATGCACTTTATATGTTCCCGGTCGTTCTCCTTTGTCATAGCGCGTCTGATCGTAGCAGCCTTTCATAAGCAGCCTGTGAATCTCTTTTATCAGATTTTGGTTCAGCGGCTCCCGTTCTATGATCTTGCCGATTAAAAATTGAAAGCAGTCCTTTTGGTTCTGTATCTCGAAAATCGTCCTTAGATCACCGCTGTAATTTTCCAACCGCCCGTTCTCAAATATTTCCCTTGTGTCATGGTAAGTAGTCTTTGGATTTTCAATTTTATTTGAGTTGTAGGCAAATAAAATCTGGAAATTAGACAGTGCAATTTTCAGATCATTTTCATCCTTAATCTTTTTCTCTTGCCATGTCTTTTTCACTTCCTCGTATCCCATACCGTTCCCCTTCCTGTATCACGCTTTCTTTTTTCCTAGCTGTGATTATATCATACTTCTATTTCATTTTGTAAATTTGTTATCCAGTGAGCGATCAGATTTTCAGTGCTACCCTCTTCCTGATGATCTTTCACATAACGGTACACGTCTTCAAGAATATTGTCCATCAGCAGTAAATATTCCTCCATTTCTTTTTCACAGCTTAAACACTGCTTTAGTTGTTTCATTATCGCCTTTTTCAAATAAATTTCTTCACTTTTCGCATACACTCCTGACTTACTCTGCCGCATACAGTCACGAAAAAAAATCTCCTGTTCATAGTTCAGTTTTTCCTGCAAACGGTTACTTAAGCAACGAGAATTTGTATGTTCCCTCTCTGCTGTCATACTCTGTTTTAACTCCTTTCTTATCACTTCTAGGCGTTTGGAATCTAATCCAAAAAGTTAATTTTTCTTCTGAAATTTGAATCGAATTTTCTTCAACTTCAACCTCTCTTCGCAACTCATTTTCTCTTTCAAGAAATTGTAACAGCTCCTTTTCTAGTTCTGAAATTTCTTCCTCTGTAAGCTCTTCTTTTAACAATTCTTTGCCTGATAATTGAAGCGGAACTTCCTCTGTATCTATATAAGTCCAAGCTGCCGGAAGCTCCCCGTCACTTTCATAAGTCTGTGCAAATTCTTCCTCTTTTTCACTCCACTTTTCTTCCGCTTCCTGAATAGAAATTCTCTCTGTCCAGAATAAAAATTCAGCCTTATCTTTTTTGTAATTTCCATACAGGACCGAATCACTTTTTTCTTCTAATGTACAATAAAATTCTATTGTATTTTCTTCATTAAGAATACCTTTGCATGTTATTGTCTGCACCTTACTATATGCCTCTTCCTGAGAAAGAAATTCACTGATTTTTTCCTGTATGTCTAAAATTTTTTCATCTGCAAAATATTCCGAAAATAGTTCAAAGCCTTTAAATTTTGTCTTGTCATTTTCTGTCATTTCCATTTCTATCTCTACCTTTTTTTCATTTGGTTCTTCTGAAAAATTTTTTTTCCAAAGGAAGCAGATACCTACAATAGACAGTATGATAAAAAAAGTAAGTAAGGTTTTTTTCATCATCTTTTTACCCTCTAATCAAAATAATTTTTTCCTAAATTTACAGCTTTCTCTATACGCGAGTTCCACTCTGGATGACACCCCGATGTACCGGGATTTACGTGGGATGGATACCAACTTCTGCTTACTACATATTCAACAACACACTTTCCGTTTAAATGACCATACTCATTACAGCCGGGATCATTTTGATTTTTAATATCACCAATCACAGCATGGATCACCGCACCATCTTCCCTATAAAAATCTATATAATCTCCAACCGACCCGAAGGTACTTGTACAGGCGATCACATAGCGATCCCCAATCTTTGCAAAGCCTTCCTCGTCATAATTCTCACCGCTTTTTTCGCGGAGCTGATACTGCAAACTGGTTTTCGATGTCACCGTATGCCATCCCATATATGTGTGTACAGTCCCCATACCTTGAGGAATAATAATCGCCGCTGTCCCCGGATATTCTGGCGTACAATACCCGACAATATAAGAACTGTCTAGGGGATAACTTCTACTATGTACTGCGTCTGATGTGTTACCCTCAATCGTTACGACGCGGCCACCCTCAACAAATTGCACGATTCCTATATGAGACGGGTTAAAGACGATCAGATCCCCAGTCTTTGGTGTGTATTCTTCTTTTTCTTTATATAATCCTTTTCTGGCAAAATAGTTTTTATATTCGGCAACCGCCCCTGTTTTCGGGAACACCCCTGCTTCGATCAGATCACACTCATTGGCACACCAACTCACAAAGCAGGCACACCAAGGTGTTGCATTCCCGTCAACAAATCCCGTGCCCATTGTATATTCCCAATACTTTGTTCCATCTGTAATTCCATCTTGTGTACCGAAATTCGGTACGCGCCATAATGCCTCGTGTATTTATTCCTCACGTTTTTTCTTTTTTCTGTGGTTGTATATTACTATTGACAGGATAATTGTTCCTGTACCGATCAGCGCGATCGCAAAAGGCATGATGTCTGAAAAATCTCCTGTTTTCAGAGCAGACAAAAGTCCTCCCCCTTTATTTGGCGGCAAAATCGGCTTCAGGCTACCTACTTTAAAGGTTATGGTCTGATCCTCATCGGTAATATCTTCGTGAGATGCGATCAGTTGTCCGTTATGATATAAGTATTCGTATACTACGATGGATCGGTTATTTAGTTCAGAAGCATCTAAAGTAAAATCTATAGGCACTGTTCCATCTGCTGTCTCGATCTGCACGCTTTTCTCTGCTGTGATCTGCTTTCCATTGATTACAAGAGGCTTTCCTGTTGTTTGATCCATCAGAATGCCTTTCAGGACATATTCCTGTCCTTTGATTAATCCAAAATGATCTACATTATCACGGATTGTTACGTCTTTTTTTGCGATTGCCTCATGTGTGCCGCTGATCAGATCGATCGCAGTTGTATTAAGCTTTAATTTATCTTTTACATAGATCTGTTGTTTTTTATCATTCGGGTCTTCGTGTCTGCTGATTTCCACACCATCTTGATACAGATATTCGTAGGCCACAATAGTACGTCCTGCAAATGGAGATGCTTCAAATTCAATCTGTATATCCACGTCCATTTTTGAACTGTCTGCTGTAAACGTCTTTTCGGTTGTCAGCAGATCTCCTGAAGGCTGATCTTTCACCTTCAGCGGTTCTCCCGTTTTCGCATCCGCAAGGATAAGCTGCAGTTTATATTCCCGATTCGGCATCAGATTTACCATTGACACCGTATCAATCACAGTCAAATCTACTGCATAAGCATCCTGCATTCCGGTGCTGACATTAATTGCATTTGTTTCTGTGATTTCGGTGCGATCGTTTCCAACCGGAATCGTATGGCTTACTTCTCCATCAACTCTTCCGTCTTCTGTGATTGTAAATTCGTAAATCATTTTGTCATCCCATGCATATCCCGGAATGCTTTCTACCTCTGCCACTGCATAATTTCCCGGTTCTAAGTATAAAAGTCTGATCTTTCCATTCTTATCTGTAGTATAGATCTCTTTATGCTGCATTCCCGGATCGATCGGATCTTCTTTGTCTTTGTTCCAAATGACAAATTTGACGCCTTCTAGCGGCTTGTCCGTTCCGGTTTCCTTTTTGTCGATGATAATTTCCGTCGGCTGATTCTTGATTGTAAGGTTCTCTTTTACAAGTTCTGTTTTCTGATCTGCATATTTCAGCTCCACATCCCATGTCTGGTTCGGGCGAATAAATCCGATCGGCTGTTTTGTCTCTTTTACTACATATTTTCCAAGATACAGTTCTTTTGATCTGGCAATTCCGGTTGTATCTGTGACGATCGTATCAACCACTGTTCCTTTTTCAGCTCTCACCGTTCCGTCCGGCGTTGTGATATCTTCCGCTGCTGTTACGGTAAATTCTGCACCGGATAACAGATTTCCTGTTTCCTCATCTTTTTTCAAAATTCCGATTGAGATTTCACCTGTTTTAAGAAATTTAATAACTGTTATATTTTATTATTAAATTCTTCGCACCCCCTTGAAAACACTGGATTTGTCGCAGGTGAGCTTTCCCTTATTATTTTCCTTGTGTTATATCGTCCCATCAGTGTTTATGCACTCTGATAAGGGCAAATACAAGGGCAAGAAAAATCTATAAGACAGTATAACACAAAATAAAAGTGACATGGTGAACTGATTGAAATGCTTCTTAATTTTTGCTACTACTGATTGATTAAATGATAAGGAGATGGGATACGATGAGAACAATATTTGCAGAATACAATCCACAGTGCAACAGCATTGATGTATATACTAATACGGGCTATATACTCCGTATTGATTGTTGGGAAGCAGAAAAAAATTTAAGAACCACACCTGGATCTGATTGTGCTTTGACATCGCTTGCAATCGATGAGCCATTAGAATATGCAAGGTTATATCTTGATGGGAATTTACAGATGTGAGTAGATGCTGAAGATTCATTAGAGTTATGATTATTCCAATCAAAATCTACTAGAATTTATTAAAAATTAGCTTCATAATTTTAAAAGGACAGCCCTATTGCTATGAGGCTGTCCTTAAAAATACAATAGATAAACCTAGATTATTCTTGCTACTATCTGATTGTTAAATTTTCTGTATTCCATATTGCAAATCTCCCTTTTCGCAATATTTTATTAGTATGAATGCCAGAATCGCTGAAAAAACACGTGCCAATACCGTACTCCACCATATCATAATCTGTCCACCAAATAAAGGTGGTAAAACAAGCATAAATATCAGCATCAATACTGGTTCAATGAATGTAAGAATGTATGACAATCCACTTTTTTCAGTAGCATAAAATCCAGCTGTCGCTATTCTGGTAATCGCAACAAATGGTAATGACACTAAAAATATAGGTACAATTTTAGAAATCTCAATACTTACTTCATAAGAAGCTCCGAAAACCCCTCCAATATTTGCTCTGTTTACATACATGATAATTCCACCACAAACAGCAAGAATTATTGCAAAAATGTATGCCATTCTCTGAACTCCTCTCAGGCTTTCTTGATCCTTCTCACCATAAAAACGGCTCATTAAAGGTTGACTTCCATCACCTACGCCCTGCAATATGAGATATATGATACAGATAATATAGGATACACATGCATAAGTTGCAATAGCTTTTTCTCCCCCATAAGAAGCGGAGAATCGGTTTATAAACACCAATGAAATATTAGGAGTCAATGCTAGCCCAAATGGTGCAAGACCTACTCTGAATATAGCGCCACACATTTCTTTTACATTTTTTAAGGATACATACACATAAAACTTTTTATTATATAATGCGTATATGATTGCAATTGCTGCAGTCACACCCTGTCCGGCTATTGTAGCTGTGGCTGCACCTTTCATGCCCATTTCATATATCCATACAAAGATAAAATCCAGAACAATATTGGTTATGAATCCACCAACCATCGCAAACATTGACCAGAAAGAGTTTCCATAATTTCTAATGAATGGCATCATTCCAGTTCCAAGAATCTGCAATATTGCTCCAAGTGCTATAATTTTGATATAATCTGTCGCATTTGTTAATATAATTCCATCTGCTCCAAGCAATCCTAAAATTTTAGACGAAAAGGAGTAAATAATTATGGTACTGATAACACTTACTATTACAAGAAGCCACCAGCTTGTAGCAATAAATTCTTCTGCCCGTTTTCCTTTCTTTTCTGCTGCATTAATTGAGTAATAAACAGCTCCTCCCATACCAATTCCTGTTCCAAGAGCCTGAATCAAAGCCACAATCGGATATGCAATATTAATAGCCGAAAGTCCAGCATCTCCTATGGTATTGCCTACAAAATATCCATCCACTATCGCATATATTCCTGATAATGCAAATGCTATAATAGATGGAATAACATATTTAAAAAATAATGATTTATGATTCATTTTTCTTACAATCTCCTTCCTTGAAAAGTCTGATAAACAGCTCTGTATTATCATTAAGACTTTCTATATTCTCTAATCCCATTTTTTCGATTACATATATTTCTTTTGAGTGCAGTTTTTCTATGATATCTTTCGTATATTCCATTCCTGATTCTGTGAGGCATATCAGCTTATTTCTCTTGTCTGAATCATCAGATACCATATTGATGTATCCTTTTTTCTGAAAATCTTTTAGTATCGTATTTACCGTTTGCTTAGGTATATTCCATTTTTCACTTATCATTTTCTGCGTGCATCTTCCATTACTTTCATAAAATGAATACAAAGCAAAAACTCCATTTGAAGACAGTCCCTGATCCTTTGACCATTCCTCATACATTGCTGTACATTCTTTCCATAAAGCATAATATCGTTGCAACTGTATTATCATATTATTATCTTTTCTCATCTTTTTCCTCCTTAAATTAGTACGAATCCGGACTTTTGTATTATAGTCCGAGTTTGTACTAATTGTCAAGATTTATTTATATACTTTTTCTTTATATAAACAATCAATAGTCCCTTACTAAGGACAGGAAGATTATGAAATTTCCCTGTCCTCTTTTAATAATATCCTCGTTCTTCCATCCAGTCTTTCACATAACATCTGATTCCAATATAAATAATATGCGACAGTAATAGCAATACAATAAGATTTATCGGATTAGCGTTTTTAATCCATTCTCCAAAGTAAATTACAACAGCTGTACTCGTTATCGCTACCACGATACTGATGATATCCCAACAATATTTCCGGTAGATTTTTCCTACCTGATAACCAATCCCGATTATCAGCCACCCGGTTATTACGAATAAAATTGCCATGACAGTACCGGCAATCAGCCAGTACACAATCCCGGAAAGAATACTGTTAGGTATTCCACTGCTTAACTGTCCGAAAGAGTCTGCACCTGTCACAAACTCCCGAAATAAACTTCCCATTCCTTTTCCTAACGCACCGAAAAAGACGATACAGTCGTTAAGGAAAACCGGCGAAAGAATCGCAGTAAACAGTGTTGTTGTTATGCTGTACCATGCCAGTAGAAACAAGATACTTTCATAACCAATCGTCATATTTTTATATTTCTTTTCTAACTGGCTTTTACGGCTATCGCATTTTTCTTTTGCTTTCCGGTAAGCAGTACGGTCACATTTTTCACATTTCTCATAAGGCACTTTTTTCTCAACAGCTACCTCTACCGTCTTTTGGTGTGTCTGTGCATAAAGTTTTTCCTGCTCTGCTTTTTCATACTTAAATTTCCATGCCACGGCTTCTGCGTCGGCTCTTTTCCTGCTGTCTGTCTCGCTGGTCAATCGTTCCTCTGTTTGCCTTAATCTTGTCCGCAATGCTTCGATATTCTCGGCTCTGTTTTCGCTGTTCAATTTCTCGTTCAAGGTCAGCGATTCGCTTAGCTGCCTGTTTAGTTCCTGGATTGTCTGGTCTTTCTGATCCAGTTCGTCCTGCATCTGTTCGGTCATCAGCAGAAGTTCTTCCACCTGCCCGACGTTCTCTAAGTTTCTGCATTCGCTCATCGATCTCCCTCGCTTTCTCTATCTGCTGTTTAAGGTCAGCAATTCGCTGTTCTGTTTCTGCAATAAGCTGTTCTCGTTGTTCAGCTTCTGCGTTAATTCCTGCCATTGCTGATTCTCGTTTTCCAACTGTTCGATTCTGGTTTTCTGTTGCTCGATCTGTGAGAGCAGTTCTTCTGTATCTGGCAAAAGATTTAGCAGCCTGGATAATTCGCTGTTTAAGCTTTTTAAACTCTGGTTCTGCTCCTGAAAAGACAGGAGCTGCCTGTCCCGTTCCTGCAATTCCTGTACCATCTCTGCCATAAGATTCTGCTGTTCCTCGATCTGGTTTATCATTGTCTCCATCATGGGAATGACTTCCCGGCTTTCTTCTAATGTCACGCAATCGCTCCTTCCATTGTGTTAATGCACTGGATACTTTTCCAAAAGAAATCTGTATTTTATCCAGCAGTGCATTTTGTCTTTTTATGATCTGGTTTTCCTCTACTTTCCATGAAGTAGAGGATGTCTGTCCGTTTTGAAATTTCTCGTCAATTTTTCTGGCATCTGCGCCCTCATGGATCGTCGGTATCTCTAATTTTCCCTGCCTTGCATAAGAACGATGGTCAATGTGATTTTCCGTTTTCAAATGTGCATTACAGACGTTTGCCCATTCGCTCCGCCATAGCTCACAATTTTTCGGATTGTTCCACCCGGTAGCATCGGTTAATACACGTTTCCACTGTTTGCGGTTCCTTGTCCCGACTTTCTGGACTCCATTTTCATCAAGTACGGGGATTCGGATTCCATGACGGTCAGGGTTCTTTTTATCCTGCCACCAGTCCGGATGGGATTCATCCACCACAATATTTCCATTTTCATCTCTGACAAACTCCCAATCCTTGATTTCTTTGTTACCCCATGAGTGGTCTGAATTGAATGGTCGCAACGTCACCAGTAAATGCACATGGGGATTACCATCTCCTTTATCGTGGATACTCCAATCCGCACACATTCCCTTATCTACAAAGGTCTTTTGAATATATTCAGTTGTATAATCAATCTGTTCCTGTCGGCTCCATTCTTTCGGAAGTGAGAACTCAAATGATCTGCCGAGTTGTGCATCTGAACTTTTTTCTATCCTCAAGACTTCATTCCATAAACGCTGCTTCTGAAAAGTAAGTTTGAATTTTTCCAGTGCAGCATTTTGGTTATCTGCCCTTTTATATCGGACAGATTTCTGGAACCGTCTGATATTTTCAGCAGGTACATTCTGCCATTCCTGTGGTGCATTTTCACACATCAGCAGGCTGGTATAAACGACTTCTTTTTTTGAAGTATAGTAGCTGATCCTGCCTGTTTCTTCATTTTTCATCACATCGCCATTGAGATAAGCAGACGCCGATATGATGGATTTTCCTTTGCTGCGTCCAACAATCTTTACTGTATAATGAAAAATCGCCATGCTCCGTTTCCCCCATTCTGCCGTATCCGGCTTTGATTTCCGGCAGGTAACGTTTTTCCTAAAAGAAAATGGTATCTGCCGGAGCACCCTCTGCGTAAGAGTGCCCTGTGCATAACAGCCTGCATGGAATGTGCCCCTCTGGCGAAGAGTGCCTCCTGCGGCATGAGCAGGTCTGGCTGAAAGCCCC
>OGZR01000032.1_pt1 | contig 113376 bp, 119 predicted proteins | sample 1576851 | NCBI WGS metagenome assembly OGZR01 (sample SAMEA3541492, study PRJEB24748) | human gut metagenome | biome: human gut; feature: human-associated habitat; material: faeces | place: China | collected 2012
TGAGGAAGGCGCCCTAACTCTCTTTTATATTGCAAATGTCATTGGCTGATCACAATGCAAAATCAATGTCGAGCAGGAAAGAGGATGGGAAATTGGCATGTATCAACTGCCATAAATACATATCGACTTCATAAATGGATATTATTATAATTAGTGTAACAACAGCGAAAAGGTATGGAAGGAGGACAAGAGCTTGAAGATGCAGGAAAAATACAAGCAGTTATTAGAGGCTCTGTTGGAATCCTCAAAAGAATTTTTGAATTCACAAGAACTTGGGGAGTTGGCTGGAATTAGTCAGCGGACAGTAATCCGATATATGAAAGAATTAAAAGAACAATCTTTAAAATATGGATTTTTTATTCATACCGTAAAAGGAAGAGGGTATCGGTTAGAGATTATTGAAGAAGAAAAATTCAGGGATGCGTTGGCGGTTGAAGAAGATGTGGAAGTGACGAAAGTACTTTTTAAATTGTTTTTCGAGCGGACATGTAAGTTGGATGATCTTGCGGAACTTTTGCATTATAGCAGATCAGGTATGTCCAGAATTATAGAAAAAGTAGAGAAAAAGCTGGAAAGAGAAGGGCTCAGACTCTTAAACAAACCGTATGTAGGTTTTTTTATAGGAGGCAGTGAAGTTTATATACGAAACTATTTGTATAAATTGCTGAAGAAAAAGTCATTAGAAGAAACGGAGAAGATTTTTCGTGTTCCAAGAGAAATGCTGGCAAAAGTGAGAAGTGAGATTGATGCGGAGCTTGCGCAAAAATCAGTGCATAAAAGGAAAGAAAATGAACTGTTCTTTTTGAAATACTTACTGATACAAAAGCAAAGGATTGCGATAGGAAAGACGATTAAAACTGACTATTTTGCAAATATCAGTCAGACAGTTCATTTAAATCATGATATGGAAGTTGTTCGTAACATACAAAAGAGAATTGAAACATCAGTGTGTCCGAAATCTGATGAGGAAATAGAAAATATTTATCTTGCTCTTGTTTACAGGCAGGCTTTTTGGCAAAACGGATATGTAGACAGCATTAATGAAAAAAATCTTCAATTCTATCAAGATATGACAGAAAGAGCATTTCAGAGGATTAAAAATGATTACAAGGTAGATCTGTTTCAGGACGATATTTTAGTAAACGGACTGGTGCTTCATCTGGCATCGAATTTCAGCAGATATCTTTTAGGGATGGAAACAGAAAATCTGTTTTACAATGATGTCTTGGAAAGTTATCCGACAGCGTATTACTATGCGATGGAAGTGGCAGAAGAAATTTCGGTATGGACGAAGCTTTCATTAAGTAAATATGAAATCAGTTTTTTGGGCATGCATTTTGCATCTTATTTGGAGAGAAGTCTAAAGTCGAAAAAGTGGAAATGTGCGATTATTTATGGAAGCGGAATCGGATCGGCAAAATTATTGGAAAGCAGACTGCATAATAAATATCCACATCTCGAAGTAATAGGAACAGGCCTTTTGGAAGAGGCGGGAAAAAAAGCGGAAGAAGCAGACTTTTTTATTACGACATTTCCGGTAGAAGAGCCTGAAATTATGGGAAAACCGTGGGTGAGGCTGTCGCCGATGTTGGATATTAAAGAACAGATTGCATTGGAACAGCTTGTCGGAAATTTAGCGCGTCACCGGAAGTGGAGATATGAGAGCGTCTCAAAAATGTATTTGTATATTGATCAATATATGGAAAAAATCGAGCTGTTGAATTATTTATGTGACTTATGCAGAGAAAAAAGATTTATTACGGAACAAGAAGCAGAGGGAATTGTAGGACGCGAAAATTTGGTATCAACAGAAATAGTGGAAGGAATCGCAATGCCTCACGGTTTGATCGAAGGAAGCAGCTTTCTTGTGTTTGCATTATTGAAAGAACCGATTATTTGGGGGAGAACATCGGTAAAGTTAGTTGTTATGGGATGTTTTCAGCGGGGAGATGAGCGTATGAAAGAAGAATTAGAATATATATTTCATCTCTTTTTGAACTTAGAAGATAAGAACAGATTGTTGTCCTGTAAATCGGCGGAAGAGATAGAACGCTGTATGGAGGTGTATTATGGCAAATAGATTGAAAAAGATGCTGACGGAAGAAATGGTACGGTTAGATCCGCCGCTTTTGTCTACACCGGAAGAAGTGATCGAATATTGTGGGAATATTCTTGTAGAAAATAAAAAAGCAAAAGCAGGTTATGTAAAAGAAATGATCGATTCTTATCAAAGGTTCGGACCGTACATGGTAATGGCTCCGGGATTGGCATTGCCGCACGCAAGACCGGGCGGAAATGTAAAAGAACCGTGTATTAGTTTTGTGAAGTTAAAAGAACCGGTTTGTTTTCATCATCCGTGTAATGATCCTGTTTGGGTTGTGTTCGCGCTCGGAGGGGTGTCAGATGATGGGCATATTGAGCTTTTGCAGGATTTGAGTTCTTTGCTGGCAGGTGAACGGATGATTGAAAAACTGGCAGCCTTGAATACATATGAGGAACTGGAAAAATTAATGGAAAAGGAGGCGAGAAGATGAAAGTTGTAACAGTGTGCGGAATGGGGTTTGGAACAAGTCTTATGTTGTTGATGTCAGTGAAAGAAAGTGGAAGAAAGTATGGGATTACAGTAGAAGGTGAGGCAACAGATCTAGGTTCTTATAAAGGAAAAAGCTGCGATTTGATTGTGGCATCGTCAGAGATTGCAAAACAGATCGAAGCAGATGTTCCGGTGTTGGCAATTACAAATCTCTTAGATAAAGCGGAAATCGAAGAAAAGATCAGACCATATTTGAATAAGTAAGGAGGCGGTATATTATGGTGAATTTTTTTGTTAAATTTTTAAGTGAGCCTACAGTTGTATTAGGATTAGTGGCGATGATCGGTCTTATTGCAATGAAAAACAGACCGTCAACCGTGATTCAGGGAACGATGAAAACAATGTTGGGTTTTCTTATCTTGAGCGCCGGATCAAGTTTGATCGCATCTGCGCTGACACCGTTTAGCACAATGTTCAATGCAGCATTTGGAATGTCAGGTGTTGTTCCGGAAGATAACGCATTAGTAGCGGCAGTTCAGACAGTGCTTGGATTTGAAACGCCTATGATTATGCTTTTATCGTTTGTGATTAATATTATTCTGGCGAGAATTACTCCGTTTAAGTACATTTTTCTGACAGGGCATATGATGTTTTCGTTTGCGGGAACTATGGCGATCGTGTTGGATCAGATGGGGATTAACGGATGGATGGCAGTTGCCATAGGTTCTGTTGTCCAGGGAATTTGTATGGTCGTATTTCCTGCAATCGCTCAGCCTTATACAAGGAAAATTTTAAAGACGGATGAAGTTGCATTTGGATTTTGGGGAAGTTCCCTGATTGTTTTTAGTGGATTTGTAGGTCGGCTGGTCAGAAAGAAAAATCGTGATGAAGAAACAGATACATGGGAAAAAGTGAAAGTATCGAATAAACTGGACTTTTTAAAAGATATGTCGATTCTTATGAGTATCGTCATGATAGTAGTTTATATTTTCACGGCTTTGATGGCAGGAACAGAGGTTGTTTCAGAATTGGCGGGAGGACAAAATATAATAGTATATGCTGTTATTCAGGCAATGACATTTGTAGCGGGAGTACTCGTACTTCTTCAAGGTGTCAGAATGTTTCTGGGTGAGATTATCCCGGCGTTTAAAGGAATCAGCGAGAAGCTTATCCCCGGTGCAAGACCTGCTTTAGATGTTCCGATCTTTTATGCAAGCGGTCCGGTTGCTACAACAGTCGGTTTCCTCTGCGCGATGGTAGGCGGGATTCTTGCAACTTTGATTTCAACTCAGTTGAAAGTTGTCGTATTACCGGGAGTGATCGGATTGTTTTTCATGGGAGGCGCTGCCGGAGTATTTGGAGATAAATTAGGAGGAAAAAGAGGATGCGTCGTTGCTTCATTTCTGTTAGGATTTTTATTTACGTTGATAGTTGCGTTGGCATACCCGTTAATTGATGTGACAGGATATGGAGTGGAAGGTCTGTGGTTTGCATCAACAGATGCAATTCTGGTAAGTGTATTTATGCGTTTAATAGGAATGATTGCAGGAGTTTAAAAGAAAAGCGGAAAAATGAAGAAAGGCGGTATGAGAATGAAATTTGCAAGAACAGTTTGCGGAGATATTCAGGCAGAGGAGATGGGATTTACATACCCACATGAACATTTGTATGCAGTTCCGCCGACATGTCAGAAAGACAGGGATTTGGAAGTGAGCGATTATGAAGGCAGCGTAGCAGAATTAAAGCTGTTTAAGTCTGTAGGCGGACAGACATTAGTAGAGGCGTCTACGTTAGATTATGGGCGCAATCTGTCTCTTTTAAAAAAAATGTCTGAAGAGACAGGAGTTCATGTCATTGCAACGACCGGATTTAACAAACATATTTACTATCCGAATTGGGTAGAAGAAAAAAGTACAGAAGAAATTTCCGATATTCTCGCAGACGATATTTTGGAAGGGAGAGACGGAATCAGAGCAGGATTCATAAAAATAGGAACATATTACAATATGATCCATCCACTTGAAGAAAAGACGGCAGTTGCTGCGGCACAGGCGCAGAAAAGGTGTGGAGCGCCGATCTGGGGACATACAGAAGCAGGAACAATGGGAATGGAATTGTTAGATATTCTTGCTCGGGAAAATGTAGATTTTTCCACTGTTGCTTTAGGGCATTTAGATCGAAATCCGGATGAATATTATTTGTTAAAACTTGCTGACCGGGGAATCTATATTCAATTTGATGGACCGGGAAAGGTAAAATACTATCCTGACAGTATCAGAGTTGCATTAATTAAGTCATTGATATCTCACGGATATGCTGATCAGCTTCTTATTTCGGGAGATATGGGGAGAGCCTCTTATCTGGAAGGATACGGAGGAGGTCCGGGATTTCGATATATCAAGACAAAATTTATTCCAAGACTTCTGGACGAAGGGGTGGATGAGGACGTGATTCATAAAATTTTTGTTGAAAATCCAAAGCGATGGCTGGCAGTTTATTAGGGAGAAAATGATGTTAGAAAGTGCAAGACTTGTCTCGATTATTCGGGAAGTGGAAGAAAAAGAAATTATTTCGATCATAGAAGGCCTTGTGGAAGAAGGGATCAGATGGTTTGAGATTTCGCTAAGTGACGGAGAAAACGGCATGAAGTGTATCCGAACAAGCAGAAAGTATTTTGAAGGTCGGGATGTTTATATCGGTGCAGGAACAGTTAAGAAAAAAGAGGAAATTGATGTACTTTCAGATATGGGAGTGCCGTATATTCTGACTCCCGGATTTGATGAGCAGATTGTTCGATATGCATTGGAAAAGAAGATAGAAGTTTTACCCGGAGTGCTGACACCGTCTGAAGTTCAGGCAGCGGTAAATTGTGGAATCCATCTTGCAAAATTATTTCCTGCCGATGCGTTTTCCGATCGTTATATTAAAGCGTTAAAAGGTCCTTTCCCGGAGATGGATTATGTGGCGGTTGGCGGGGTAACACCGGAAAATGCAGTGAATTTCTATAGATTAGGATATAAAGGTGTGGCGGCCGGAAGTAATCTTGTTCCGAAACATGCAAAGAGGAGTGATTTGAAAAAGATCAGAGAAACAGCGCGAAAGTATGTGGAGGTGTCCCAAATATGAGCAATCAAGTAAAAGATATGACATGGCGGGAAGTGCAGGAGCGGTTACGTGAGTTTCCGGTAGTAATCGTTCCTATTGGATCAACGGAACAGCATGGGTATCATCTTCCTATTGGAACAGATGTTTATTTGGCGGAAGCATTGGCTGAAAAGACAGCAGAAAAAACGGGAGCGCTTGTGTATCCAAGTATTCATTTTGGGTATTCTTGGAGTTGGCGTGACAGAATCGGAACTGTAACGATCCGACAGGATATTCTTCGGGAAATATTGAAAGATGTTGTTCGTTCTGTAGAAAGATACGGGGTAAAAATTCTTATTTTTATGAACGGACATGAGGCGAACAGGTCGGTGATAAAATATGCGATACGGGAAATACAAGATGAAACAGATGTGAAAGTGTTGGGGATGTTTTATCCGGGAATGGAAGAAATTTATGATAAATATATGGAAACTCCGACATGGGGAGGAATGTTTCATGCCTGCGAGTTTGAAACGTCACTTATGCTGGCAGTAAAGCCGGAGACAGTTCATATGGAGCGGGCAGTGCAGGAATATCCTGTCAGACCGACTACGTACGGAATGGACAACACATCGATCGGAGAGTTGAGCGTTTCGGGAACATACGGAAATCCGGTACCTGCAACAGAAGAAAAAGGAGAGATGATGCTAGAACAGTTTACAGAAAATATATCTGCTGTTATAGAGGAATGTGTGAAGAAACTGGTTAGAGAAGAAACATAGAAAAAAATAATAGAAAGAAATATAAAAATATCGGAAATCGAACCGTAAGCTGAAGTTTAATTCGGAGAGCGTCTCGATTTCCGATATTTTTTGTAAGTGGATATAAGTTAAATACAGATTAATGTATTTGATAACAGAAAAAACTTGCATATTATGCAAGAATGATGTATTATTATGCAAAAAGAATGCATATTCATTTTATTTTTTGTGAAGAAATATTGAGACAGGGCAGGTTTGTGAAAAGCAAACAGCAGAGAGGAGCGAATAGATTATGATAAAAGTTGGAATTATCGGTGCAACAGGATATGCCGGAGGTGAACTGGTCAGAATATTGACAGGGCATAGAGAGGCGGAAATTAAATGGTACGGTTCGAGAAGTTACATAGATAAAAAATATGCGGACGTATATCAAAATATGTTTCAGATCATAGATGCGGTCTGCATGGATGATAATATGGAAGAACTGGCATCACAGGTAGATGTGATTTTTACGGCTACGCCGCAGGGATTATGTGCGTCTCTTGTAAACGAAGAAATTTTGTCAAAGACAAAGATTATAGATTTAAGCGCGGATTTCCGTCTGAAAGACGTAAAAATATACGAGGAATGGTATAAGCTCGAACATAAATCCCCACAGTTTATTGAAGAAGCGGTGTACGGATTATGTGAAGTTAATCGGGAAGATGTGAAGAAGGCCCGTCTCGTGGCGAATCCGGGATGCTATACGACTTGTTCCATTTTGACGGCATATCCGTTGGCAAAAGAAGGGCTGATCGATATGGACACCTTGATCATCGATGCAAAATCAGGAACGTCAGGAGCGGGAAGAGGAGCAAAACTGCCGAATCTTTACTGCGAAGTGAATGAAAATATTAAAGCATACGGAGTGGCGACACACAGACATACGCCCGAAATCGAAGAACAGCTTGGATACGCATCCGGGAAAAAAGTCGTTCTTAATTTTACGCCGCATTTAGTTCCGATGAACAGAGGAATTTTAGTTACAGAGTATGCAAAACTTACGAAAGAAGTAAGCTATGAAGACGTAAAGGCTGTATATGATAAATATTATGGCGGTGAAAAATTTGTGCGTGTGCTTCAAAAAGACGTATGCCCTGAAACGAAATGGGTGGAAGGAAGTAATTATGTCGATATCGGGTTTAAGATCGATCCACGGACAAATCGGATTATTATGATGGGAGCGATCGATAATCTGGTTAAAGGAGCGGCAGGACAGGCGGTTCAGAATATGAATCTGATGTTCGGACTTCCGGAAAGTGAAGGCCTTGAGCTTGTTCCGATGTTTCCTTAAGATGTATATCGTGCAAAAAGCAGCAGGGCAGAAAGTAAAACCAAACGGGAAAAAACAGAGGAGATGATGCAGTATGGTACGGATCATGACGATAGAAGATTATGAGGGGGTATATGCCCTTTGGAAAAAAATAAAAGGATTTGGTATCCGAAGTATCGATGATTCAAAAGAAGGAGTGGCGCGCTTTTTGAAACGAAACCCGACGACAAGTGTCGTGGCAGAAAAAGACGGTCGCATTGTCGGAAGTATTTTGTGCGGTCACGACGGAAGACGGGGGTGTTTGTATCATGTCTGTGTAGATGAAGATTACAGACGTCACGGAATCGGAAAAAGGATGGTTGTTTTTGCGATGAAAGCGCTGAAAGAAGAAAAGATTAATAAAGTATCTTTGATCGCATTTACGGAAAATGATATTGGAAATGCATTTTGGAATACAATCGGATGGACGGAGCGTCTGGATCTGAATTATTATGATTTTACGTTAAATGAAGAAAATATAACTGCATTTAACGGTCAATAGTCTGTTTGAATAAAGTTATCATATGAGAGTTATACAAAAAACAGAGCTGTACAGATCGGCAGCTCTGTTTTTTGTATAGACATCTTTATTCGTGGATTTTGATTCCTTCAAAAAACGCTTCATAAGGGACATTGTAGATTGTTTTTAAGCATACAAGATCTGTAACTTTAAGATTTCGTTTTCCGCGTTCAATATTTGCATAAGCAGCCCGGTGAATAAAAGTTCCCATCTCATTCATTGCATCGGTTAACTGTTGTTGTGTATATTCATGGGATGTTCTTAAGAGTGCGAGATTATCGGTGAAAGTAGGATGTCTAAGTAACATAGTTATCGAAGTTCGTGGAAGTGTGGCAGGAGAAAGACCGACAAAGAAATCAGAGTAAGGAATACGATAGATATTTTTTAAAATAACTAAGTCAAAAACTTTGATATTGCCGGAACCGGATTCAATGAATTTATAAACTTCACGAGTAATAGTACTCCCGCGTATTTGCATCTGGATAACTAATTTTTCTTGAGAAAAATGATGCTTATATCGTAAATACTTTAGTGTGGACGCAAAAATTTGTTTTGGATTTTGCATATAGCGTCTCCTTTCGAGTGGTAGTTTGCTGAGTTTTTAGCGAAATTTTGGCAATAGATAGTTACATTTTCTCTTGAGTCTATAGGTTTGTTATGCTAATATTGGTAATGTCTAGTTACTATATGGGATTGACAGATAAAATATTCCGAAAAGTAACTTTTTCTGAGGGGCAAAAAGGAAGCGGCTTTTTGTTTTTGCAACGACGACGAGCTAAAGTCCGGATTTGTCCGAGAACTTGGAAGCCGCCTGCAATCCAAGAATGCGTCTTTTGGCACTTTGGGTGAGTGGAACAGAGGGAGAGGAAAAGAGGCGATGTGAAGGGAAATTCTCACTAATATCTTCTGCTTTTCACAGCAGTATAGTAGAAAGGAGTTGGGATGCGATGAGCAGAACAATAGAGAAGATGGGGAGAGGAGTAGATAATGAATAAAATAAAAAGGGGCGTGTCACTGTTATTATGCAGTTTGCTATTTGGTTCTGCCGTAACATTGGGGAATGTGGCCGATGTACAGGCAGGCAAACAGATAAAGACAGAGACAAAACAAACAATAAATAATACGAAAACAAAGAAGAAAGTTTCCGACGATCAGACATCAGGTAAGACAGGGCGGAATGAGGAAAATAAAGCAGGGGAAGGAGCGCAGACTGATATTGCTGAATCAAAAGTAACTTTTTTTGTGTTGCCTGTTTATACACAAGGAACTACGGCAATCAGTATAGACAGAGATATAGGCATCGGGCAGATTATGGACGTTGGTTTTACAGATCGTAATTTTGCCGTTGCAGTTTATGATTCTTTGTTTGAAGCAGGATGGATGGGAACACCGGGGCAAAGCGTGAAAGAAGTTTTAGGGTCTTTTACGGGGATGATAAAAGCAGACGGATATGCAAGGAAAGTAACATATATAGCATCTGCACAGATGGCTACGTTTATTCCATCGTTTGAAATTAAGGATATATCAAAAGAATTTAATACGCAGGAAGAGGCAAACAAGTATCTGGAGTCATTAGTGGATGAGCCCGGAGCTGTGCAATATGCAAATAAGAAAGTTGAGAAAAAAACAGAACAGTTAGACACTCAGAAGCCGGAGAATGAATTGATCAAAAGTATCGAAGGAATCGAGTGGCTTAGAAAAGCCGGAATGATCGACTTAGAGAACAATGCCATTTCGGATTTGTCGCCTTTATCAATAAATTATTTGGAATCATTAGGTTCTGCGGAAGGATTGACCGATATTGATGAAGGAAAAAAGTGGTTTGGAGAGCAGCTTAGAAATACACATCTTAATATATCTTTAAATCCGGTGCGAAAATATCCGGTAATAGCCGGAGGGCGTTTGATCATAAAGCAAACGCTCGACCAGGCGTTTAAATTAGGAGCAGATCCGGTAATTTTGATCAAACCGGAAGATAATTCAGATGAAAATATAAAGAATATAAATCTGTCAATTCCTTATATTGAACGCGGTGGACTTCGTATTGAAATATTAAAAGACCAAGATGCTACGATGATTCAGTCTACCAATATCGATGGCGCTTATTTGGACTATGATAAACTGACAGATGAAATATTTCCGGTGCGTAATGTTTCGTCAAGTGGATATGTGAGATGCGGTTTGGGAACAGATAATGTGTTGTGGTATTATGGCACGGCGGAAAATGCGGAAACAGATATGTCGACGATCGGAAGTTCAAGCATGAAATTTTTAATTAATCATATGATCCGTATTTATGTAAAAGTAAAACCGGAACCCGCAGAAACAAAGCTTACTTTGACAAAAACGGTAGCAGGCACCGACGAAGGAAGATTCAGACCTGTAAAAGATGCAAAATTTAAGCTGTATAAAGCCGTTCGGGACGAGGAAGGCAATTTTGTAAAAGGAGAGCTGTATCAGCCGGATGAGTATATAACAGATGAAGAGGGAAAGATAAATTTTAGTACGGAGATTCCGAACGGAGACTATTGTTTTGCAGAAACAGAAGCTCCGGAAGGTTTTGAGTTAAACAGTGATCCTGTCTTTTTCTCGGTTGGGGGCGGTGAAATGGAAATCACAGGCGGAGAACAGACGGTAACGCCTACAGAAGGAGAATCCACATCAGCCGGGGAAAACAGTACATATATCGATCGATATTCGCCGGATGTAAATATTAAAGTTACTCCGGGAACAGGGATGGTGTTAGATCAGATCATTGTAACGTATTTTGACCGGAAAACGCAGAAGAATACCGGGAAGACCTTTACAAATGAGACGGGAGAAGCGGCAAAAAACGCCGCTGAGTTTATTAACAAAGGAAAAGGTGATGAAAAAGAGGCCGGGGTGATTGACGGTACGGTAACAGTTCAACCGATTTACAGATTGAAGGCGAATCTTACAGTCGGAAATGACAGAGAAAAAACGGACTTTGTTTTTAAAAAGGTAAGCGCAGAAGATCAAACTGTGATGGAAGGAGTTCGGTTTAAACTAACATGTAATCATAAACATGATAAAAAGTGCAAAGGCTTGATTTCACCGGAGTCTTGTACACATGCACATAACGATAAGACGGGATTTGTGGATGAACAAGGATGTACATGGAGCGCGGAAGAGGTAAGCAAGGCTGATGGAATCGTGAAGTTTTCAGAACTTGTATCCGGCGAATACATATTATCAGAAGAGGCGACATTGGATGGATTCATTTTGCCGGAAGGAACATGGACAGTAACCGTCGATGCACATAAAGATGAAGTTAAAGTAGAAAAAACAGAAAAAGACGATTCCACAGTTCCGCAGTTCGAAAAAAAAGATGGAATTCTTCAAGTGGAAAATGAACCTACAGTCCCGTTTTCCTTCATAAAAGTAGATGAAAAAACAGGAAATGAGCTTGCGGGCGCGGAATTTACCCTTTATCAGGGTGATGAGAACGATGCCGACAAATGGAGCATTGTAGGAGGTCCGGTTGTATCATCAGAAGAAGGAATTGTTGATTTCGGTCGGTTGAAACAAGGGGAATATTTTCTTAAAGAGACAAAAGCTCCGAAAGGATATTTGAAACCGACGGGATATTGGAAGGTGACTATTGCTGTTACAGATGATGCCAGTAAGAAAGTCACTTTTGAAGCAAGAGGCGACGTACCGGCAATCAGTGGAAATCATATAGAAGGATTTAAGGTTTCTAACAGAGAGACAAGCCTCCTTCCGAAGATGGGAGGAAACGGTACGAAGATTTTTGTGTTCAGTGGATTTATGATCATCTGTTGTTCACTTGTATTATATTTTAGATTCAAAAGAAAAGGAGCTTAAAATTATGGGAAAGATTTTGAAATATATGACAACGATAGCTCTGGCAGCAGTAATGTTGTTTGGAACAATGACGACGGCGTTTGCTGTGGAAAATAGCGGACAAGTAGTGGGTAATGACCAGAAAGGTTCTATTACGATTCATAAATATAAGATGCCTGATGCAGAAAATGCGTTTGAATCAAACACAGAAAACGGCGGTATTGAAATGGATAGTCTTCCTGAAACGGCAGAACCGCTGGCAAATGTTAAGTTTCAGGTTACAAAAATGGAGCAGGACCAAGCGGGAAAATGGAACGAAACGACAATATCTCGTACGGTAGTTACGAATGAGTCCGGAGAAGCAGTTTTGGAAGATCTTCCGTTGGGCAGATACAAAGTAGAAGAGTTAGGTTTGGATTCATCCGATGGAAGTGATGCGGTTCTTCCGAATGAGAAAGATGATGCGATGGTAGGAAAAGCATTTTATGTTGATGTTCCGATGACGCAGGCAGACGGTCAGACACTTAATTATAATGTACATGTATATCCAAAGAATGAAGTGCTGTCTATTGAAAAGGATGTTACATATGCAGGAAATAAGCATGATTCTTTTGATATGCAAGAGAATCAGACGTGGATTATCCATACGGCGATTCCGGGTAATATTGCATTGACAAATGATAACGGCAGCTATGATACCGCAAAATTATACAAAGTGACAGATAAAATCGATTCTCAGCTTACATATAAAGGGAACATTGTTGTTAAAGCGGTAGATAAGGATTATAAAACGGTAATAGATGAGTTAGAAAAAGATACGGATTATTCAGTGGAAGAGCCGGCAGAAGGAAATGAGAATACATTGATAATAAGTCTGACCGATGCGGGAAAAATAAAATTGAAAAAAGCGATTAATAATCCGGATGCTCAGGCTGCATTTCTTCAGATCCGTTTTGATACGATGATCAATAAAACGGCAAAAACAGGGGAAGCAATTTATAATGACGCAGATTTGAAATTTACAACTGCAAAGGGTACGGCTGTTGATGTAAGCGTGCCTGAAAACGAGCGGCCGGAAGTACATACCGGAAAGATTGCCATTAAAAAGGTTGGGGAAAAGGCAGACGGAACACCTTTAAAAGATGTTGAATTTATGATTTTCGACAGTACGGAAAAAGCACAGGCAGCAGTAAAACTTCTCCAAAATAATAAGGCGGGAGAAATTACAGGAGCTTTGAAGGTATATGATCCGAATCAAAAGGAATTTACTACAGTTGTAAAGACGAACGATAAGGGCGTTGCAGAGTTTAGAGGTCTTGCATATTATACAAATAAGGCGAATGAAGAAAATAAAGTTCAAGGTGACGACGCAGCTACCGGAGCAAAGAAGTATTATCTTGTAGAGACAAAAACGGTAAAAGGATATCAGCTTCCGAGTAAATATTTTGAAGTGACAGTGAATCACGATTCATCTACTGCTACGGTTCCAAGCGATACGATCATAAACACAAAACCGAGTAAACTTCCGGCAGCAGGTGGAAATGGAACGATCATTTTTACGGCAGTCGGTCTGACGGTTATGGCAGCGGCGGGCATTATTATTTTTATGTCCAGAAAGAAAAAAGATCGCTGATCAATAGAAAGCAGATTGAAAGACTAAGAAGGAAGAGGGAGGGAGTCTTAGAAGACGAACCTCCCTTTAGGTGATTATGAGCAGAAGTAAAAAGCTAATCGTAACGGCTCTTTTTCTGATCGGAGCATGTATACTGTTGTATCCGGCAGTCAGTAACAAGCTTGCAGAGCGGCACCAGGCAGAGATGATCAGTCGTTATGAGCAGACGGTTGAAGAACTTCCGAAGACAGATATGAAATCAGAGTGGGAAAAGGCTGTAAAGTATAATGAATCTGTTACGGGAATGTCTGTAGAAGATCCGTTTATATTAGGAAGCGGCTCTGTTTTGCCCGGTAATTATAAAGATGTGCTCAATGTAGAAGAAAAAGAAGGAGTGATGGGATATATTGAAATTCCGGCGATCGACGTTATGCTCCCGATCTATCATGGAGTCAGTGAGAGGGTGTTGAGACGGGGCGTCGGACATATGGAAACAACGGCTCTTCCTATAGGCGGAAAAGGTACGCATTCGGTTCTTGCATCCCACAGAGGATTGTCTACTGCAAAATTGTTTACAGATTTGGATCGAATGAAGGAAGGGGATTTGTTTTATATCCATGTATTGGATCATCTTCTTACTTATGAGGTAGATCAGATTTCAGTGATAGAGCCGGAAGATACAGATGCATTGCGTCCGATAGCGGATAAGGAATACATAACGCTCTTAACGTGTACGCCGTACGGGGTAAACAGTCATAGACTGCTTGTCCGGGGAGAAAAAATATGTGATGAAATCGTGAAGGAAAGCGAAGAGAAAGAGTCGGATACGGCGAAAAAAGAGCGGGATATAACGGAGATGATCGCATATGGCGCAGCGGTATTTGCCCTCGTCAGTTTATTCGTTGCTGCAGTGGCGGTGTGTGTAAGGAAAATGAAGAAAAAACGAAGGACAAGGGGCAGAAAGAAAAAAGCCGGGAAGAGAAGTCTAAAAAGGAGAAAAAGATGAAAAGAGTGAGAAAACAAAGAAAACTTTTTATTTTCGGTCTGATTCTTCTTTTGATCGGATGCGGGATTCTGCTTTATCCGCATATTCTTCAGAAATTTTATAAGATAAAGACAGAGAGTATGTTTCGTCAGTTTGAAGAAACGACGGAGAATGTCCGGGATGCGAATCCTGAAAAATATGCCCGGCTTTATGAAGAAATGAAGAACTATAACGAAGAACTTATAAAAAACAATCAGGAAAATCTGGCAGATCCGTATGCATATGCAAACCCGGCAATCCGTTTGGAAGAGTACGGAGTAGAAGATGGAATTGCAGGATATATTAAAATTCCGGTTATGGATCTTGAGCTTCCGTTATATTTGGGCGCTAACGAAGAAAATATGTCAAAAGGAGCTGCTCAGCTTACGGAAACGTCGATGCCGATCGGTGGGAATAATACGAATATGGCGGTTGTCGCACATCGGGGATACAGTTATGCAAAGATGTTTCGTGAGATTGAAAAATTGAAAATCGGGGATGAAATATTTATTACAAACTTCTGGGAAACGATGACTTATAAAGTGGAACGGATAGAGGTGATATCTCCGGATGAGATTGATAAGATCAGAATACAGGAAGGCAAAGATATGGTGACTCTTGTGACTTGTCATCCATATCCTCACAATTATCAGCGGTATTTAGTTTATTGTGAGAGAGTTTGAATCCATGTCCGGTAATTTAAAAATGATTCGTATAGCCCGTAATTCAAAAGATGAAATAGTTGACAAAACAGATTTTATTTCATAATATAATAGCTAATAATATTTGCGTATAGAATTTAGACGGTTAGATGATTTAAAACAATCGTCGACACAGAAAAAGGCGGGGGGAGAACAAAAAACAGAAATACAGACGTTTTGATAAAGAAACGGTTCTTCTTTCATTAAAGTGAAATCGCGGATTGACTTCGCCTCTTTTAAGAGGCGGAGTTTTCTTTTATAGAAGAAACTTTGACAGAACATATAGGGTACAAAAAGGAGAGGACAAAATGAAAGTGATCGATGGCGGAGTAACAGCGGCAAAAGGATTTCAGGCAGCGGCAGCGGCAGCGGGCATCAAGTATAAAGACCGTACCGATATGGCGCTGATCTACAGTGAAAAGCCGTGTAAGGCGGCGGGAACTTTTACAACAAACCTTGTGAAAGCGGCTCCTGTAAAGTGGGATCGCGCGATCGTGGAGTCAAAGCGGAAACCACAGGCAGTGATCGTAAATTCCGGCATTGCAAATGCATGTACCGGAGAAGAGGGAATGAAATATTGTGAAGAAACGGCAAAAGAGGCGGCTTGTGTTCTTGGCGTAGAGGCGGAAAGCGTGCTTGTCGGTTCCACAGGAGTGATTGGTATGCAGCTTCCGATGGACCGGGTGAAATCGGGAATCAAAATGCTGGCAGAGGCAAAGAACAGCAGCAAAGAAAAGGGAACAGAGGCAGCAAAAGCGATCATGACAACGGATACAAAGAAGAAAGAAGCGGCAGTTACCTTTGAGATCGGAGGGAAGACCGTGACGATCGGCGGGATGTCAAAGGGATCGGGAATGATTCATCCAAATATGTGTACAATGTTAGCCTTTCTGATAACGGATGCCGCAATTACAAAAAAAGCGCTTCAGTGTGCGTTAAGTGAAGATGTGGAAGATACTTACAACATGATTTCCGTAGACGGAGATACATCTACAAACGATACGGTTCTTTTGCTGGCTAACGGAATGGCAGATAATAAGAAGATTAAATATGGAACAAAAGAATACGAACAGTTTAAGAAAGCTCTCCATTATGTCAATGAAACGCTTGCAAAAGAGATGGCGGGAGACGGAGAAGGCGCGACGGCGCTTTTTGAAGTAAAAGTCGTAGGCGCGAAGACGAAAGAGCAGGCAAAGGTTTTGTCGAAATCGATCGTCTGCTCAAATTTGACGAAAACGGCAATAGCAGGTCACGATGCGAACTGGGGCAGAATCCTCTGTGCGATGGGATATTCGGGAGCACAGTTTGATCCTGAGAAGGTGGATTTGTTTTTTGAAAGTGCGGCAGGAAAGCTTCAGATCATTGAAAACGGTGTTGCGCTAAATTACAGTGAGGAAAAAGCAACGGAAATTTTATCTGAGCCTAAGGTGACTGCGATCGCCGATCTGAAAGAAGGTGATGCCGCGGCAACGGCATGGGGATGCGATCTGACTCATGAATATATCAGCATTAATGCAGATTACAGAAGCTAGAACATGTCAGTGAAAAAAGAGTTATTTGCAGGATCAAAGATACGAGACAAAAAGATTGGAGAGAGAACATGAATAAAAACATGCAGCAATATCTTGATAAAGCAGAAGTTTTGATTGAAGCTTTGCCGTATATCCAGCGGTTCAACCGAAAGATCATCGTTGTGAAATACGGCGGAAGCGCTATGATCGACGAAGAATTGAAAAAGCGCGTTATTGAGGATGTGACGCTTTTGAAGCTTGTCGGATTTAAGCCGATCATCGTACATGGCGGCGGAAAAGAGATTAGCAAATGGGTTGAAAAAGCCGGTATGGAACCGAAGTTTATCAATGGGCTTCGTGTGACAGACAAAGATACGATGGAATTAGCCGAGATGGTACTTGGAAAAGTAAATAAAAGTCTTGTTCAACTTGTTGAGAGCCTTGGCGTGAGGTCGATCGGTATCAGCGGTAAGGACGGAGCTTTGTTAAAGGTGGCGAAGAAATACTCTGACGGTCAGGATATCGGATATGTAGGAGAAGTTACAGAGGTAAATGAACAGATTATTTACGATCTCCTGGAAAAAGATTTCCTTCCCATCATTTGTCCGGTCGGTATGGATGAAAATTACCATACATATAATATTAATGCAGATGATGCGGCGTGTGCGATCGCGCGCGCGGTGAAAGCGGAAAAATTAGCGTTTTTGACTGATATCGAGGGAGTGTATAAAGATCCGGAAGATCCGTCTACCTTAATCTCGGAACTTTGTGTAAAAGAGGCGGAAAAACTAATGACAGAAGGTTATATCGGAGGGGGAATGCTTCCGAAACTTCAGAACTGTATCGATGCGATCGAAGCAGGTGTTTCAAGAGTGCATATTCTTGACGGAAGGATTCCGCATTGTCTTCTTCTTGAGATTTTCACTAATAAAGGGATCGGAACAGCGATTTTAAATAGTACAGAAAGCAGGTATAATCACGATGAACAGTAAGATACAGGCGGCAGAGGAAAACCTTATTCATGTATATAATCGTTTTCCGATCGCACTTGACCATGGAAAGGGAATGTATCTGTATGATACAGACGGAAAAGAATATCTTGATTTTGCGGCAGGCTTCGCAGTGACAGGGCTTGGGTATGACAATAAAGAATTAAACGAGGCGCTGAAAAAACAAATTGATAAATTATACCATACGTCCAACCTTTATTATCATGAAAGCTGCGGGGAAGCTGCGGAAGCGCTGAATAAAGTCAGCGGAATGGATCGGGTATTTTTTACAAACAGCGGCGGCGAAGCAAATGAAGGGGCTTTAAAAGCAGCGAGACGATATGCATATACAAAAGGATCGGGACGATATGAATTTATCGCTATGGAAAACTCGTTTCACGGCAGATCATTTGGAGCGGTATCGGTTACAGGACATGATTCTTACAGAGAACCTTTTGAGCCGCTTGTTCCGGGGGTAAAGTTTGCAAAATTTAACGATCTTGACAGTGTGAAGTCGCTTGTGAATGAGAAAACGTGTGCGATTATTTTAGAACCGCTTCAGGGAGAGGGCGGCATTCATCTGGCGACACAGGAATTTATGGAAGGGATCAGAAAGCTCTGTGATGAAAACGATATCCTTATGATCTGTGACGAAGTACAGTGCGGCATGGGCAGAACAGGTACGATGTTTGCATGGCAGGGGTACGGAGTAAAGCCGGACATCCTTACGATGGCGAAAGCGATCGGAAACGGCATTCCGGTCGGCGCGTTTGCAATGACGGAAGAGGTTGCCGGATATTCTCTTAAACCGGGAGATCACGGGGCGACATACGGAGGAAATCCGCTTGCGTGCACGGCGGTAAAGACAGTTCTTTCCATTTTTGAGAGAAAAAATATTGTAGGACATGTCAATGAGATAGCTCCATACTTTACAGAAAAATTAGAAGAACTTAAAGCGGAATTTGACTGTGTGACAGAGCGAAGAGGAAAAGGTCTGATGCAGGGTCTTGTGATCACAAAGCCGATCAAAGAGATCAATGATCGTGCGATTGAAGAAGGTCTGCTTATCATACAGGCGCAGGGAAACGTAATCCGTTTTGTTCCTCCGCTGATCGTAGAAAAAGAGCATATCGATCAGATGGTTGAGAAGATGCGCAGAATACTTGCATAAAAGTGTTTCCGTAAAGATATTTCTCCAATGTTTTCATAAGAGAAAATGTTACATAAATAGACAGAATAAGAAACCGGTCGAAGGACATACTAAAGGAAGTTAGAAAAATTGTTTGATCTAAACAGTTCGGAGGTATGTATATGATCGGTTTTTTAATTGCTCTTTTGTCCGGAGCGCTTATGAGTATTCAGGGAGTATTTAACACACAGGTTACGAAGACAACAGGAATGTGGGTCGGAAACGGCTGGGTACAGTTTACGGCTTTTGCGGTTTGTCTTGCGATGTGGTTTTTTACCGGAAGAGATCAGGTTTCACAGCTTATGGAAGTACAGCCGAAATATATGCTGTTAGGCGGTGTGATCGGCGCAGGGATCACATGGACGGTTATAAAAAGTATCGAAGCGTTAGGGCCTGCGCGTTCAGCTCTTCTCATTGTGATCGCACAGCTTACGGTTGCTTATCTGATCCAGCTTTTCGGATTGTTTGGAATGGATCGGGAGCCGTTCTCATGGAGAAAAGCAGGTGGTCTCCTTCTTGCGGTTGCCGGCATAGCAGTTTTTCAATGGAAATAAAAGTAATAAATCTGTAATATATATGTTTTTTTTGTAAAGAAAAAGAAAGTTGTCCTTAATAGGTTGACAGAGATGTAACAAGACGTTAATTGTCTATTGTAATTTTAGTAAAAATTCGTTACAATATTAATGTCCGACATAAAGGGGTAATTCTCCCGGCAAAGCTGAGGAGAAGAATATGCAAGACAATCAGAAAAAATACAGAAAAAAATACGCTGTCATGACAGTGTTCTTTCTTATTTCGGCAAGTTTCCTGTTTGGGTGCGGGAACAAAGATTCGGCCGTTCCTGAAACAGAAGAATTTTTATTTTCTGCGGAAGAAGAAAAGTCGGATCATACATCACAAAAGAGCGAAGAGCCAGCAGAGAAGGCAGAAAGAAAAAAGGCGGAAGCGGACAGCGGTACAGTGGAAGAAAATCCGGAGCGTAAAAAAGTATTCGTATATGTTTGCGGAGAAGTTCAGGCTTCGGGCGTATATGAACTGGAACAGGATTCCAGAGTGTTTGAAGCGATTGCGAAAGCGGGCGGGCTGACAGAAAACGCTGCGGCGGAAGCGGTTAATCAGGCGAGGGTTGTCGTTGACGGAGAACAGATTTATGTGCCTTCTTTAGATGAAGTGAAAGGCGCAGGGGTTGTATCGGAAGTGACCGAACGTACGGACGATGGGAAGATAAATATTAATACAGCCGAAAAAGAGGAACTCATGACGCTTACAGGAGTCGGAGAGGCGAAAGCGCAAAGTATAATCGCATATCGGGAAGAACACGGCGGCTTTCAGTCAATCGAAGAATTGATGCAGATTGAGGGAATCAAAGAGGGAGTATTTAATAAAATAAAAGAAGACATAACGATCTGACATAAGAGAGCGGTTTTGTATACCGCAGTGCATAAGGAGTCGAAAAAAGAGGAGTATGGGTAAGAGAATTTTAGTTGTTGATGATGAGAAGCTGATCGTAAAAGGAATCCGCTTCAGCCTCGAGCAGGAAGGCATGGAAGTAGACTGCGCCTATGACGGCGAGGAGGCTTTGGAATACGCAAAGGCATGTGAATATGATCTTGTCCTTTTGGATGTGATGCTGCCGAAACTGGACGGTTTTCAGGTGTGTCAGCAGATTCGGGAATTTTCGGATATGCCGGTTGTGATGCTGACGGCAAAGAGCGAGGATATGGACAAGATACTGGGACTGGAATACGGTGCGGATGATTATATAACGAAACCGTTTAACATTTTAGAGGTGAAGGCGAGGATCAAAGCCATCATGAGGCGGACGTCGAAACGGAAAGAACCGGCAGGCGGACCGGTGCTGATCAAAGGAAGCTTAAAGATTGATTGTGAGAGCAGAAGAGTATTTATCGGAGAGAGAGAGATCAATCTTACGGCAAAAGAATTTGATGTTTTAGAGCTTCTGGCAATGAATCCAAACAAAGTATACAGCAGAGAAAATCTGCTGAATCTGGTGTGGGGATATGATTACCCGGGAGATGCAAGAACAGTAGACGTACATATCCGAAGGCTTCGTGAGAAGATTGAGATGAATCCGAGTGAACCGAAATATGTACATACAAAGTGGGGAGTGGGTTATTATTTCCAAGATTAAATATCAATTTGTATCCAACCGTAAAATTATCGGGAACATGCGTTTTTGTGTGATTCTTTGTACAATGCTGGCAGGGCTGATACCCTGCCTTGCAACACTTTTCGGAATCGTAGCATTTTACGAGTCGCGTGCGGTCGAACTTCGGACTGCGGAAATCCAAAATCAATGTACAATATTAAGCAATCAGCTCTCGGCATACGGATATCTTTCCGATCCGACTTCGGAAGTGATCGATTCTAATCTGACGCAGCTGACGAATATATATAACGGCAGAGTTATGATCATGGATGAAGATCTCTGCGTAATTAAAGATACATATAATCTCGATGAAGGAAAGACGAATGTATCGGAAAGCGTCGTTCGGTGCATGCGCACAAAGCCGACGAACCACTATGATAAAAAGAATCATTATATCGAAGTGACTTCACCGATCAATATCCCGGGGAAAAAGAAGATAGACGGTGTGATTTTAGCAAGTGTCTCTACAGACAGTATTGAAGTTACAAAACAGGTATTTTATACGCATGGAGGTGTCGTAGTAGGAATAGCGGCGATTTTCCTGGCTGTTTTCGGGGTGGCCCTTGCCAATAAACTTGTAAAACCGATTCATAAGATTACAGGGGCGATTGAAAATGTGAGTGAAGGATACAGTGACGATGTGCTGCACGTAGACACGTTTGCGGAGACAAGTCAGCTAAGTGAAGCGTTCAACAAAATGCTCGGCAGACTAAAGCAGCTGGACGACTCCAGAGAAGAGTTTGTCTCAAACGTTTCCCATGAACTGAAAACTCCGATGACATCGATGAAAGTGCTGGCAGATTCGCTTCTTGAGCAGGAAAACCTTCCTGTGGAAATGTACCGTGAATTTATGGAAGATATCGCGAAAGAAATCGACCGGGAAAATCAGATCATAACAGATCTTCTTTCTCTTGTGAAAATGAATCGGACCGGTCAGACGATGAACATTCAGCAGGTGAATATCAACGACTTGCTTGAACAAATATTAAAGAGGCTGAAACCGATCGCGGAAAAGAAAAATGTTGAGATGGTCATGGAAAGTTTCCGTCCGGTGAGCGCAGAGATTGATGAGACGAAATTTACACTTGCCGTTTCAAATCTTGTGGAAAATGCGATTAAATATAATCATGAAAACGGATGGGTTCATGTGTCTTTAAATGCCGATCATAAATATTTTTATTTAAAAGTAGAAGATTCCGGTCTTGGAATCCCTCAGGAAGATCAGGCACATATATTTGAGCGGTTTTACCGGGTAGACAAGTCTCATTCCAGAGAAATCGGCGGAACGGGACTGGGGCTTGCGATCGCCAGAAACGCAGTGATCGTTCACAGAGGATCGATCAAAGTGCATAGTAACGAAGGCGAGGGAACGACATTTACAGTTCGGATTCCGCTGATCTATACAACAGTGCCGGAAGGAGTGGGGAGATGAAAAGGAACAGGAAACTTGCGGTCGTAATATGCATTTGTCTTATTTTGTCCTTGTGTCTGCCGTTTTTCCTTTCAGGCTGCCGGAAGAAGAAAATAGATTCGGAGATGTCAGTCTATTATCTTAATGAAGACAGAACAGGACTTGTTAAAGCGCCCTATGAAACCGGGAAAACGGCAAAAGGCAAGAAGATGACGGACAAAGAAATCTGCGGTATGGCAGAGGATATACTGGAAACGCTTCGGAAACCATCGGATAAAATCGAAAATGTTCCTCCGATTCCGAATGAAGTATCTGTACAAAAATGTGAACTGCGGGGGAGTATATTAGATATCGACTTCAATAAAGCGTATTTAAAAGTAAACAGTCTGGAAGAAAAGCTTATGAGGGCATCTATTGTATGTTCGCTTTCGGAAATTGAAGGGGTCAACGCAGTACTGTTTACGATCGACGGAGAGTCGCTTAAAGACAGTGACGGCAATTCGATCGGACTTATGACAGAAGATGATTTCGTAGAAAACACAGGATCGTCACCGAGCGCCTACCAGACGGTAGAATTAACGCTTTATTTTGCAAATGAAAGCGGAGATAAGCTTGTTCCGCAAAAAGTTTCGGCAAGGTACAGCAGTAATTTGTCGAAAGAGAAAATGATCGTTGAGAAACTGATGCAGGGTCCTGAAAGCGGAGCTTATCCGACGATCAACCCGAATGCAAATCTGTTGGGAGTGACGATCAAAGATGATATTTGTTATGTGAATTTCGATAGTACGTTTCTGAACGGAGAGTATGATATCCTGCCGAAACTTACGATTTATTCAATCGTAAATTCGCTTGTTGAGGGAACAGAGGCGACGCAGGTTCAGATTACGATTAACGGAGAGTCAAAAGCTAAGTATATGGGCACTGTGGATCTTTCACAGCCGCTGAAAGAAAATTTAGAGTTGGTCGCAGCCGATGACAAAAAATGAAAAGACGACCATTATGTATATTTTGCGTACTGTTTCTTACAGTACAGGCGATAAGGGTGCTGTTTTTCGGCGCGGGAGATTACACTTCCGCGCTTGGGCAGATCGTAAACCGAAACAATAAAGGAGAAATCAATCTTATATTGACGGGAACGGCAGATAGGATTGATGAAAAAGAATCTGTAACGGCAGTCCGTGTAAAGGGGAATGCCGTCTCTTTTTATAGTGGCAGCGATCGAAAGATCGCAAGGCAGTCTGTATTCGGAAAAAGCGACGGGCATCGTTCTTCCTATGATTTCAGTCAAGAGCTGCCAAGAAAAATATGGGAAGAGAAAGTGCTTGTTTATCTTGAAAAAGAAGATGCGGCACATATCAAAATCGGAAATAAACTAAAAATAAAAGGAAAGGCGTCTGCATTTGAGACTGCACGTAATCCGGGCAATTTTGATCAGAGAGCTTATTACAAAAGGCAGAAAATAGGCGCATATGTATGGGCGGATGAAGTCGGTATATTATCCGGGCAGACTGAATGCATCAGACAATTCCTGCATGAATTCAGGCAAGGTTGGAAGAAACTCCTTGTAGGGTGTTTGGGCAGTTATTATGGAAACACGATAAGTGCGATCTTTCTCGGAGAAAAAGGAGACCTTGATCCATATATGAAAAAGTTGTATCAGAAAAACGGGATCGGTCATCTGCTGGCCATATCAGGTGTTAAGACTTTAAAGTTGGATATCCCCCTAGTGCCTGAAACCCGCATAAAATGGGCACTTATGCCACTACATATCGCTAAAATTTACATTTTAAAACTGTGCTTAGACGAGGAAATTATTCCTCGTTGTCGTTTCCCTTGTTCAAGGGGGTATCTCACAAAATGTATAAATCAGCAAAAGAAGCAATAATTCAGCGTAAGTTTAATCTTATGGCAGAAGTCTAAAAAATGGCAAAAGGAGAAGATGAATATGGCATATAAAAAATATAGAGAAATGAAGGTTTATGAAGCAAGAGGGTACCAGTATAAGCAGACACCGAGTATTGTTTTGAAAGGAAAATGGCTTTCAGAGTTGGGATTTAACATTGGAGAACAGATTGAGGTGAAATGTGAGGATGGACGGTTAATTATAACGAAGGCGAATGAGATATGGAGTGCTGAAGCTTAATAGAGGCTTTTACTTTTTAAACACTGTTCATTATTATATCAAAAAATAAAAATGAAAAAGCTATAAGACATTAAAGCTAGATTGAGTTGATACCAACCCAATGAATAGTATTTTCCGTTCAAACCAACTAGGGCTTCTTTTGGTTGATTTCCGGCGGTAATACGAATATAATATTTATTAGGTGAAAGTATGCGATTTCATAGGAGAAAATGAATGGAATATTTAACAGTGAAAGAAATTGCTGAAAAATGGGGAATCTCAGAAAGGCGCCTTCAAACGATGTGTAAAGAAGGAATGGTTGAGGGGAGTAAAAGATTTGGGAGATCATGGGCAATTCCAGAGGATGCGGTAAAGCCTGTTGATCGTAGAATAAAATCTGGGAAATATATGAAAGGTAAAAAAAACTAGAAAAAATGACGGAGGTAAATATAAATGGCGAAAAATACAGCCGACATAGGATTTGAAAAACAGATATGGGATGCAGCCTGTGTGCTTCGTGGTAACATGGATGCGTCAGAATATAAGAATGTTGTACTGGGGTTGATTTTTCTAAAGTACATTTCAGATCGATTCGATGACAAGTATCAGGAGCTGAAAGATGAGGGCGACGGATTTGAGGAGGATATTGATGAATATACTTCCGAAGGCATTTTCTTTGTACCTGTAGGTGCACGTTGGAATGAGATTGCAGCGAAGGCACATACACCAGAAATCGGTACAGTTATTGATGATGCCATGCGTGCTATCGAAAAGGAAAATAAGCGTTTGAAAGATATTCTTCCTAAGAATTTCGCACGTCCAGAACTGGATAAACGAAGATTGGGTGATGTGGTGGATTTATTCACTAATATCCAGATGATTGAACACGGCAGCGAAAAAGATATTTTGGGACGTACATATGAGTATTGTCTTTCCATGTTTGCAGAACAGGAAGGAAAGCGTGGTGGTGAATTCTTTACTCCGTCATGTGTAGTTCGTACTCTGGTAGAGGTGCTGAAACCATATAAAGGTCGAGTATATGAAATAATCATACCGAGTTTGATACAAGGTATGGGTAAAATTAAAAAGTGTGCCCTTGCGGTGTAAAATCTGCTCTTGGGGTGTGTTGACAGACCGGGGCATCCCGGCTATTTTTATATTGCCGTTCAAATAGGAGGAATAACATGAAAACATTGTATTTGGTAGGAAACGGTTTCGACATACAGCATGGTATTAGAACTCCATATTCTGAGTTCAGAAGTTTCTTAGAAACGCATCATGAGTCATTTCTAACGGATTTTGAGGCTATGTATAACATTCAGCCTTTAGATGATACAGAGCCTTGGTACACTGAAGCGGCACAAGAAAGATGGAAAAAATCAGTGCTAAAAGATTTATGGCAAACATTTGAGGAAGAAATGGGTAACCCAGATGTAGAAGGAATGCACGATATGGCAAGTTCCCTTGCAGAGCAAATGCCAGAAGAAGGTATAAAATATACTCTGGATCTTCACTGGAAGGAACAGTATGGGTTTTCTTCAGATTTACAGAAATATGTACTTGAGTGGTTAGAGTCTATAGATACATCAGGTGTGTGCCCCATTAAAAAGAGTTTCATAGGAAATTGTTCTGATATTTTCATTAATTTTAATTATACAGATGTCCTAGAGCGGGTATATGGGGTAAAAACAGTTCTTCACTTGCATGGAGGAGTACCATCATGCTCTGCAATACCACCCATCATGGGGCATGGAAATAAATTTATTATAGATTATTACAAACGAAGAGCACAGTGTGCAAGTGAAGAGTTCGTAGAATGGGAAGAAAGTATATGCTCCGCGATAGCAAAATTTTGCTCGTCATTATATAAAGACACGGATGCAATTATATCGAGAAATGAATCGTTTTTTTCAAGTCTAAAAGATATAGAGCAAGTAGTATCCATAGGTTTGTCGTTTGGGAATGTAGACACTCCTTATCTCTTGCGAATTGCTGAAGAAATAAAGCCAACATCAAAATGGATTATTTATTATTATAGTGAAGACGATAAAAAAAGACTTAAAGATGTATTTGGAATTCTAGGACTTTCCAGGAAATTTGAAACCTATTTTCTTCCCAGCAGAATGTTTTGGGATGACTAATCAATAGCAAAAGACACCTCGCAGCTGGAGAATGATGCTCTCGTTGCGAGGTGTTTTTGCGTAGGTGCTTATGCCTTTATTTCCGCACCGTTTTTGAAGGTGATCCGCACATCGTCTGCGGAGTAGACGGTCATAAAATCCACCAGTCCGCACCAGAGGTTTGTTTGAAAATCGGTGACCAGTCCGTCCTGCTCCCGGAGAACCTTGAGGAACTCCTCAATAGTGCCTCTCCGTGCCTTTTTATCGGCGATCTGCTCGGTGATGGCATCCAGTTTGGCTTTAGCTTCATCGTAGCGGTGGACCAGTCCGTCATAGCGTTTCTGGTATTCTGTCTGGTCAAGGGCCACATGAGCATTTTCGTAGATGCACTTTTCAACCGCATCGGCAAGCATCTGTACTTCCTCAATCAGTGCAGTTTCTTGGGCTTGCAGAGACGTGAGGTCAAAGGCAAGGGCCAAGCCGCCGGTCAAGGATGCGATGATGGTATCCTTCTGGGCAAGAAGCTGGTTGACTGCCGAAATAAAGTAGCGGTGGATATCTTCATTTGTAAGGTGTGGTGTGGTGCATTTGTGGTCGCCATCAAATTTGTGATTGCACTGCCAGATGATCTTTTTGTACTTATCATTGGAGTGCCAGGTTTTGGAGCCGTACCAGCTTCCGCATTCGCCACAGCGAATTTTGCCGGAGAAAAGGTGGACACCGCTTCGTCTACCGCGCTTGCTGCGCCGTTCCATTTCCTGCTGAACCATCTCGAATACCTCTGGGGAAATGATGGCTTCGTGGTTGCCCTCCACATAATACTGCGGAATTTCGCCCTCGTTGACCTTTTTCTTTTTGGTGAGGAAATCAACCGTATAGCTTTTCTGAAGAAGTGCATCACCCTTATATTTTTCGTTAGTGAGGATACTCCGAACCGCTCCGGCGTTCCATTTATCCTTGCCGCCCGGCGATTTAATGCCGTCAGCGGTTAGCCTGGCGGCAATGCCGTGCGGCGTCATGCCTTGCAGGAACATACTGTAAATGCGGCGGATGATAACCGCTTCGTCCTTATTCAAAACCAGATTGCCATCGGGTCCCCGATCATAGCCGAGAAACCGTTTGAATGGCACGGTGACCTTCCCGTCAGCAAACCGTTTTCTCTGTCCCCAGGTACAGTTCTCTGAAATGCTGCGGCTTTCCTCCTGCGCCAGTGAGGACATGATGGTGATGAGCAGTTCGCCCTTGCTGTCCAGGGTCCAGATGTTTTCTTTCTCAAAATAGATCTCCACGCCTTTTTCCTTGAGCTGGCGCACCGTGGTCAGGCTGTCTACCGTATTTCGGGCAAAGCGGCTGACCGATTTGGTGACGATGAGGTCTATCTTGCCAGCCAGTGCATCCGCCACCATGCGTTTGAATCCCTCGCGGTGCTTGGTATTCGTACCCGTTATGCCCTCGTCCGTATACACGGAAACAAACTCCCAATCGTCCCGGCTTTTGATATAGTTGGTGTAATAGTCCACCTGGGCGCTGTAGCTGGTGAGCTGCTCCTCGCTGTCCGTGGAAACACGGGCGTAGGCGGCGGTGCGGCGCTTTTTCTTTTCATTGATCGGCGTTGCCGTGAATCGGCTTATCGTCGCCGGTATTGTCGTTACTTTCGCCACGTTTTTCCCTCCATCTCTGTATCATTACTTCTCGCATGTGCTGTTTTCGCTCCTCTGTATGCCGGGGCATCTTCCGCTTGTTTTCCCATGCCGTCTCGAAGGTATGCCCGTCAAAGAAGCGGATGGAAAGCTGATATGGAGCCGTGATGTGAATGCAGACAATCTGCTCACGGAAAACCGTCTCACTAAATTCCTCCAGACCCATAGCGTCCGCACAGAGGTTTTTGAGGGCATCTTCCTTGATGCTGGGGCTTTGGCATTTTCCGCCTGACGCACATCGCCATACGGAATCAAAGCTGCCGTCTTTGTGCCGTGAACGCTGCCTGCGGTAGTTCTCGCCGCAGCTGTCGCAGCGAATGCGGCTGGTAAAGCAGGAAGTGTTGGGGCCGAGCTGATGCTCCTGCACATACCGTCCCTTGGCGGCTCTGCGCTCATCCGTCCAGCAGTCCTTCCGCATGGTGGATTCCCAGTGGTGCGGAACGATGCGGCCATCCTTAAAATAGAAAATCATCTCATTCGGAGCAGGAATCTCAATGTGGTCGATCTGCTCTGAAAAGATGATTTCATCAAACGTATCCAGTCCCATGACTTCAGCGCAGGCATCTTTGAGCATCTGCTCCGGGATGTCCTTGTTTTGACAATGCGCATTCCCGGTCTTTCTTCGGGTACCGCAGACCCAGATGGTGTAGTTGGCATTAGGGTCTTTTCTCCCCTTGCGGTTAGACCGCTGATAGCTCTTTCCGCACCGGCCGCACTTGATTTTGCTGGTAAAGCAGGAGGTGTTAATGCTCCAGTTTGCCAAGGCGCCAAGCTCACGGCGGCGCGCTTTCTCAGCCTGCACCGCCTGGTAGACCTCCATTGGAATGATGGCTTCGTGGGTGTTCTCCACGAAATACTGGGGCAGCTCCCCACGGTTGATCCTGCTTTTCTTGCTGATGGGGTCAACCACATATTCCTTCTGGAACAGAAGGTTGCCCGTATAAGTGATGTTTCCGAGGATCTGCCGGATGGAGGTGTTGCCGAAATGCTGTCCCTTATAGGATTTCACGCCCATCTCGGCAAGCTGCTTTTCTGTGGTCTCCGCCGACAAACCGTTCATGTAATTGTCGTAGATGAGCCGAACGATCTTTGCCTCCTCCTCATGGATGACCAGATGATCGCCATCCCAGCGGTACCCATAGATTTGAAAGCGGCCGTTGGGGATACCTTTTTCAAATCGTTTCCGGGTACCCCATTTGACGTTGTCCGACAGGCTGCGTATTTCTTCCTGAGCAAAGGATGCTAAGAGGGTCAGCATCAACTCGCCGTCCTCGGTGAGGGAGTCGATGCGCTCCTTTTCAAACTGTACGGAAACGCCCAGCTCCTTGAGCCTGCGCACCGTATTCAACAGGTCAACGGTATTGCGCGCGAAACGGGAAATGCTCTTTGTCAGAACAATGTCGATTTTTCCGGCTTCGCAGTCGGCAATCATCCGATTGAACTCTTCGCGGGCTTCGGCTTTGGTGCCGGTTATTCCGTTGTCGGCATATACGCCCACATATTCCCAGGCGGGATTGCTCTGAATCAAACTGCTGTAAAAGCTGACCTGTGCCGAAAGGGAGTGCTGCAGCCGCTCGGACTCCATTGAGACTCTTGCGTAGGCCGCGACCCTTTTGCGGCGCGGCATCTGCGGTGTTTTCGCTTCGATTTTATTTACAATCCGCATGAAATCACTCCTTTCCGACACTATATATCACTCTGAAAGCCGATTATATCAAGTCATTTTCCGATAATAATGTACCCAAAGATGGCGAAAACTCAGCCCTCAGATTTGTATCAATTACGGCATATTCCTCCTCGCTCAGAAGCCCCTTTTCTCGGAGATTCTTTGCGATGGAGAGGGCGGCAAGGTAGCTCATTTCAGAACGGAATTTGTCCTCACTCATGCCCGTCACCGCCTTTGTAGCGGTCTGCGATATAGCAGGCGTGAGAGCAGTATTTTCTTTTTGCGTTGCCGTAGGCAGTGAAGGGCTTTCCGCAGTGAGCGCAGGTGAAGTGGTATATGGCTCTGCGGTTGACCTTTTCCGGGTGTGCATTCCACCAGGCGGTACGGCAGTTATCCGAGCAGAACTTGACTCGCTTTCTTCCGGGAGTCTGCGTAAGCAAAGCGCCGCACTGCAGGCAGAATCCGGCGTCCAGTTCAATGCGTCTGTTATCTGCAGCCTTCGTGCCGGTCATTCCCATCTTACGGCAGAACGCGACAACGGTATCTTTCTTCAGTCCCACCGCCTTGGCGATGGTGGCGTATCCATATCCCTGTGAGCGCAGGGCGGTAATCTGTTCTTTTTGCTGATTTGTCATTGTGGTTCCTCCGTTCCGAGGGTTTCCCTCAATGACCCATCTGGACATAGAAGCCTATTTTGGCCGAAAAAAATACGCCCACCGAACCGTTATGGCTCGATGGGCTTTCAGCAGGTTAAGTTATTTGATTTTGGCTGCGTAGTCAAGCGAGATCCACCCAGCGCCGGATTTGAGCCGTCCCCAGCCCGTCGTGGAGCCTTTGCCGGACTTCACCTCAACGATGGTGAACACGCCCTTGCCGGTAAACCTCCCGGTCTTGGCGTAGTCCGTTCCCGGTCCGGTTCTGATATTCAGATCCGTGATGCTGACCTTTACGAGGAACGGAACCTCTGCGGCTGTTGTGTTCGATGTGTAGATGTTTACACCGTTTACATCAAACACACTGTATCCCGGATTTGCGTCAGCGCACTTCTTGGCGTTGGAAAGGATCTTATATGCGCCTTTCTGCGACTTGCTGTCAGACCAGGTCTTGCGGACACGGTAAAGCTGCGTGGTTACAGTAGGAGTATCAGCTGAACCGCCAAGCTGTGCTGTGACCTTTGCGGCAAGATCACCCATCCGGGCATACATCCAACTGCCCGGACAGGACTTGTTGGCAAACCAGCGATGGACAGTCAGCACCATCTCATCAGACTTCGGCTCATAACTGAGTGTCTTATCCTTATCACCCAGCCAGAGGAGCTTTTTCTTGCCGTTGCGCTTGCAGATATCCACGCAGAGCTTAATGAGCGACTGATAGACCACATCCTTAAACGCATACGGCTCCGTGGTGTCGGACGCACACTCGATAGTGACCGCCCTCTGGTCATTGGCATTGGAGGAAGAACACCAGGAGCGGTTCTTTTCCTCCACATATATTCCCACACGGCCGTCCGCGCCGATGCCGTAGTTGCAGCTTGCCTGCCTGGATGTAGGCAGAAAGATATTGCCCAGCGTCTCCACCGAGCATTGCCCCACCACGCAGTGGGGCGTGATGCGGTCGATGCTGTGTGTCCGCAGCCCGGAGTGGTTGGGGCTAAGTTTTGTATAAGATACCAGTGAACTGTTTGTGTAAGCCATTTAATTTTCCTCCTTTTCCGCTCTGTCATGGAGCTGCTCTAAAACGGTTTTGATTTTTTCCGGTACGGGGAGTCCCAAGTGTGCCGCATTCTCCAGGAGACTCACGCCTTCGTTGGAGAGGTAAAAGAAAATGACTGCCGTGCGAAGGACGCTGCCTGTCCCGATCACCTGCGCATCCAGGATATTGGCGATCCCCACCAGCAGGAAGATCAGCACCTTCCGGCAGATGCCCTTAAAGCCCACCTCGCTGGAGAGCTTCTTGTCCGAGATGGCGCACATCACGCCCGTGAGGTAATCCACCGCCACGAATACCACCAGGGCGATGAGCAGCCCGTCACAGCCGCCCAGGAAATAGCCCAGCCAGCCGCCGATGGCCGTAAAAATAAATTGAATCAGGTTCCAGAATTCTTTCATGTCGTCATACCTTCCTTTCCCGCTTTCGCGCATGAAAAAAGCGGCTCCCGGATGGGGGTACCGCTAACAACAGAAACTGTATTTACTAAACTCCACTGCCGCCCAGCTTTCAGGGGCACTGTGCAAGGGTGGAGGAATTGAAAAAACTGACGCTGTCCGTCCGGAAATCCGCATTTCCCATTCTTCCTTGTTCAATAATCGCAAACAAAATCGTGCAATATTCCCGTTGCTATCCATCTGCTTCAGAGGTAATATCCACCACGAGGAGGTAAAAGCATGGATAAAAGCTGCTTATTATGCCAGTTGACCGACCTTCGCATTGACACGGTCCTGGACCGGATTGCCTGCTCCGATGAGGTGTATCAGTCCATCCTTCAGACATCAAAGGAATATGCGGAAGAACTGGAGCAACTGGACTTATCGGAAAAAGCGAAAAGGCTCATTGACTGCCACGCCAGCGAGCAGAATGCTTTAGGAAGCCGTTATGGGATCCTGGCGTACCGTTTGGGATTTTCGGACTGTATGGAGTTAATCCTGAGCTCACTGCAAACCCCTTCTTAAAGCAGATCCATTCCGTATGGAGGGCAACAAGGCACCCACAGGGAACGTTTTCTCCCTATGGGTGTTTTACTCTCTGCCCGGACATTTAAGAAGAGACTGCTGGCCCTTCCGGGCGCTCATCCTGTATATTGGTGATTTTCGCCATGTAATAAACCTGCCGGAGCGTCCTTGGGAAGAGCACCTCCTGGCAATGGATGAGGAGATAAAGCCATGCCGAAGACACCACGCTCTCCCAGACGTGGAACTCCCAGGGCAGGCTCCCATAAGTAGCGGTGGTATAGATAAGCCCTCCCGTGCATCCGTCACAGTTTTGCAGCCGGATGCATTCGTCCACATAAAACGCGGCTTCCTCAATATCTCCAAGCATTAAGGCAAGGGCGGCATATCCAAGGGTCCCTTCTGTCCATACCAGATCCGGCGCCCCGGCATAATCCTCCGTCCTGTCGCTGTACGGTTTAAAACCAGAGAAGGTCGATTCTGAAGAGTACGCCTGGTTATAGTGTTCTTTTACGGAGCTTTGGACGATAGCCTTATCCTCCGTAAGATACACCTCTTTTGCCGTGGAAAGGCAGGTGCGCGCACAGTCGGAGTGGATCACCGAGGTGATGAGCATCCCCGCCCAGGTAGTGCAGTCCAGCGCCCACGCCACGTCCGGCCTGCCGCCATTGATGCCCTGGTAGAACCTGCCGTTTTCCCTGTCGTAGCATTTCAGGCACAGCTGGTCCCGGATAAGCTCCGCCGCTTCCTTATATCTTGTGTTTCCAAGAACCAGGGAACATCCCGCCAGTGCCTGGAGGGAAGAGCATTGATGCTCTACAGAACACCATTCAATTTCGATATCCTGATAACTGTAATCATCTCCATACGCGCCGTGGCCGCCAGTCAGGAGCCCGTATCGCGGATCGCCTTTTTCCGTGACCTGCCGCGATAAAAGCCATTGGCCTGCCTTTTCTATCATCGGCTTATAGGTCAGGTCGCCTGTCTCAAGCGCATAATAACACATCCCCCATACGAGCCACCCAATCGCCCCGGTCCGCACGTAACCCTGGAACAGCTGACCGATATACAGGTCATAGGAAAAATTAAAGCTGCCGTCGCTGTTCTGCTCAGTCTGGAGCCTGCCCTGCATCTCGCGGCACAGGTCATAATCCCCGGCGTGTGTAAAGACAAGGAGCGCAAGCCCTGCATCGTAGACCCAGCACCTCGAATTCAGCATATACCCGTGAACGCCGAGGGCGCTGGAGCCGTCCCTGTTATACTGCGGATCGTCCTGCGGGATGAGGTACGATGCCGGGAGCCTGCCAAGGTGATAGGAGTTATTGGTATCAGAGATGCCCACAATCTCTTCCTCGCCATTTTCAAGGATTTTAACCGCTTTGCATATCTTGATGCCCGGATAGGACTGGTTGGAATACCAGATACCGCTCGCCATAGCTGTCACCTCATTTCTTCAGTGTGAACTGATCTACAATTCCCATATCGCTGGTGCGGTGCGTGGTAATGATGATGCGGGATTCATCCACATCCACGCAGGAGATATGCGGGACCATCTGCTGCTCAGATTTCACCGCATACCAATGCTCCCCGGAGAGCGGATAAAATTTACTCCCGGAAGCGGAATTCAAAGTAACATAAAGCGTCTGCCCGTTGGACGTCTTAGTGAACTCGCTGCCGCCGCTGCCCGCCACCGCACAAGTTTCGGTAACCGTATCCCCGACTGCGAGAGCGGAACAATCCATAACATAGGTCCTGCAATAGGAATGCACATGTCCCATCAGGACAAGATCGACCCTGTTTTGTGAAAAGCACGGCGCCAGGGCATTCCGCAAAAGAACATACTGCTCCTCCTCGGCGGTATTGGTCGGCTGGAAGATAGAGTGGTGGAACATGGCAATCGTCCAAACCGGCCTGCCGTACGCATTGCGGTAATACGCCACTGTCTCATTGATAAAATCAATGTGCTGCTGGATAGATTCGTCCTTGACATTGGTGTTCAGCACCAGAAACAGCACTTTATCAAGGCGCACCCAGTAATCCCCGGCGCCGCCTGCCACGCCGTAACTGCTTTCATTGGGCAGGAAGAAATGGCCGGCAAATCCCATGTTGTCGTCATGGTTTCCCATAACGGCAAGGAGGGGATGCGTTTTCATTTCCGGAGGTGACAGGAAATTGCTGAACTGCTGCTCCGCAAGCGCCATATCCACCTGGGCATCCACATTATCACCGAGGATGGCTATGAAGTTCGCGTCCGAGTATAAACCAAACGCCTTCTGCAGGCTGTCCCGCCAGTTTGCGGCGGACTCATCATTGGTAAGCTGGGGATCTCCTGCGGCAATGAACCGGAAGGCGCCACTTACAGAAGGACGGCCGCACAGCTCCATCTGCTCCGTTTCTGCTTCCCCGGCATGGAGCGTATATTCCAGCTCCCCGGACGGGATGCGCACTTCAGCCTTATAGGTTACATGGCTGTACTTCTCGGAAAGGTATCCCTTATTCTCCGCTGTGAAGCGGCTGTATCCTGCAATACGCACGTTGGCGTCTGCGGTATCCACCGTGGAGAGGAAACAGAAGTTTCTTCTGCTTCCGCTTGCCCCCAGCATGATTACGACATCGGTGATTTCAGAAGCCACGGCAGGAATGGGAGGCGGCACTTCCGGCAGGGGATAGAGTACATCCGACCAGAGGATGGTTTCCGCATTGAGGTATTCCGCATCATCGGGAACCAACGCATACAGGTTGATTTTATAATCGACAAAGCGGGAATACCCGTATTCGATCATCCCCCGGTGGCGGTCCGTGGACTCCGGGAGCCGGAAGTTCTGCGAGATAATTTCTGCGTCATAATCTGTAATAAACTCCGGCAGGTCAGGCGTCTCCATCGGCATATCATCTTTGCCAACCCAGCCGCTCAAGGCCTGCCTGACCGAACTCCGGCTTATCAGTTCCAGAGGATTGAATGAACCGCTTGCGCCAAGCCCGATGTAGTCCTCCCGTACATACCCGGTCCGCTGTTCGGGATCGGAAAAATATTCCTCCCTTACGGCATCCGTGACTGGGATGTTCCAGTCCTTCCGCACAAACTCAATCTCATAAGCGTAGGTGGAATCCCCGCCGACTTCAATATCCTCCCAATACCAGTAAATGATTTTCGTTGTGCTAAACGCCGTCCTGTAATACCTTACCGGATCGGGGTCTGTCTCTGTCGGCTCCCAGGGAATATACCCGCCTTGCCCATCGGACATGTACGGGTCCGACCGGTCAAAGGCATGGAGGTAATATTCCCATACTTCCAGGACACGCCCGGTTGACCATGTGTAGTATCGTTTCCCGTTTTCATCTGTCGCAGCCACCAGAGGGCAGTAACATTCCAGTTTCCTTGAGTCGCTGCTGACGTGGTAAACTGCCACCGCATAAAGGCTCGGATCTTCCCCGTCAGGCAGTCTGCATATGCCCTTTATAACGCCTGTGTATCCCGGATAATAATACTGCTCCGGACGGGTGTACACAGGGTCAATGCGCTCGGCATCGTCCGGGATATTTTCCGCACCGCCCCACATGAGCTTGTACGCATAATCCTGCGGATAATACTCCCCATAGTAGGGCTGCACCTCCCAGGCAGAGGGGTCAAGCATCCTCTTGATGAACTCATAGGCCTTTTGCGCTGCCTCGCGGTATTTTTCACTGTCAAATATCTCATGCATAGCATCACCTTTCTCCTGATCAGTCGGAAGGGAGGGTGCAGTAGAATACCAGCAGCGTTGTGGTGTTGGAATTTACCCCGGACAGGCTTGCTCCGATATATTCTTCAAATTCGCTGCCTTCTTTGCGGTTCAGTGTAACGGTTCCCTCACTTCCGTCACTGGTGTGGATATGGAAATACGGCCGGTCACGGTAAGGGCGGGTGAAATAGAAGACGCCGTTTCCGATCATCTCCCCAAACTCCACCGTGTATTTCGCATCCGGCTCCGTGATATCCTGCACGGAGTTTACATATCCATACAGCGATTCGTTCATGGTTGGGAGATACGCACCTACTGTTATCCTGACCTCCCTGTAATTAAACGGGTTCCACTCTATGCCCACAATGCGGCTTTCAGACGAAATCGCCAGAGGCTTGAAGGAAAGGGACAGTTCATCCCCAAGTTCCAGGCTGCCCTTCTGGTAAAGGGAAAGGTCATAGTTGACCGTCCCGTCCGACGCGTTGTAGGAATAGCTGATGTCCTGCACAGAGGAGGTTGTCATCACATCCACAGGCTCCGTATTCCCTACGTGGGAGCGGATGCCGATGGTGTAGCCATAGTATTCGATTTCCCCTTCCGCCAGGGCGATGAGCTGCATGATGGCGGCACGTCTGGTACACTGCTTATTGATCCGCAGCGTCAGCATTGTTTCAATATCCACGGTACCCACGTTAAAGGGCGTCCCTAAAAGAAGCGTGGCAAGGATGTCTTTTGCCGTCCCGGACATATCAAAGGCTTCCACCTTGTACTCCTCATTATTAAGGATGTAGGATACATGCTCCCCGGTAAACTGGGTGTAGCACATGCCGCCGGAAATGTTCTTTTTGACCTGTGTGATGTTAAATATCAGCCCTTCTACCTCCAGGCGGCTGTCCACATCCACATAGCCTTCGCTCTGGCGGGTAAGGAGCCGCACGTCCACCGTGCATTCCCCGCTCAGCTTCTGCACGATGCTGCAGGCGTTGACCGCCTTGTAGGTCTTGAGCAGGTCCCCGGAAGAGCCGTCTGCGTTTGCCGCATAGAAGTTCAGCGCAGGGTTTGGCGGCACCGCGCGGTACCTGGGCCGGATGGTGCGGTCAGAATCTATCTCCCGGAACGGTGCGCTCCAGCCAATAAAAATCATCCCGGTGATTTTCTCCGGTGCGGGCGGGACGGCATCGCCGCCCTTGTCCACATACTGCTCGGAAAGTAGGTCATCCCCGGCATAATTTAAAAAACGCACGGTGAAACCGCTGACTTCATAAACCGGATGAATGGTCAGGTCCGACTGCACGTTTGTATAATCAGCGTCCCACTCCACAAACGTCATGCCGGATATCACTTCGGGTTCCGGCGGCACCGCGTCATAGGTCTCTTCCACCGTCTGGACAGAGAGCGCCTCTGTCCCCGCATAATTCATAAATGTGACCTTGTACAGGCTGTGGTAGCGGGGGCGGACTGTTTTGTCATAGGTGATGTTCGTGATGTCGCTGCTCCAGCCAATGAACACCATATCCTCAAACTCTTCCGGTTCGGGGGCATAAGGCGTGGCGTCCCCGCCCTCCGGCACGTCCACAGTGCCGAGGAGGTCATCCTCATCGTAATTTAAAAACCGGACGGTGTAATAGGTCACGCCGTCAAGCACATAGGACATGGGATTCCTCCTTCCTTATGCTGTGCCAAGGTTGCGGATCGCCGCCTGCCCCTGGGAATACTGGATCTGGGAGACCAGCGTGGTGATCGCTTTGCCATCAAGGTAGATGGGCTGGCTTAAGTTTACTGTCCCGCCAAGGCTGCCGCCGTTCCCTGCGGACGTGGCGCGGATGCTTGCCTCCATCCCTGGGATGGCATGCTCCAGGTCCATCTCTTTTGTAAGTCTGCTGATTTCATCGCTTACCAGCCCCCGGCTTCTTTCGATGCCTTTTGCCAGCCCCTGCATGAAGTCCGGCATCCATGCCTCGTAGTCAGACAGCGGCCCCTCATCCGGCTTGGAAAAGTGGAGGAAGGACGCGATCTTCGAAGCGATGCCCGATACCGTATCGACCACCGCGCCGATCATACTCTTGATGCCGTTGATCAGGCCCCCGATGAAATCCTTGCCCCACTGGAGTGCCTTCCCCGGCAGGCCCGTGATGAACGAAATGGCGGACGAAAATCCGTTTGACACCACGGAAAACAGCCCGGAAAGCGCCGAGCCGATACCGGAGACGAGATTGTGGAAAGCGTTCACCGCCGCGTCTTTCAGGCCTGTTGCAATGGAAACGACAGTGTTTTTGATGCCGTTCCATACAGACGAAGCCAGGTTGGAGATGGCCGACCAGATGGACGAAGCCGCGTTCTGGATATTGGTCCAGATATTTGTGAAGAACGAAGCGACATTCTGCCACAGGTTGCTCCACCACTGGGGTATCTGGGAGAAGAAATCCAAAAAGGACTGGAAGGCTGCCGGGATCGTCTCCGTAAAAAAGGAAACCAGCCCCTGCCAGATCGCCATGCACGCCTGGGACACTGTCTGCCACAGGTTCCCGAACCACTCGGTGATCGCGCCCCAGTTCTGCACGATGGCGATGATCCCCGCGATGGCGGCCGCTACCGCCGCAATGACCGCGATGATAGGAAGGAGCGAGATGTTGAGCGCCCCAAAGGACACCGCAAGGGCGGCGATGACCGGCGCGAGGGCTGTAAATGCCACCATCAGCGCGCCGAGGATGATAATGAAGTTCTGTATCGGCCCCGGCAGGCTCGAAAACCACTCGCTGACTGTCGTGATTGCCGCCACAAGGGGCGGCAGGATGGTGTTAGCCAGTTCCATGATCTTTTCCCCCAGCGGCGCGAGGGACTGCTGGAGCTGGCGCGTGTTGGCCTCCATCTGCTGCATGGGCGTCAGGGTGGCGTCAAACATCCCCTGGGCGGAGCCTTTGACGCTGTCATAGGTGCTGCCCACCGAGGTCAGGGAGGTAATAAATTTCAGGTTCCCGTCCTCAGCCATCGTGCCGAAGGCCTGCGCCGCCATGTTGAGGGCGTCCTGCTCGCTGGTGCAGTTCGCGATATCCGCCACGATGGAGTCAATGACCTGCTTCTGGGTGGCGCTGCCGTTCTGCCAGGCAAGGAAAAGCTCCTGGGTCTTGGCGGAGTACAGCCCGATGGAATCCGCAATCGTCCCGTCCGCAAGGCGGGTGGTCACCTCGTTGATGGCGTCGTTGACCTTGTCCAGGTTATATGCGCCGCCCGCAAGCCCGTTCTCCAAGAGCTGGAAATACTCGGACGCGGAATAGCCCGCCTGGGCGAACTTGCCGGAGTATTCAGAGAGGTTGTCACCCAACTCATTGGTCTTGTCCAGCCCGTTCTGCGTCCCCTTGACGATGTAGTCCATCGTCTCCTGCGCCGTCAGGCCGTACTGCTTCATCAGGGCGTTGACGAAGCGCAGGGTCTCGTTCATATCGATACCGTAGAGCTGGTCTAAGGTGAGCGCCTGCTGGGTCAGATTTGTAAGGTCGGTATCGGAGAGGTCGCCAAGGTTCTTCTTTACCATGATGACCGCGTCCGCCACAGACTCCATGCTGTCGCCCACGCCCGCCGCATACACATCCCGAACCACCTGGGCGGACGCTTCCGCAGCCGTCCCGGTCTCCCCGAAATAGGCGTTGACCTTGGTGACGGCGCTTTCCGCTTCGGAGTATGCCTCCACCGCCGCGCCGCCTACCTGCTGAATCTTGTTGCCAACCACAGAGAGCTGGTCTGCCGCTTCCATGACCGCGGCGCCTTTCGTGGCTTCTGCGATCTCACCCACATCATCCGCCGCATTCTGCGCGGCGTCCCCGGCCTCGTTCAGTTCATTGATGAGATTGCGGATGGCCTGCCCGTCATCCACCGTGTCAATGGCATCGGTGAGCTGGCGGAGGTCCGCCCTGCCGCCTGTGGCGGACTTGCCGATCTTTTCAATAGCTGTTTTGAGCTGGTCGGAGTTTGCCGTGCCGTTTTTGATGGCGGCCACCAGACGGCTCCCCAGCACATCGGCGTAATCGTCCACCGTCTTCCCGGTGGCGTCAAAGAGCTTCATCAGGCGGTCAGTGTTGGTGCAGAGCCGCTCCTGCTCGCTTTGCAGCCCGGAGAGGTCTGTCCGGTAGCGGTTCAGCGTCCCCCTGGTGTCCTCCACCTCCCGCTGGAAGGCGAGGTACTGGTCCCGGCCGATGTCGCCGCGCTCAAACGCCCGCGTTACACTTTCCTGGGCGTCCTCCAGAGCAGACAGCTTCTGTTCCGTCTCCTCGATGGCGTCTGTTAACAGCTCCTGCTTCTGGGCGAGGAGGGTGACGTTGGACGGGTCCAGCTTGAGGAGCGTTTCCACATCCTTGAGCTGGCTCTGGGTCTTTTTCAGGCTGTCGTTGACACTTTTCAGCGAATTTTCCAGCCCTGTGGTATCGCCGCCGATCTCCACGGTGATGCCCTTGATTCGGTTTGCCACTGGATACACCTCCCTCCTTAAGCGGCGTTAAAACCGGTCAAAATCCTCCTGCGTGGCCAGCGTGGCGTAAGTGCATCCGTCATTGCTGCTCTCGGCGTACATATCGTTGACCAGGCCGATGGTGAGCAGCCCCAGGTCACGGATGGAGATGCCAAGCTGCACACAGCGCAGGAGGAAGAGCGGCGTTGTCATCTGCCGCTCAGTCGGGCGAAGTTTTTTTAGATTCCACATCGGTCTTCACGTTCAGCCCCCACAGGTCGATGATCTGCGGGAGGATCTGGTAGATGGAGAAGGTGTTAAAACCGTCCAGCCATTCCTCCGGCGTATCCGGCACGGAAGGGTCGGCGTGCTTCGCCATCACATAGGCGATGTTCTCGAACATCTCCAGGGAGAACAGGTCGAGGCTGGACTCTTCCGGGTTCTCCTTATTTACGGCTTTTTCCAAAGCCCGCAGGTCGCGGAAGATGTCCCTCTGGAACTTCATCCGATAGATGCGTGGGATGGCAGCAGACGCTTTAAAAGGCACCTGCCTGCCGTCAATCTCAATGGTCCGTTTTAAGCTCATCAGATCCCACCTCCCAAGTCATCCTCCAGATCCAGCTCACTGCCGAAAGTGGTTTGTGTGTTGTCTGAACCAGTGCCGGGGCCTGTCTGGGTAACCTCCGTATCCGTCCCACCGCCGCTCTCCGTAGTAACCGGCAGATAGACCTCCTGGTACCAGTTGTTGTAGGCTTCCTCCGTGGTAGTGTCGGAAGTCCTCGCCTTGACAAAACCGCCCTCCAGCGGCGCCGCCGTGATGGTGAGCGTTTCCGTCTGCACCTCAATCTCATCCTCGTTGGTGGCGGACTCGATGGACGGGCGGGTGGCCGTGCAGTTATAGAGGACGTGGCGGATCTTCTTCACATCCCCGTCGAACTCAAAGAGCAGGGCGAACTTCGCCGTCTCCACCGTAGCATCCTCCACCAGCACGCTGTTGTCGTCCAGCGTCTCCTTCAGCACATCGGTGCGGAAGGACTCCGGCACCATTGCCACCTCCAAGTCGCCCTCATAGCCCTGGTTGTTGGAGATGGTGTAGTAGGCATAGCCGTCCGCGTAAAAGATGGACGGCTCCCCGTTGGGGTCCAGGGACAGGGAGACCGCGCCGGGGATCGCCACCGGCGTGCCAAACGTAACCTCGCCGTCATCGCTGACCGTAAGCAGGGCGTAGTGGACGTTGCAGATATTGAACTTGACTTTATTCTTCTTGGGCATCGTTGTTTCCCTCCATTTCAAATGAATACAGGACCTCGTACAGCTTCTCGCTCTCAATCCACACCTCGGAACGGGCATAAAAAATGCCGTGCTGATCCAGCACAGCTTCCACCCTGTTTTCCGCCGCCGGGTCCTTTCGGTCGGTGTAAAGCTCGATCCGCACTTCCTCTATCTTGAAATACCCCCTGCCGTCCGCCGGGAAGTGTCCGCTGTCCGGCAGTAGGTAACAGAGAAAGGGCGGGGCCGGGGATTCCCCTTCCGCGAAGTGGTCATAGGCGAAGGGGATACCCATTTCCTGTAATAGAGTTATCAATCTTTCCATCTTATCCCTCCAGTGCCTTTCGGATATCCTCTTCGAGCTGCCGGATACCGGCCGCTTCCGCGTCCGCGATATGGGGCTTGGCGGATACACGCCCGCCGCCCCGCTTGGCATGGCCGAACTCCAAAAGGTGGGCGAGCTGGTAACGGTTCCGGGAATGTACGGTAAGGGACAGGGAAGAAGCGGTTTCCCTCTGCTTTTTTACCGTCCAGCTCTTTGCGTATGTCCCCGTGTCCTTCGGGGCATTTTCCCGTATCTCGTCCCGGACGGTATTCCCGGCAGCCCGCACCGCTTCCTTCATCTCATCGGCGGCCAGGCCGCTGTATTCCCGCAGGGAGTCCATAATGGCATCCGCGAGGGAGCCGACAGATACACTTCTCGCCATGTCACCGCCTCACTTTCTGGCATTTGAACTTCACGGATTTCTTCTTGAAATTCATGTGGTCAATGCCGAGGATGTTATACAGTTCTCCGCCATATACGATGCGGAATCCGTCAGCCGTGATCTCAGACACCGCTTTGCACCAGCGGACCGTGAAGTCTGCCTTGGTGTTGTCCACCACCGTCCCGGCGTCAGTGCCTTCGCTTGGGGACTCGCTGCTTATGGTGGCATGGCAGGAATAGAAATCTGCCCACGCATTGATGTGATTCCCGATCTCGTCCACCGTGACGGAATTTTTCTGCACCATGATTTTCTGGTTCAGAAGGGAAATATCCATCAGAATCCCTCCTTCCGGCTGCCGAACAGAAGGGCGCGGAGCGTCAGGTTCAGGGCGTGATGGTCCGCCTCCTCCCGGTGTTCGTACAGGTACGCCGCCGCATACATCACGGCGATCTTCCCGTTTTCCGCGTTCTCCAGTTCCGCATCCTCCTCCGTGCGCAGGATATCCTTGCACTGTTTTTCCGATGCGGCGATCAGATGGGAGATCAGCGCATCGTCATCCTCGTGGTCCACACGGAGGTAATTCTTCATTTCTTCCAGGCTGACCATCGTCCTCACCTCCAATCCATAAGAGGGGCATGGCGCGAAGCCATACCCCTCCGATCCTCATGATCCAAAATCAGCCAGCCGCCTTCTGCGCCAGCACCTTGATGGCTTCGGACAGGATCAGCTTGCCGTCCACCCTCTGGGAGGCAAGGAAGCCCACCTGGCCGTTTGCCGCGTACAGCTCGTTCAGGCGCTTAAAGGAACGTCCCTGGCGGTCTGCGATCCAGTAATAGCTGAAGTCGCCGAACGCAATGGTCTTGGCATCCGCAGCGATGGTCGGCATATAGGCGGAAGTGCGTACCGGCTTGCCCAGCAGCAGGTCCGGTGCGCCTGCGGTCAGGGAAGGCTGCCACAGGTACTGTCCCTGGCTGTCCTTCAGCTTGCGGATGGCCTTGATGGTGGAGTCGTTCAGCACCCACACAGCATTGCGGCGGTAAGGCGCTTTCAGGGAGTAGAACAGGTCGATCAGTTCATCAGCCGTGATCGCGGTGGCAGACGCAGCGGTGATGCCGGTCTCCGCGCCGCCGCTGGCAGCCAGGATGCCCAGGGGCTTGCCGGAGCCGTCCCCGGTAAAGAAGGCTTCCTCCTCCTTGGCGCCGATACGGCGGGCAAACTCACGGGAGATATAGCTTTCCAGGTCAAAGACGCTGTCGTTCAAGAGTTCTTCGGAAACCTTGATCATCGTCCCCAGCTTGTACGCCCCGATGGATACCTGGCCAAAGGAATCGTCGCTCTCGGTGTAGGCACCTTCCTCATCGATCCAGGACGCGGTGCCCTTGGTCGCCACCACGGGGATCTTGCGGTCGCCGCTGGAGGTCTGGATGACCTTGGCAATTTGGCGGAATATGTTTTCTTCCTCCAGTGCCTCCACCAGGGTGCGCTCATACTCGTCCGGCACCAGATAGCCGCCCTCGGAGTCCGTGCCGATCTGCAGCGCGTTCAGCACTGTGGGCATCGGCGTCTTGGAACGCATCATGTTCCAGAAGTTCTGGCGATACTCATCGGTGGCACGGCCGGTCTTGGCATCTTCCTTGCCGCTCATGGGTCTGCCGGTGAGGGGCTTGTTCACCGGGCGGTTCAGTTCCGCATCCAGCGCCTCCTGGCGTTCCAGGCGGGCGATTTCCTTACCCAGGTCGGTGATCTCCTGCTCCATGCGGGTGTAGGCGGCGTCATCCTCGGCGGACAGGATGCCCTTATCGTTTCTGTGGGAATCCAGAAATGCCTTTGCAGCTTCCCAGGCTTTGGCGCGCTTCTCGCGCAGTTCAAGAATCGTCATGATAGAAATCCTCCTTTAATGTTTCAAAAGATTGAGCCGCTCGTAGAGACTATCCACAGAGCGGCCCTTGGGTTTGGAATCTTCGGTTTTCTTCGGATTAGTCATGCACTTTGCCGCGATCTTATCCATGAGGGAATTGACCACGGCTGCTTTGGAATACAGCATGGACACCGCAGGCGGCTCCATGTCCTCCGGCACATCGGCGCGTTTGAGAATATCATCGGCAAAGCCAAGCTCTACGGCCTTACCGGCGTCCATCCAGGTCTCCGCGTCCATCAGGTGGGACAGCTTGGCGCGGGACAGCCCGGTCTTAATCTCATAGGCGTTAATGATGGAATCCTTCACACTGCCAAGCATCTCGATGGCTTTCTGCATCTCTGCGGTGTCACCCATGGCCACCGTCATGGGATTGTGGATCATCATCATGGACACCGGCGATACCAGCACCTTCGTGCCCGCCATAGCAATCACACTTGCTGCAGATGCCGCAATGCCATCGATCTTGACCGTAACGTTGTGTGGATAATCCATGAGCATATTGTAGATCTGGGCAGCCGCCACACAGTCCCCGCCTGGGCTGTTGATCCAGACCGTGATGTCTCCGCTTCCACCCATCAGTTCCTCTTTAAAAAGCTGGGGTGTGACGTCATCGTCAAACCAGCTTTCCTCGGCGATGGTGCCGTTGAGGAACAGCGTCCGTTCCGCCGGAGCTGTCTCCGTCTCCGCCTGGTTCTTCCACTTCCAGAACTTCTTCATCGGGTTTTTCCTCCTTTCCCGTTTGTGTATCTGCAAAAGCCCCGGCGTTTCCAAGCGGGAGCATATTGCCGTTGATCAGGTACAGGTCGCCGCCTTCCTCGGCAGGGATGCGGTCCATGTTCTCCAGTTCCCGGATGTCATTGGCGCTCATCCAGCCGTTCTGCCTTGCCGTGGCGTAGCCGGACATTCTGCTGGCATAATCGCCCCGGAGCAGCCCTTCCACATTGAACTTGGCAAAATACCGTTTCTTTTCCTCCGGGGAAAAGAGCGTCCGCTGGATAGACTGCTCCCAGCGCACCAGCCAGGGTTCCAGCGTGTATTTCACGAACTCCAGAGACTGCTGCTCAATGTTGGAGAAGCTGGACTTTTCCAGGTCGCCCACCATATGGGGCGGCACCCGGAAGATGCGGGCGATCTCATTGATCTGGAACTTCCTCGTTTCCAGAAACTGCGCCTGTTCCGGGGAGATGCCAATCGGCGTGTATTTCATTCCTTCCTCTAAGACAGCGATCTTATTGGCATTGCCGCTGCCGCCGAAGGTGGACTGCCAGCTCTCCCGTACCCGCTGAGGGTCTTTGATCGTCCCAGGATGCTCTAGCACGCCGCCGGGAGCCGCGCCGTTAGCGAAGAACTTCGCCCCGTATTCCTCACAGGCAATCGCCATGCCGATGGCGTTCTTCGCCATAGCGATAGGGGAATAGCCCACCAGCCCGTCAAAGCCAAGCCCTGGGATGTGCAGCACATCGGACGGATTCAGCCGGACAAGACTGCCTTTGACCGTAGGCGCGTCATCCATGCTGACAGTGTATTCGTAATAAAGCTGTCCCTTGCTGTCACGATCCACCGTCATCCGGTCTGGCATCAGCGGATAGAGGGCAATAACCTCGCCCTTGCCGTTCCGGATAATCTGGGCATAGGCGTTGCCCCACAGCAAAAGGTGGGTCATGAGCGTTTCCCGGAACACGAAGGAACTCATCTCCGGGTTTGGCTCGTCATGCAAAAGCAGATACAGCGGATGGTCAAGTGCTTTTTCCTTGCCGCCGTCCTCCTTATAGCGGTAAAGGTGCAGCGGCAGACCTGCCACCGCTTCCGCCAGGATGCGGACGCAGGAATACACCGCCGTCATCTGCATGGCAGACCGTTCATTAACCCGCTTGCCCGCAGTGCTTCCTCCAAAGAAAAAGCTGTAGGCGCTGCCTGCGGTGCGGTTGCTCGGAGCGTCTCTTGATCGAAACAGCCCGCTTAAAAATCCCATACAATCACTCCTCTCCGATAAATGGACAGAGAAAAAGCATCGCCTCCGCGATGCCTTCCCTCATTTTTCTCTTTCGTTAGTTCTTTTTTCTCAAGGCTTCAAATTCCTGCTGTAAGCTCTCCACACCGGCAAACTCATGGGTATAGACCGGACGGCCTAACGCCTCTTCCACAGCCTTATGGAATAAAGGGAACGGCATACAAAGCCGTTCCTCATATAACTGGAATGCCACGATTTCCTCCGCCGTTTGTGTCTCGTACCACTTGCTCTCCGCCATTTTTACTGCTTCTTCTCTTGTCATAAACAAAACCTCCTGTTTTTGGTAGGTGCATATTCGCTCTGAATAAGGATATTAGCAAGCAGTTTCTGCGGAATATCTTACACAAACATCCATTGCCCGAATTGTGCATAGCAACTCAGATAAACAAGAGGCCCCGGCTGTCATAAACCGAAGCGCCTGTATCGTTGCCACAGCGGATCGCCCGGTCAAGCCCCATGATGGTGGCAATGGCCCCGTCAATCTTCTCTGTAGATTTTTCCTTGTCCGCCTTGATATTGCCCGCCGGATCGGTGCGGATGAAGATGTTATCCATCATCCACCTCAGCACCGGGTGGCCGCCGTGGGCGATTTTCTCCTCCAGTACCAGCTTCATCAGTTCTTTAGTCGGCGGAGACATATCCTTAAAGCCCTGTCCAAAGGGGACTACCGTAAAACCCATGCCCTCCAGGTTCTGCACCATCTGCACAGCGCCCCAGCGGTCAAAGGCGATCTCCCGGATGTTAAACTTCTCACCGAGCCTTTCGATGAATTTCTCAATGTATCCGTAATGGACCACATTTCCCTCGGTGGTCATCAGCGTCCCCTGGCGCTCCCACAGGTCATAGGGTACATGATCTCGGCGGACACGGAGGTCAAGCGTTTCCTCCGGTATCCAAAAATATGGCAGAATGTAGTATTTATCTTCCTCATCCAGCGGCGGGAACACCAGCACGAAAGCTGTGATGTCCGTGGTGGAGGAAAGATCCAGCCCGCCGTAGCAGATACGCCCCTCCAGATCGTCCTCGGAAACCGGGAAGGCACAGGCATCCCACTTGTCCATCGGCATCCAGCGGACGGACTGCTTCACCCACTGGTTCAGCCTAAGCTGGCGGAAAGCGTTCTCCTCACCGGGGTTCTGCTGGGCGGATTCACAGGCGGCTTTAACCTTGTCGATGCCCACCGTGATGCCGAGGGAGGGGTTTGCCTTCTTCCAGACCTTGGGGTCTGTCCAGTCCTCATCCTCGGCAGCGCCGTAAATGACAGAGTAAAAGGTGGGATCGACCTTTCGCCCCTCTGCGATATCAATAGCTTTCTGGTGTACCTCATAGCAGATGGAGTTGGTGTCGTTGCCCGCTGTAGTGATCAGGAAATACAGCGGCTGCATCCGGGCGTCGCCGGAGCCCTGGAGCATAACGTCAAAGAGTTTCCGGTTGGGCTGGGTATGCAGTTCATCAAAGATAACGCCATGAGTGTTAAAGCCATGCTTGTTCGCCACATCCGCCGATAGCACCTGGTAGGAGCTGTTGGTAGGAAGATAGGTGATTTTCTTCTGGGACTCCAGTATCTTCACTCTTTTGGAGAGTGCTGGGCAGAACCGCACCATATCCACCGCCACATCAAACACGATCTTTGCCTGGTTACGGTCGGCGGCGCAGCCATACACCTCGGCCCGTTCCTCGCCGTCCCCGCATAGAAGCAAAAGCGCCACAGCGGCGGCAAGCTCGGACTTACCCTGTTTCTTAGGGATTTCGATATACGCCGTATTGAACTGGCGGTAGCCGTTGGGCTTCAACACGCCGAACAGGTCACGGATGATCTGCTCCTGCCAGTCGATCAGTTCAAAGGGCTTACCCGCCCAGGTGCCTTTGGTGTGGCAGAGGGACTCGATGAACATGACCGCATAGTCGGCGGCGTCCTTATCGTAGTGCGAGGTCTTCGCCATGAACCTGGTGGGCTTGTATTTTTTCAGTTTTCGCATAGACACCACCTCCAAAATGGCATAAAAAATGACCTGCCAATTGGCAAGCCGTCTATCTATCTGTACGAGAGAAAGAGCCATGCGGCTCGATCTCAGGTTATTGTTTTCGCGGTTATTTACTGCTGCATCGCCCAGGCAATAGCGTGACCGCCATCCTCGAAAAGTTCTGAGCTCATGGCGATGAGGTTCAGGCGGCACTCAATGTAGCTGTACCCGGTTTCTTCCGGTGTCTCGATGAACTCGTACACCCCGGCAATGAATCCCTTCCAGGCATGGTCGGTGACCAGTACCTTGTTGCCCATCTTCAGCACCGCGCTCTCGCCGGCGGTGACCTTCATCGAAAGGTTCTCCATCGTGCTGGTGTTCGGCAGCCGGTAGCGGTTTACGCAGTTCTCGGTGTAGTCCTCGTATCTCTTAATCCCTGTTTCTTTCATCTTCGTATCCTCCGTTTTCTTCGTTTTCCCTTTCGGTGTGTACATATTCGCTCTAAAAGCACAGAATAGCAAGTTAATTCCGAGCATAATCTGCACAAAGATCAGTGGAGGAAACTGTGTACATTACTCCTGCATATGGCGGTGAATCGTCTCGATGATCTGTTCCTGCTCGGCGGTGTCCACGCCGATTGACCGGAGCGCCTGCCTTGTCCCACAGTCTGGGCAGATGAGGGTCTTGTTGTCCTCCCTGGAAAGCGCCGGAGCGCCGTGGTAGGTCCTGCCGCAAAGCGGGCAGACCGCCGTCCTTATGATGTTATCCTTCATAGCCGCATACCTCCCTGCATTTTTCGTAGGCGTCGATCAGAATGTTCTTGTCGAAGTAAAAGGTGTCGTACCCCTCCAGGCAGGTCCTCATGTAAAAGTTGGTGGGGATGCCGATGGGGCGCTCCTCATGCATGATGTAGGCAAAGGCCGTCACCGTTCTGCGTTTCCCTGTACGGATTCCCTTGTATTGGAGCTTGATGTCCTTCTTGTAGTAGAAATTGGGAAATCCCTCGTAGCGGTCGAGGGCGGCTTCATCCGCAGCCGTCACCTCCCAGATCACCACGGGAACCGTGCCGCTTTCGCATTCCTCAATCGTGAGGTAAGAGCCGGTCTTGCTTCCTTTGAACAGTAGCTCCCATCCCTTGAGAGCAGCTGTACCAAGGATCGTGGCGTGAGGGCAGCGCATCCGCATCTGCGGAACATTGAGGTTGCTGCCGTAGGCGATGTAGTATCTTTTTTCTTTCATGTGTATCCATCCTTTCCTGGAGGACTTAGGTTACTTGTCCTTCTACCACCCTAAGACCGCCGAAGCGGTCAGGGGCAGGGCATTTAACCTAAATCCTTCAAGCGGCTGCTCTGCCATGCCGGAAGGCTGTATCTCCAGTAAGGTTGCGGGTCAGGAAATCTCTGGCCGTTGCGAACTCCTCGCCGATGAAGCCCATGCGGAGGAGCCAGGTTCTCATGGCGTACTTGGGGTTTTCGCTCTGCTGGGGCTTGGGGCTTGCCGTCCGCACATCCTTTGCCATCTGGCTCAGGGCCAGGCAAAGCTGAATGTAGCTTTTGAGCTGTCCTGCGTGGATGCCGCCCCGACGCCCGGCGGTCGGCTCGTCAAACTGGAAGAGCCTGAACTCGACTGTCCCTTTGGTAAAGGTGGCGTGGAGGTTGAGCATATGGTAGCGGCTGTCGTTGTAATGCTGGTTCCTGCCGTAGCTTGCGCCGTGGCTGGTGTACCAGATGTCCGCAAGCTGTGCCATCGTCTTGGGCTTTCTGCTGTTGACCTTGGCGAGAAAGTTGGGGTCTACCGTGCGGCAGTAGCGGCTCATGCGGCTGCGGTCGAGCTTTAAAGCCTCGGCGATCAGGCTTTCGTGGCTTGCCATGATGTTGGCAAGGTTCCGGAGGCTCTGCGGCGTATGCCCCTGCGCACCGATGTGGATGTGGACTCCGCATCCCCTGGAGGCGTCGCTTTTCGCTCCCGCGTGTCTGAGCTGTCTGCAAAGCTCCTGCAGGGTCTCAATGTCCCCGTAGGTCAGGATTGGGGTGACCAGTTCGCATTTCTGCTCGTCCGGTCCTGCGATGGAAACGTCCTTCTGGAATTTCCACTCGCGCCCTTGTGCGTCCCAAGCCGACCAGGTGCTGTAGCCGTTGCGGCCTGCGGTGTTCTCGTACCTGTCGGTTCCGAAGAACTCTGCGGCAACCTTGGCTGCCTTCTGGCGGGTAATGCTGTTCATCTCAACCTCGATCCCGATGGTCTGGTTTTTCATCTCTGCGATCTGCCTTGCTGTTTTCTCGTTCATGGTGAATCCTCCGTTTTCGTTTGGTGTGTTTTCCCTTTCGGTGTACACATATTCGCTCTAAAAGAGGATAATAGCAAGGCCATTTTCGATAATATACTACACAAAGATGACCGCAATATATTGTGTAGTTTACACCATTTTACCACCATCTGATGTGCTCTTGACCTTCCGGCACAGGTCTTCTCCGAACGCCACGGAAAGGCCGCTGCCGTTGTCCCAGGCGACCATGATGGAGCCGATATCATCCACGCCCATCACAGTGCCCTGTGTGCCGATTGGCGGCGCCTGGGGATCGTCCATCCGCAGCAGTTCTACACGGGTGCCTGCAGGATACTCTCTGCGGATGCGCTCTACAATTTCCTTACTCGGAAACCGCATGGTCAGCACCTCCATTCTTGAATGCTGAGGAACCGGAGAGGTTCTTCAGCAGGATCTTGCGTTCGACTTTGTATTCGCTGCCGATGAAGCCCAAGCGCAGGAGAAAGCAGCGGAAGGCGTACTTCTCATTATCCACCGCTTTCTCCGTGACCGTCACGCGCTTGGCGTTTTTGCTCATCTCGCAGAGTGCGGAAATGAAATGGGTGTAGGCCTTGACCGCATCGGCGTCCGGCAGCTCCGGGAACCAGGGAAATGCTACCCGGTCTTCTTGAATCTCAATTGGAAGTTTGCTAACACCGAGCGCCTTCTTAATCAGGCTACCCTTGGCATCCAGCAGCTTGGTGAGGTTGCCTACCGCCACCTTGTCCAGCGGAATCTCCACCGTCAGCCCCACCGTTTCGCTCTGTGGCTCGGTTTCGCTTTCTTCGGATAATTCCTCGGAGAGCTGTTCCTCGCCGTCCTGTGCCTCGCATTCAAAGCCTGCGGCGGTGATAGCTTCAAGTACCTGCTCGACCTCCTCGCTGTCAGCGCGGTCGTCAAACAGGAGCGTCCCATCCTTGGTGACCGTGAAGTAGTCGATCTCATAATTGCAGGTGGGCATGAATTTGTATTCTGCCCTGGCACCTGTGGCATCCGAAATGACCTTGACCAGCTCCTTGCGCTTTGCGCCTGTCACATTGTATCTGATTTTCATGTGCGAAAACCTCCTTTGTTTTTGGTAGTCACATATTCGCTCTGAACCCCTGAAATAGCAAGCGATTTCCGCACATTTTGCTGTAGAATAGCTGCCGGATCATTCGCCGGATAACTGTGCATAGTACACGATGCCGGAAAGAACAAAACAGACGTTAGGCAGCGCCACGCCGTTGCCCCACATCTTGTATTCCGCAGAATCGGAGTGAGGAGCTTTCAGCCACTTGATGATCTGATTGCGGCTCTTCGGCTTGGAGGAAGATCCCATGACACTCCGGTGTGTCTCAAATACCTCTGTCCAGAACTCGATCTCTTCCTCGGTCGGTTCGTCAGTCCCTAAATTGGAACACCACCAGTCCGGGAACCCCTGCAGTCTGGCACATTCAGTAGGCGTCAGTCTGCGAACGATATAATCAGGCTCCTTGGATACGGTAGGCGGATCTTTGAAATCTGTAGCGACCAACGTTTCCGTCACATCATCATCCGTAAAATTGGTGTGGAAGGAACTCTTGCTTGAATGATAGATAGGCTGTCCGACCGCTCCCGGTCCTTTGGACACCATCGTTGGCTCGATTTCCGTTTCCACAGTAATTCCGAACTTAGCATTCCGTCCCATATTGTATGTGGCGCGGTCGATTCCGTAGGCTACCGCATGGCGGTCGGTGGCATCCAGCGTGAAGGACACATCCTCGTTGACACCGCTTCCCTGGGGACCGTTCTTGTCGGACCTTCCGATCATGGAGCCCTGTACAGCCACCACAGCCATGCCGCCCTGGTTGCAGGAGGGATTGCCGCCGCCCCTGTCCAGACAGCGGGAAGTATCCGCTTCATAAAAACCGCTGTGCGGATTGTCCGACTGCATGGCGTGGCTCTGCTTGGAGCAGATACCGTAGACCTTCGGCACAAATACCGTCTGGTCATTGTTGCAGCCGAGGGTAGCAGATTTGTTCTCCTGAATTAATGCACCCTTGCCGCCGCCCTCACAGCCGGAGCGAATCTTCAGCGTCTTTGGCGTTTCCACCACAAAGGGCTGGTTGTTCCCGCCCATGCCGTAGGTGGCGTTGACCGTGGGTGCTGTCTCCAATGGACCGGTGTATCTGGTGTCCTGACTATGGTTCTCATAGACCGCCGCAGGGACTGTTCCTGCTCGGAGGGTGGGAGAGGTCTCCTCCTCGTAACCGATGGAGCGGCTGTGTGCGGAATGCTCGGTGCAAAAGCCCGCCGATTCCATCACGCAGGGTGGATGATGAGCTTCTGCCCGGAGAGTGCAGGTGACGCCGTCCGTCACATCCATACGGTTTCCGCCCTGGTCGTTCAGGCAGACGCAGCCTGCCGCTCCAGAGCCTTTTTCAGAAGCTCTGGCAGCTCCTTGCCACGAACGGAAGCCCTGCGGAGTATACCCAGACACGCCTTCGGACTCAAATAGTATTTTTCCGGCACTCCCGCCTGCAAGATCTGCGATAAGGTAGATACGTTTTCTGCGCTGGGGAACTCCCCAGTACTGCGCATCAAATACCCGCCATGCGAGACTGAAATCGTCTGCCACGATCTCTCCGGCGACCGGCCACTTCTCAGGTCGAGGAGTATGAATTTCGTATCCTTTGACCGAGCAGACCTCTTCGAGGACGGACTGGAAGTCCGCGCCCTTGTTGGAGCTGAACGCGCCGGGGACGTTCTCCCATATGATGTATCTTGGATATCTGCCATTGGTTTTGCACCTCATTTCCTTTACGATTCGGATGGCTTCATAGAAAAGACTGGAGCGGGAGCCGTCCAAGCCCTCCCGCCGACCTGCGATACTCATGTCCTGGCAGGGTGAGCCGAAGGTGATGATATCCACCGGCTCAATATCTGCGCCGTTCATTTTCGAGACATCGCCGTAATGCTTCATAAACGGCAGCCGTTTGGTGGTCACCCGGATAGGAAACGGCTCAATCTCCGAAGCCCATACAGGGGTAATGCCGGAGATCAAGCCGCCTAAAGGAAAACCGCCGGAGCCGTCAAACAGGCTGCCGAGGGTCAGTTTATTCTGTTCCATCCGCGACCTCCTCATAGCTGTATGTCTTACCGTCTCTCAGGACGCTTACGCCATCCGCAGAGCCGACCTGCTCGATGTAGCGGTTCACGATGACATCGCAGAACTTCTCGTCCAACTCAATGGTTCGGCAGATGCGGTCGGTCTGCTCACAGGCAATGAGGGTAGAACCGGAGCCGCCGAAGGGGTCCAGCACCACCGAGTTTGCCATACTGGAGTTGCCGATGGGATAAGCCAGCAGCGGGATCGGCTTCATGGTGGGATGCTCGCCGTTCTTCTTGGGTTTGTCGAACTCCCAGATAGTGGTTTCCTTCCTGCCCGTGTACCATTGGTGCTTGCCGTTTTTCTTCCAGCCGTACAGCACAGGCTCATGCTGCCACTGGTAGGGAGAGCGGCCGAGGACAAGGGACTGCTTCTTCCAGATACAGCAGCCGGATAAATAAAATCCCGCATCGGCAAATGCCCTGCGGAAGTTTAAGCCCTCGGTGTCGGCGTGGAACACATAGATGGATGCGTCCGCCGCCATGACCGACTCCATATTCTGAAAAGCGGCAAGCAGAAACTCATAGAATTTCTCGCCTGCCATGTTGTCGTTTTTGATCTTGCCCGCCGAACCCTCATAGTTGACGTTGTAAGGCGGATCGGTGATCACCAGGTTTGCTTTGACGCCATGAGCGTGGTGTATGTTTCAGCCTTCGTGGAGTCTCCGCATACCAGCCGGTGCCTGCCAAGCGTCCATACGTCACAGCTTTTACTGAACACCGGCTTTTGCAGCTCCGCATCCACATCGAAGTCATCCTCTTCGGCTTCGATGCCGTCATCAAACAGAGCCGCCAGCTCCTTTTCATCAAAGCCGGTGAGCAGGGGATCAAAGTCCATGCCCTGCAAAGACTCGATCTCTACTCGCAGAAGCTCCTCATCCCATCCGGCGTCCATCGCCATGCGGTTGTCGGCAATGATGTATGCTTTCTTCTGCGCCTCGGTAAGGTGGTCGGCAAACACACACGGAACTTCCTTGATGCCTTCCTCCTTTGCCGCCATTATTCTGCCGTGGCCTGCAATCACGCCATAGTCGCGGTCAATGATGACAGGGTTGATAAAGCCGAACTCCCGGAGGGAGGAGCGGAGCTTCGTAATCTGCTCCGGGGAGTGGGTGCGGGCGTTGTTCACATAGGGCACCAGTTTGCTGATTGGCACCAGCTGCATTTCCGTTGTTGTTTTCATCGCACCAGCCCCCATTCCGCAAATTTCTCAAAGCCGCCAAGGGGCTGGATGTATTTCCGGGCAGTCTCCACGATCTCCGCATAGGGAATGCCGTCCACGGTATCGTCCCCAATGGCGCAGGCAAGCTCCACGGGCTTTCCCGTTTCCTGGGCTTTCAGCCAGGCGTAGATATTGACCGACACATCCGCTTTGGACAGGTCTTTACCATGCAGACCGCCGCCCGTGACAGAATCTGCCATATCGCTACCCAGCTTGCGGTTGGTTGCACCTGTGTCCACATCCGTGCCGCCCGTCCAGTCTCCCAGAGGGTTGATCTCGGCGTGAGGATACACTTCCTTGAGGTGATAGATCTTGGCGTTGCTCTGGCAGAGAATGAGCCTTGCGCCGTCCAGAATGTATTTCCCGTCATAGGGATAAGTGTGATACACACTTTTGGCGATCTCGCAGAGTGCTTTCTGCTCCTCGGTCACAGGCATCCCTTTGAAGATGCCGTTGTCGCCGCAGCGGATTCCGTCTGCCTGGTTATTGGCGAGGTGTCCGTCCTGCGGAACTTCCACATAGTCCGTGTGCAGATTTCCTGCGATGCGATGGACGATCCCGGTCACCTCATCCAAAGAGATGTGTACCGATGTTTCCGCAATGATATGGCAGACGCCGTGACCGATGAGAACCTCCACGGCGATCCTTGGATTTTCTTCTTTTCTGTACGCCGCATCCACCAGAGCGCCGGCAATACGGTCAGCCACCTTGTCCGGGTGGCACGGATTTACTTTTTCAAACATAGCTTTATCCTTTCCGCGCCCGCAGCAGACGCTCCATCAAATCATCCTGGGGAGATACCTCCCCGTAATCGGTGCTGCAGTTTTCCTTTACGATCTGGAAGATCTCGTTCCACAGCCGCACCGCCTGGTTCATGTAGTTGATGCCGATGTTGATAAACGGCGACGGGATCGGCTTCTGGGTAGTGGGGTGCTTGGAGAGGAAGCCCATTCGGTTGGTCATCTCCTCGCACTGAATCCAGCGGGCGCTGCACATGGCGTACCGCTCCAGAAGCTGTGGTGACACCTTTGCGGCACAGCCGATCTTCTTCAGCCACTCCCAGGTTTCTTTGTAGATCTCCTCTGCCTGGAGCGTACTTCCGTCACGCTGCTCGGCAGAGAGAAATTCATGGGGTTTTGGCATATCGACACCCTCGACTTCGGGAATGTCCAGCACTTCTAATCTTCGTCCGCCCGGATTGCCGTTCTCGGCTTTCTCCTTGACGGCAGACTTTTTTCTTCCCGCACCGGGTCTCGCACCACCGCGCCCACCTGTGTTATTGGATTTTGTCGGCATTTTCTCACCTCTTTTCCGCAAAAATAGAGCGACCGCTATCGGCCGCCGTCAATTACCCTTTTGATTTCGCCTTTTTCGCGCACGAAGCCCCGGGCCGCTGCCCGCGTACAGGACCCGCAGAGATTTTGACCGCCCTACCGGTCGCCAAGGTCGTGGTGAATCTTGGTATGGCAGGAACGGCAAAGGCTCATCAGGTTGTCCCTGGCATGAGTGCCGCCCTGAGAGATGGGAACGATGTGGTGTACCTCATCCACAGGAGTCAGCCGTCCTTCCTTCAGACACATCTCACAGAGAGGATGCGCCGCAGCGTAGCGGTCACGGATGCGTTTCCATGCTCTGCCGTATTTCTTATTTACGTCCGCACTGCGTTCGTATTTGTTGTACTGCCTGCGGGCGGCTGCTTCATGCTCCTTGCAGTACTGGCCCTCCGTGAGGTTGGGACAGCCGGGGTAGGAACAGGGGCGCTTGGGTTTTCTTGGCATCGCTTCACCTCCTTGGGGCATAAGAAAAGCCTCCACAGGACGCTCCCATGAAGGCTGTTTTTGTATTCTACTTCGCTATTGTAATGATATCACAGGACGGGTGTGCCATACTGTGCCAAACCGTGCCAACTTTCAATCCGGGACAGAAAAGTTCTGGAGAGCCGACCCGTGTATGCGGTGTACCGTGCGAAGCGACACGTTCAGCATCCGGGATATCTCCTCCCAGGAGCAGTTGTCCAGGTAACGGTAACGGAGTACCAGCTGCTCCTCGCGGCTGGCAAGCCTGTCGATTGCCGCATTGATGGTTTCCTTGAGACACACCAGATACGCCACCTTTTTCGCCACATCCCTCTGGATGGCGTCGATTTTCTCAAGGCATCGGACAAAAGGGGCTTCTGTCGGCTTGTTTGGATTGTAGTGCGGTTCGAAATTACTGCCTGAGACGCTGCTCGATAAATCCCTCCAGTAGTCAATCTCACGCAGGCGGCAGTTTATAAGGGCATCCAGGTGCCGCGCCTGGTTCAGATATTCTTTTGCGGTCATGCGTCCACCTCCTTCTGCAGGGAGCGGATCAGCATCTCACCATTCACATCTGTGAGTGCCGAATACCACTGCGAACGGAAGAACCGCTCAATTTCGGCTTTATCCGCCTGTGCCGTCCGATTACGGGAGTTAGCTTTCAGGCTTTTCAGCGCCATGCGGTAATCCTTCACAGCTTGCAGGATGATGGCGTTCGCAAGGTTCTCGTAAGTCGTGATATTGCTCATATTCGCACCTCCGAAATTTTGATCCTCGGATTGGCACGGATTTTCTTAGATTGACTCAGATTTTCAAGTCCGCTTTCACGGCGTCAATCAGGGCCGTCTGGGTATGCTCCTTTTTGGAGAGGGCTTTCATGATGCGTTCGTCAATGGTGCCCTTTGTGACAATGTGCTGTACCACCACAGTTTCAGAAGTCTGCCCCTGCCGCCAGAGTCGTGCTATGGTCTGCTGATAAAGCTCCAGGCTCCAGGTCAGTCCGAACCACACGATGGCAGAGCCGCCGCTCTGGAGATTCAGCCCATGCCCGGCAGAAGCGGGATGGATCAGTGCCACCGAAAACTCGCCGTTGTTCCATCTGCGGATACTGGCGGCGTCATCCAGACGGGAGAACGGGATATGCAGCTTTTGCAGCCTTTCCGAAATACGGGTCAGGTCATGCTTGAACCAGTAGGCTACCAGAATAGGCTTGCCATTTGCCGCTTCGATGATATCCTCCAAAGCGTCCAGCTTGCGGTCGTGGATGCGAATGGTCTCGCCGCTGTCATCGTAAATTGCACCGTTCGCCATCTGGGAGAGTTTCCCGGAGAGGGAGGCGACGTTGGCGGCGGTGATCTCCGCGTCGCCCAGCGACAGCACCAGTTCCTGTTTCAAGCCCGTGTATTTTTCCTGTTCATCCTCGGATAGCCGAACCGTGTATTCACTGCTGACCAGCTTTGGCATCTGCAGGTGGTCGGCGGACTTCATAGAGATGGTGATATCCGAAATCTGCCGGTAGATGGTGTCCTCCGCATAGGGCAGGGGTTTGTAGGAGTAGATGACCTGGCCGTTTCGCTTGTCCGGCGTGAAGTAATCGGTGCGGTACTTGGTGATGAACCGTCCCAGCCGCTGCCCCATGTCCAGGATGCGAAACTCCGCCCACAGATCCATCAGGCCGTTAGAAGCGGGAGTGCCGGTCAGTCCGACGATGCGGTTTACCTTGGGTCTGACCTTTAACAGTGACTTGAACCGTTTTGTCTGGTGATTCTTGAACGAGGATAGCTCATCGATCACCACCATATCGAAGTCAAAGGGAATGCCGCTCTCATCAATGAGCCACTGGACGTTTTCCCGGTTGATGATGTAGATGTCAGCGCGTCTCATCAATGCAGACCGGCGCTGGGCTTCTGTCCCGACAGTCACGGAGCAGATGAGATTCTGAAGGTGATCCCACTTATCCGCTTCAGCCGTCCATGTGTCCCGCGCCACTCTTAAGGGTGCGATGACCAGCACTTTATGGACCTCGAAGCTGTCAAACAGCAGGTCGGCTATGGCTGTCAGCGTGATGCTGGTTTTTCCCAGGCCGCAGTCTAAGAAGATAGCGGCTGCGGGGTGTGTCTCAATGTAATCCACCGCATATTTCTGATATTCATGAGGTTCGTATCTCATCCAGTATCCCTCCAATCTGCTCCGTATCGTCCAGCACATACACCGGAAATCCCAGCCGCCGCAAAAGCCTGTGGCGGGAAAGCTGCAGAGGTCGCGGCTTTTCTCCCAGAGCCTTGACTTCAACAAAGCCTATCCGTCCATTCGGCAGCAGCACCATGCGGTCCGGCATACCGTCAAAACCGGGAGATACGAGCTTGGGGCAGATGCCGCCGGCTTGTTTGACCGCCAGGGTCAGCTTCTTTTCAATTTCTTTTTCTCTCATGGCTGTATCCTTTCTATGGGGTCGGCTAATTCAAAAGCGGCATAGGCGGCCAAGACAAAATTGTCGAGGGGCTTGCCCTTGTAGCTCCAGACGGTCCTGCCATCCACATATACGCTGTAGCGATTGCCGCCCTTGTTGTTGATGAACACCTTTCTGCCCCGATAAGTCAGCTGATAGTTTCCATACCAGTTCTTTCGCCATTGACGGTGGGGAAAGTTACGTTTCCGGTTGGCGCGGTTTTTCATAAGCCGCTCACGCTCTCTGGCGGCGAGGATATCGCCCTCCATGATCCCTGCGCAAATACAGCCGACTGAAACAGTTTCAAAATACTCGTCATGCCGCATCACATGGACAAATCGTACCTGTGAACAATCGCAGAGTTCACAAGTGAACAAGTCGATGTAATCGGGATCTTCCTCTTCATCGGCCACATCGTAAATGTAGTCACAATACCAGCCGGAGAGAGGCGCTCCCCATTCCTGAAGCCGTTTCTGACACCTGCGGACATATGCGCTGTCTATTTCATACATTGACATTTTGATTTACCTCCGTGTTCTTAAAAACCTGAAAATCCTTACGCGCGTGCATATGCGTGATTTACGGGTTCTGTACAGTCTTTTTTATACATTTTCAATTTGTATGCTTTTTTAGGAACACAGGAACGAAGCCTGTAAAGTTGCCTTGCGGCGGCACATTCGGTGTGTTCCTGACGGTGTTCCCAGAGCTTTCTCCGGGAACACCGCCTGGTGTTGGGAACTGTTCCTTATCCGCACTGTTCCCGAAAAATCAGTCAGGAACATCGCCGGGAACAAAAACAAACTGCGGTCCGTAGGGCTTGACACGCTCCTTTTTCTCCTTGCGCACCCAGCCGAGTTTCGTGAGCATGGCCGTGAGGTTGTTGGATTCGGCGCGGCCAAGGCTGCCTTGGTCCTTGCCGAAAAGCTCACACCAGATCTCCATGTTGCAGACCCGTGTTCTGGCGACCGTACCAACACAGCCGATATTATTCACTCCGGCGAGGAAGGAGCGGCGGTCGAACAGATCCATGCCGTCCCAATCCTCCGGGAGCAGAGTTTCCAGATACTCGCGCACCAGCCCTTCGCGCTCATCGGACTCCAGCGCTTCCCGCTGTTCGCTCTTGGCGAGTGTCTCCAGATCGGGAGCCAGATGCAGCTTCTCGCCGTTCTCCACAAGCACCAGCACCTCCGCCCAGATCTGGCTGATATCTTCATGGGTGAGCTCCCAGGAGTGCCTTGTGCCGCCGCCCGGCGTTTTGACCGGCCAGAACCGGCGGTTGCCCGTGGTATCCCGCAAATAGCCGGACTCGGCGTTGGTGGTGCCAAAGAAGATGCACTGCCTTGGATGCGGCGTTGCCCGTCTGCCGAATGCGGCGCGGTAGATATCGTTCTGACGGGAGAGGAAGGAGCGCAGCGTCTCCACCTCGGCTTTGCGAAGTCCCGCCAGCTCACCGATCTCCAGAATCCAATAGCCCTGCAGCTTTTCGGCGGCGGTCTTGTCCTTGGTATCGCTCAGATTCAAACTGTCAGAGAACCATTCCCCGGCAAGGCGGGAGATGAGGGTAGACTTGCCGATGCCCTGGGGACCGTTCAAGACCAGCATGGTATCGAACTTCACGCCCGGCTCTTGCACCCGGCGCACGGCGGCGCAGAGGGTCTTTCTGGTCACAGCGCGGACATAGGAATTATCCTCCGCACCCAGATAGTCGATGAGGAGCGCGTCCACACGGGGAACGCCGTCCCACTCCGGCAGAGCCGCCAGATACTCACGGATGGGATGGTAGGAGCGGTCGTCCGCCACCTTGGTTACAGCGATCTGATAATTGCGCTGGGAGAATGTGCCGTAGTGGGAATCCACATAGCTGATCAGCTGGGCATCGTCAGCGTCCCTCCAGTACTTGGACGGGTGCTTCCAGGGCACATCGCCCTTGATCTCCATGCCGTCCAGCTGCTGGTTGAATACGATATTCTGGAGCTGCGGATCGTTCTGGAGGATCAGCGTGATGTTGTGGAGGTTGTTTTTCAGCACTGTAGAGCGGGGTTCGTACTGGAAACGCTTCTGCCAGTCGGTATCCTCGCTGCCGGAGAAATCCGTCTCGACATCCGCCATCCGTTCGCTTGCCGCCAGCAGCTTTACCTCATCTTGCTGCATGGCGAACTCGCACATCGCCTTGTACGATGCTTTTTCGTCCAGATCTCCAAAGCGGTGGATACGGACGATGTCAAAGGCGTTGCACAGCTTGAGGTAAGCCGGGTCTTTGGCGTGGTGGCTGTAGACGAATTTATCTTCCTTAATCTCCACGCCCGCCATACTGGAGGATACGATCAGGTGCCAGCGGTTCTCATTGTCGGTCGGCTCATAGACATCGGAGAGGAATGTCTCCAGCGCCTTGCTGATGGGATAATAGGTGCGGTTGAACAGACCCACCACGCCCTCTTTGGTCAGCGGGTCCTGCACCTTCTGCTGTGCGGTGGTATTCGCCTTGCTTTCCCTGGAAGATGTGGGCAGTCTTGTAGGGTCGGTCCATTCCGGGTGCTTTGTGAGAATCGCATCGGGGTCGAGCCAGCCACCGTCTGTCTCCTTATACACAAAGGAGCCGTTAGCCGGGGTGGACGGCCAGTACATCAGCTGATTGGGCTGGTAGGAGCATTCGTCGAAATAGTCGATGCCCAGCATCTGAGCCAGATAGCGGGACACCGCCACAAATTCCTCCGGGGTCACATCCCTGGTCAGCGGGAACACCAGCCGGACGCGGGGATTTTCTTCCGTGCTGCTGTGAGTGGTGTACAGTGCGGAGGTATAGGGGCAGAGGGACTCATAGCTATCCAGAAAAGCGGTGTCGATGCGGTCGCCGTCAAGCGCCACCATCGAGCGGCTTTCCACGGTATCGACCTTGCGTCTGCCGCCCTTCAGCACGCCCGCCACAAAGCCGCCGTGGTCTTTGGCAGCGTCACGCTGGGCGCGGCTCATCTTCGCATATTCCTCGGCGGACTCGGTGGTGCGAATGGTCACTTTGAGCCGTTCCTTCAGATCGTCAAATCGTATGGTCTTGTTGACCCATCTCTTTGCCTGCCGGTTATTGCCGTAGGCGATGTTCAGTTCACGCATAGTCGGTTACCTCCTCGCTCGTCGAAATAAACTCCATTTCGCTCACTTCCACAAAACTGTGAAAGCTCGCACATTCCGTTATTTCTCCTCTCCCAGAAAAGTCTAAAGCCTTTTCTGGGGTCCCTTTAGTAAAATATCTCAAACGGTAGTTCTTCCATTTGGCTCTGCGGATCTCCGCTTCCATGCCGGAAGAGATGTATTCTCCGAACACCCACACCTCGGAGCATTTGCTCATGAGGGCGTTTCCAAAGAACAGTCCCAGCTGGCGCTCCTTTGGATTGTCGTCACTGAGAAACTGCGGAAACAGCAGATGCGGCGCAATGGGAATGTATCCGGCGTCCACGGCAAAGCGGCTGTACCTCCGGGCGTTCTCCACATTGGCGGCCACATCTCCGGCATAGGGTGAGCAGATGTAGACGATAGGGCGGAAAGCGCGGAGGGCGCGTTCTTCTTTTTCTATATTGGTGAGGGCTTCATAGGTAGTGGGGTCGTAGTAGCCCTCGCTGTTGAATTTATTGATGCTCATAGGCGTTACCTCGTTAATCTTTCTTGTAAAAATCAGTCTCGTAGCCATCTGCACGAAGCTGCAGTCCGTTTGCCCAGGGTGGAGTCCTGCTCATCTGGTCACAGACGGTCTGTAGGGATATCCGGCGGTCAGCTTCAATGACCACCTCATCGTGGATATGCATGACGATGGAGCAGCAGCGAAGGGTCTTCATGGCGTAACAAAGGATATCCCGCGAGGTTGCCTGTACAATGTTTTCCACAAATTTCGGACCGTAGCTGTCAATGCGCTCCCATTTCTTCGTGCCGCCGACGCCTTCATAGGTGATACATTCGCCGCCGAAACGGTTCTCTCCGATCTTTGGCTTCACATAGGCAAGGCTCCTGCCGGACGGCAGGGTGATAAACAGCATTCCGTTTCTGGCGGAGAATATGATGCCGTGTGTTTTCGTGGTAGTCTTACGGGTAACGGCGTCCATCACAGCGCGATCAACCGCCCACCAGAACTGCACGATCTTCGGATTCGCCTGACGCCATGCCGAAACGATAGAGGGAAGTTCGTCCTCGGACAGCCCCATCTCCAGTGCGCCCATAGCCTTAAGCGCACCCACGGAGCCGCCGTATCCGAGAGCCAGTTCGGCGATCTTGCCTTTCTGCCGCAGGTGGCCGTTGACGCCGTGCTTTTCTACGGGGACGCCGAACATCTGGGATGCGCTGGCGCAGTAGATGTCCTTGCCCTCGGCGAATACATCCTGCCGCCACTTCTCGCCGGCAAGCCATGCGATCACCCTGGCTTCAATCGCGGAGAAGTCCGCCACAATGAATTTCCTGTTTTCCTGCGGCACGAATGCCGTGCGGATCAGCTGGGACAATGTATTCGGCACATCCTCATAGAGCATTTCCACGGCATCAAAGTCGCCTGCCCGGACAAGTCCTCTGACTTCGGACAGATCGTCCAGATGGTTCTGGGGCAGATTTTGCATCTGAATGATGCGGCCTGCCCAGCGCCCTGTGCGGTTGGCTCCGTAAAACTGGAACATCCCTCTTGCCCGGCCATCGGAGCAGACGGCGGTCTCCATCGCCTGATACTTTTTCACGCTGGATTTCGCAAGCTGCTGGCGCAGGGTCAGCACCTTTTGCAACTGCGGCGGGGCTGTCTTCAAAAGCTCCGCTACGGCCTTTTTGCCCAGGGTATCGGTCTCTACGCCGTTATCCGCAAGCCACTGCTTCATCTGCTGTACCGAGTTGGGATTGTCCAGCGAAGTCAGTTCTTTCATTGCCTGTGTCAGTTCCGAGCGGGAGCGCCCGTCCATCTGAATGGCCTGCCGTACCAGTTCCATATCCAGCCCCACGCCGCGGTCGTTGATCTCCTGGTCGAGATGGTATTCCTCCCACACGCTGTTCGGCACGGGATATTTGGAGAGCCTTGCTTGGATGGACATCTCCGTCTCCACATCGCGGATGTTATATCGTTTGAACGCCAGCCATTTGTCCGGGGAGTGTTTGGGAAGGTTGCGGGTGCGCTGACCATTGGACTTTGTTGGCGCACAGGGCTGGCAGAAATATTTAATGAGGTCTTTGCCCTCAGACAGCTTCTGTTTTTCCAATCCCAGCACAGCGCCGGTCCCCTCCAGAGATAAAGGCAGCCCCATATACGCCGCCCAGACCATCGAGCATTTCCAGGAGTCCGGCTCCAGATAGTCTCCGGTCGGATAGTCCAGGAACCGGGACAGGCAAATGCGTTCAAAATTGGCGTTGAAGGCCCATTTGGTCACAGTCTCATCCTCCAATGCGGAAAGAACCTCCGAGGGGATCTTTTCTCCGCAGGCAAGGTCTATCTGCTGTACGGGACCGCCGTCCACGCTGTAGGCAAAGAGCAGGATTTCAAAATCGGGAGACTCCACATAACGGTACACGCCGGTTTTGGCGAGGGGCTGGTCGCTGTAAGTCTCCAGGTCGATGGATAAGGTTTGCATTTCGTCACTTCCTTCCATACCCCAACAGGGCGGCAGATCGTTCCGCCGCCCTGGGGATTGGTTCTTTATTTCTCCAGCAGTTTCATGCGATTTTCGTGATACTCTGCGTCACGGGCCGCCTGTTCCCGTTCGCGTTTTTCGCGCTTGCGGTCGTAAATGAAGGATTGCACGGCGGTGATCAGGAAGACCACGCTGAAGCACAGCCAGATCACGAGAAGAGCGAGGAGAAGGATTGTCTGAATTGTTGTCATAGTGTTTTACCTCCCTTGTCTTAACCGAGAAAATCCTCGTCGTCATCGGTTGCAAAGTCTGCCTCGGCGCTGGCCTTTCCGCCCAGAGGTTCGCCGGGACGGATCAGCTGCAGATTGTTCAGTCCGCAGGCGATACCCTTGTTGCCGTTACTGTTGAATGCGTACAGATTGATGGATGCTCTGCCGTACACGCCGGAATACACCTCGGAGCGGGTCAGCACAGGATTGCGGTCCGCATCCACGATACCGGGAGCGGTGGCGGAGTTAGCGTTGATGAAGTAGGCGCCCGCATAGGCGGGATCGTCCGGCCTTTCGATATCGCCATCTCTCAGCGGGGTCTTGATCGCGGAGAGAGGAGGTACGCTGCGGCCATTGCCCTTCAGCTTGGCCTGCCCCTCCTGGTAGGCGGCTTCAATAGCTGCCTTGATCTTTGCCACCGTCTTAGTGTCAGACTTGGGGATGATCAGCGACACCGAGTACTTCGGCGTGCCGCCGTTGATGGACTTCGGTTCCCAGACGTTGGCGTAGGACCAGCGGGTGTCGGGACCGGTGATAACTTTCATAGGGTTGTTGACTCTGTTTGTGTTGTTAGACATATTGCATTTCCTCCATAAAATCATTTTTTGCGGTATTCCATTCGGGCCGTTTATCGCTCGACCGCACGAGCGTTGGCTTGCCTTGCGGCTTTTCAATGTAGGGTGCGAGAAGTTCCTCAAAGCGGGATTTGCCCAGCAGCTTCTGCATGGCGGTGATGCCGAGAATTTTCTTCTCGTAAGGATCGAAGCCTGCGCCTTCTACGGCTGCGGCTACTGCGGTTTCACTGGTATACCTGCGGTTGGAGCGGCCCTCGACCAGCTTCCATCCGGGGAACACCGTGCCGCTGACAGCCTGCTGGAGCGCGTATTCCTTCACGTCCGCAGCCCAGGCGGTAAGAGCGTCCACCTTATCCAGGATGTCGGCGATTTCCTCATCGGTCAGGAGGGGTGGCTCCTCAAAGTCGTACCGGGCAAGCGCGAGATTCGCTTCAGTTCGTTCCCGGCATTCGGCCTTTGCCTTACAGAACCGGCACCATTCGCCGCAGTGAAAATCACCGCCACCTTCGTATGCCAGCTTTGCCTTATAGGTCAGGTCATTCTGCGCCCATTCGAGCAGACTGTCCTTTTCCATGACGCAGACACTGATATTGGATTTCCGGGGCTGGTAGATGGTCATGCGGACGGTATCAATGTCGTAAATGCCGTCAAAGATCTCCAGCGCACCCAGGGCATACAGCATCATCTGCGGATTATCCACGGCGCTGACCTCCACGCCTTTGCCGTGCTTATAGTCCACGATGTTCAGTTCACCGTCAGCGATGACAATGCAGTCGGCGGTGCCGAAGCCGTCCTGCACCCAGCGGGAGAAATCCACTCGCTGCTCGATCAGGATGACCGGGTCGGCGCAGGTCTGCTTTGCGGTCTCCAGAAGTTCCGATACATAGGCGGCATACCCGGCGGCGCAGTCCTCCATCTCCTCGTTGTACCAGGAGAGGTTTTCGATGGGATCGTCTGCCGGAAGCCCCAGAGTCTGCTTTAGCCGAAACTCACAGAGCGCGTGAGCGTCCGTCCCCTCGGCGGCGTAGTCGCTTCCCTTATCCTCGTAGGCTTCGCACAGCCTTGCGGAGGGCGGGCAGTTGAGCCACCGTTCAGATGAAGACGCGGATAAGACTGCGTGCTTAGTTGCCATCTGCCAATTCCTCCGCTTCGGCGAGTAACGCCTTATAGTGTGCGGGGTCGATCTGTGATAGCTTGGACGCGCCGTGCTTTTGAAGCAGAGCGCGGATCTCGGCGGTGTGTCCCTGGCGGGACTTGTCTGCAAGGACGGCTCTGACCTGCTCCAGAGTCAGTTCCGGTTCGGGTGGAGAAGCGGGAGCATCCTCTGCCGGTTGCTTTCCGCTGAACATCTTCGTCAGCCAGTCAGCGGCATCCGAAATAGCAGTGGCAGCACTGCGGAGTTCTTCGATGGTCTGTGCCATATCGCTCATTCTGCTCATGTGATTTTCCTCCTTCCCTGGATTTGCTCTGCTGGCGAACGGCGGTCAGGTTGCTCGCCAGTCTCTTTGACACCACGCTGATGGCGGTCAGGACATCAACAATGTCCTCGTCGGCACGGGCGTCATAATGGTTTGCGTTGTAACTCATATCGGCGGTCTCTCCTTTCCCAAGGCGTCTTGTGTTGCCTTTCACAGACCCATCTGGACAGAAAAGGAGAGGTTGGCCGAAAGATTTTAGAATTTTTCTTTGAGCCGCCTCAGCAGCTGATTGCGCTTATACACGAAGGTGTTCCTGGGCATATGCAGCCGCTCCGCGCCGGCCCGTTCAGACAGCCCGTCTGCAATCGCCATGAGAATCTCGTAGCTTTCCGGGTCTGACGCCTGAAGCTCCGAGAGCAGACCGTTCAGAATCAGGGCGTCGATATCGATTTCCGTGGTCAGTCTGCTGTCTGCAAGAAAACTGGTGCGGGAGACGCCATTCTCATAGGCGTTCTCCATTTCAGTGTCGATGGAAAAATGCTGGGGAGCATCCTTCGGGGTACAGCGGAACTCGCAGGTATCGCAGAGGCCATCGCACTTATAACTTTTCTTAAATGGAATGCAGCAGGCTCCGGCTCTCTGTTTTGCTTTTCGGGTAGCACCCACGAACCGCTCCCAGTCACGCTTCTGTTCCGGGGTGACCTCAATCCACTGCTTGAGCGGACGGTAGTAGGTGGTTGATGTGGTCTGATTTGCATTGTTTTTCATAAAAAGTCCTCCGTTTGTCGATTTCTCGAAACGGAGGACTCTGGGCGCTGCCGCAAAAAGGGTGCAAAAGACCAACCGCAGTCCTAACGAATCTCTCCGTTTCGGATTGCAGCCAACCCGCTCAAAAGGCAGCTACAAGTATTCAGTTGTACCGCCGGATACCGTTGAGCCATCAGTGATCAGGTGATGCAGTATCAGGCGAGACTGTAACCACTCGCAAACGCGAATCAATAGCTTTATTTTGAAAATAAGTTTTGCGTTCGCAAAATTATATTGATTATCACGCTTGCATATGGTATACTGTGAAGTGAAACATTTGGATTCCGCACAGACTGTGCGTTCCTTCTGCCTTATCACGCTTTCATTATAGAAAATAGGACTTTCAAAACTCGTAGGTTTGCCTACATCTGCCTACATGAGTGCCTACATTGGAAAGGAGGGTATCAACTTGAAATTCTGCGACCTTGTGCAGTTCATGCATCATAACTATGAAGTAAAAATGAACGCTGCTGAATTTGTGAAGACGTTGACGGATGCCATCCTGGATGATGAGGCATTGGAAAAAGCTTCTCCGAATCCACTCTATGGGCTTAGAAAATCCACACTTGAGGCATATTACAGCGGCAGGCTTCCCATTTCACAGAAAAAGGCGTCTGCACTTACACCTCGACTGGATGAGACGAAGTTTGCTGATTTTGTGAATACATACTCCTACGACGCCTTGAACCACATGAAGGACAAGCTGGCGGAGTTCGGGTTCGATGTCGATCCCTCAGAGGTCGGACAGGCCTGCGCTAACATCCTGGCTCAGATCATCAGACGCCGTTCCGAAGGGTTGTCCGATGATGTGACTGCGCTGAACTATCAGCGCATGGAGACAGGAAAAAGTCTAAAAAATATAGCCCCTGCGACAATAGAGCGCAGAGGCAATAAGTTGCATATATCAGGCGAGGTTATCACGATTCATCAGTCGCTTGTTCCGGATGATGTAAACAAACACGAACTCGATTATATTCGTGCCTTGTATGAGGTGTATGCTCAGAAATTAAACAAGGCGACTTTTACTGCTGACGATATTTCTTCCCTTCCGAAACGATATGCAGAGAACTACAAGGAACAGCGCATGGCATATTACAGTGCGGTAAGTATTGAACGATCTGTCCGGGATATCTTCGATGACGGAGAGGATGAGTTCGGCAGACTGAAGGATGATGCATGGCACGGCATCAATACTACATATTGGAAGGATTATGAGGATGGTTACGCAAGGCTGAATGCCGTCCTTGAAAAAATAACAAGCACCACGCTTGACAGTTCCGTACTCAGCCAGATGCGGAATCTGATCGGCAATTTGGAGAAGAAAGGCATTTGCCATATATTGGTGAATGACGGCGTGATTGAGTCGTGGGTGAACATTGATGAGTAACAAACTTTTCAATACGCCCTTTGAACTGTCTCTCCACGTGGTGCTGCTTCTTGATGTGGCGAATGACGGAATTACCCTCGACAGAATTGCCGCTTATGACTTTATAACGATTTACTGTGAGGACTTTGGCGTTGCAGATAGATCTCTAAATGGGGAAAACGGTTTTGCATTCAGCGAACTTTCCGCAAGGCGGAACCTTACAAAAGCTGCAATAAAGAATCTTGTAGTTGATGGACTGGTTATAGCCACGAATGATGAAACAGGTATCCTTTATTCCGTTTCGGAAAGTGGAAGAAACATGAGTGAGGGTTTCCAATCAGAATATGCCAGGCGGTATAAAGAACTTATGCAGATTGTGATTGAGAAGTATGGGAACTATAGCGATGTCCAGTTGTTCAACGAAATTAGCCGACAGTCAACGAAATCTTTAAGGAGGTAACGCAATGGCAGGATTTTACATTAAAAAAGTTGTAGCGAAAAGCGCCATCAAGGGCGATGCCAGCGTTTCCTTCGGTAAAGGACTGACCATTATACAGGGACGCTCTGACAGTGGAAAGACCTGCGTGGCAAATTGTATTGACTTTGTCTTCGGTGGCTCAGTGGACAAGCCGTTTAAGGAAACGGCAAAATATGACGGCGTGACCATGATTGTCGGATCAAATGACCGTGATGGCGAAGTCACTCTTCATAGGAATGTGGGAAAGAATCAGGTAGAGGTGACCAGCACCATAGACGGTATAGATAGCGGCACCTATGATGTCAATTACCGAAAGGGAGCAAAGAATCCGCCTCTGAACGAAGTATGGCTGAAGCTCATTGGCATTGAGCAAGAAACCATGATTGTAACGAACGCAAGGTTCGAAAAGAAGCGACTCACCTGGCGCAATTTGCTGCGTGTATTTTATTTGGATGAAAACAGAATTGATGATATTGACTCTATTGTAGAGCCAAAACATCGCTATATGGAGAACACCCTGTTCCTTTCGGCACTTTTGTATCTGATTACCGGCAGGACTTTTACAGAGACAGATGCACAAGAGAAAAAGGAAATAAAGAAAGCGCGCCGAAAGGCTGTAGCCGAGTATGTCAATCGGAAAATCCGGGATGCTGCGGAACGCAAGGAGCAGCTTGAACATGATTTACATATTTTTGATGATGCAGATGTCGAAGCACAGATAGATCAAGCGACTGCCGTCCTACAGGAAACACAGAGAAAAATCGACTGTGCGCTTGCAGAGAGCCAAAAAATCCTTTCTTCCATTCTGGAAGCAGAGGAACGAGCTGCGGAGTGCGATGTTCTTTTGACAAGATACCACAGGCTTGCTGCGCAGTATAAAGCGGATATCCAACGGCTTTCTCTCATTGTCGAGGGTGAAGAAGCCTATCAGGAAGTTCCACAAGCCACCAAATGTCCATACTGCGAAGGTACGATTACTCCTCGTAAACGGATATCCTATATTGCTGCGTCCAAAGTAGAAATGGAGCGGACGATGGCCCAACTTTCCGGTCTTGAAGATACGGAAAGAGATGTCGAGGATCGGAAGAAAGAAATCAGGACCGAACTTGACGTGTTAAAGCGTCAGCGTGATGCTCTCGAATCTAAAATTAAAACAGAACTACGCCCCCAGGAAAGTGAGCAACAAAACACAGTCAATGCTTATAAGGCATATCTCCGAATTGCCAGTGAGATTGCATTGATTGAAGCCTATGCTGCGGACTTTGGAAATGATCTGACTGCTTTAGAAAACGAGCAGAAAAACGATAAAACTTTAGAGTATCATCCCAAGGACTACTTTGGGGATGATTTTGCCACCACGATGTCTGAATATGCCAATTCCATTCTTAAAGAATGCAATTATTCCGGTTTGCTTCAGGCGCACTTCAATTTCACAACATTTGATATTGAGGTAAATGGTGAAGATAAAGGAACGAGCCACGGCAAAGGCTACCGTTCTTATCTTAATACAGTGATGATAATGATGCTGCGGAAATATCTGGCGATAAATGCTAAATTTGATCCCCACATTTTTATCATCGATACTCCTCTTCACGGCTTTGATGATGGGGTAGATGACAGAATGCCGGATAGCATGAGAGCTGGGCTTTACCGCTACTTCATAAACCATCAGGACGAGGGACAGCTTATTATTATAGAGAACCTTGACCATATCCCTTCCCTTGAATACGAGAAACATGGTGCAGTCGTTGAAACCTTCGGCAAAGGATTAATTCCGGGAACACGGTATGGATTCCTAAATGATGTGAAGTAATTAATGTAGAATATAGAAAGAGAGAAATCACGGAGGTAATGCAAATGCGTTTTAGCTATAACAAACTTTTCAAACTTCTTATTGACCGTGGAATAAATAAAAAGACTTTGCGGGAGATGAGTGGTATCAGTGCCACTTCTGTTGCCAAACTTGGAAAAGGCGGAAATGTGAATACGGATGTGTTGCTGCGTATATGCGGCGCACTCAAATGTGATGTCGGTGACATCATGGAATTTATTGATGATGATAAGGCGGTTGAAGAGTAACAGCCATTGGAGGAGGATGCGCTTGTGGAGATTTTTAATAACACTACCAAGGTGGTTAAGGACGATCTTGAAAAAACTATACGGCAAGGCAGCCGTGTCTCTATAGCGGCAGCTTGCTTTTCAATATATGCATACCAGGAATTGAAAAGTCAGCTTGAGGATTGCAAAGAACTGCGATTCATATTCACTTCGCCGACTTTTGTTGCAGAGAAAACGCAGAAGGAACGTCGTGAATTTTATATTCCCCGTCTCAAAAGAGAAAAGAGCCTGTATGGTACAGAATTTGAGGTCCGTCTGCGTAATGAACTTAAGCAGAAGGCCGTTGCAAAGGAATGTGCGGAATGGATGCGCCGTAAGGTACGTTTTAAGACTAACACTACTCGCGAAGGAATGAATAACTTCCTGCTCGTAGACGGAGCGGAGGACGCCTATACCTATATGCCGATGAACACTTTCACGACTGTTGACCTCGGTTGTGAACGCGGGAACAATCTGACAAATATGGTTACCCGCATAGAGAATCCAGCAAGTGCAGAATTCTTACGAATGTTCGATTCTGTTTGGAGTGACGAAGATAAACTGACCGATGTTACGGAAGAAGTCATCGACATGATCTCCACAGTCTACCAGGAAAATGCGCCGGAATTAGTCTATTTTATGACTATCTACAACATTTTCAGCGAATTTTTGGAGGATATTTCAGAGGATGTTCTTCCAAATGAGGCTACAGGCTTTAAGGACAGCGTTATTTGGAACAAGCTGTTCAACTTTCAGAAAGATGCCGCCCTTGCTATTATCAATAAACTGGAACAATACAACGGCTGCATTCTTGCGGACAGCGTTGGCCTTGGCAAGACTTTCACAGCGCTTGCCGTTATCAAATACTACGAGGGTCGCAATAAGAATGTCCTCGTTCTCTGCCCGAAAAAGCTGTCTGAGAACTGGATGACCTATCGCGGAAACCTCATTAACAATCCACTTGCCGCAGACAGGCTTCGGTATGACATTCTGTATCATACTGACCTTTCCAGAGACAGCGGCAATACCGTGATTGGTCTGCCGATTGACCGTATCAATTGGGGAAATTATGATTTGGTCGTTATCGATGAGAGTCACAATTTCCGTAACGGCAACGGAACAGACAGCCGTGGCGGAGAAAAGGAAAATCGCTATATGCGTCTGATGAACCGAGTCATCAAACCGGGTGTAAAGACTAAAGTACTGATGCTTTCGGCAACACCGGTAAACAATCGTTTTTACGACCTACGTAACCAGCTGGCGCTTGCCTATGAGGGCGATCCATCCGAATTCAATGAGAAGCTGAATACAAAGTCAGATATCGATACCATCTTCCGCCAGGCGCAGAAAGTCTATAATGCATGGTGCAAATTGCCGGAGAGTGAACGGACAACTGCCACGTTACTTTCACAGCTTGATTTTGACTTCTTCGAGGTGCTGGACAGCGTAACGATTGCTCGATCGAGGAAGCATATACAGAATTATTATGATGTTACAGATATCGGTACATTCCCAGCAAGAAACAAGCCAATCTCGCTGAGACCGAAATTGACTGACCGTCCGGGAGCGATAAATTACAAAGAAGTGTTCGAGTTGCTGTCGAAACTGCAACTGACAATATATACGCCGACTATTTATATTCATGCCAGTAAACTGCACAAGTATCTGGACGAGAAGGAATCGGAGAACTTCCGCAAAGGCCGTGAACTCGGTATCCAGCGTTTAATGAGCATTAACCTCTTAAAGCGCATGGAAAGTTCTGTTCATTCGTTCCTTCTGACCGTGCGCCGCATTTATGATTATCTGTATGACACTTCGCAGGCTATCGAACAGTTCATGATGGACGGTACGGGAGACCTTGATGAGATGCGCGATCTTTCTGCTGTAGCGGATGATTTTGACTATGATGATCAGAACACGGATTTCTTCAGCGTGGGAAAGAAAGTCAAGATTGACCTGCGGGATATGGATTACATCTCGTGGAAGCGCGATATTGACGAGGATATTGAGAATCTCCAGCTTTTGATACTCATGGTGGAGGATATTACGCCGGAGTACGATTTCAAGCTAAACGAACTCATTCGTGTTATCCGTGAAAAGGTGGCTGCCCCGATTAACGAAGGTAATCAAAAAGTGTTGATTTTTACCGCCTTCTCCGATACCGCCGAGTACCTCTTCGACAACATCAGCGGTATGGCAAGGGATGAGTTGGGCTTACATACTGCGCTCGTGACCGGTTCGGTGGATGGCAAGACTACAATTCCGAAGTTTAAAGCAGATATGAACCACGTGCTTTCCTGCTTTTCTCCGATGTCCAAGGATAGGGACGTTCTGTATCCGAATGACAAGACCGAGATTGATATTCTCATTGCCACTGACTGCATTTCGGAAGGACAAAACCTACAGGACTGCGATTTTTGCATCAACTATGATATCCATTGGAATCCCGTCCGCATTATTCAGCGATTCGGACGTATCGACCGTATAGGCAGCAGGAATGCTGTGATTCAGCTTGTGAACTTTTGGCCTGATTTGGATTTGGACGAATACATCAACCTCAAGTCCAGGGTTGAGACAAGGATGCGTATTTCCGTTATGACTTCAACCGGCGATGATGACCTTATCAATCAGGAAGAAAAAGGCGACCTCGAATATCGCCGCAGCCAGTTAAAAAAGCTCCAGGAGGAAGTGGTTGATCTGGAAGATATGACCAGCGGCGTTTCCATTATGGATTTAGGCTTGAATGAGTTCCGTATGGATTTGCTCGCCTATATGAAGGAGCATGAAAATATCGATCATACGCCATTCGGAATTCATGCCGTAGTAAAGGGCGAAAAGCCTGGCGTGATCTTTGTGCTGAAGAATATAAACGAATACATCAATATTCAGAATCAGAATAGGCTGCATCCGTTCTATATGGTGTACGTCGGCATGGACGGAGAGGTTATTACAAACCATCTACAGCCGAAGGATACACTCGATGTGATGCGTCACCTCGCTCGTGGAAAGGCTGTGCCGGACAAAGTGTTGTGTAAGCAATTCAATAAATCCACAAACAACGGCAAAAACATGAGCAAGGTCTCCCAGCTATTGGAGGATGCTATCATGTCGATCATTGATGCAAAGGATGAGGGAGACATTGACAGTTTCTTTAGAGGCGGTCAGACCACATTCCTGTCCGGTGGCTTTTCAGGACTGGATGATTTTGAACTGATATGCTTTATGGTGGTGATTTGAGATGATTGATTTTCCTACTGCAACGGCGGTTCACCGTCGTTTGCCGAAAGAGGCGTTCTACAAGCATCTGCCACTGACAAAGGCACTGAAGGACAAGTTTGTGTCCGATGTGGAAAGAATTGTTGTAGAGAACAGCCTCACAAAAGAGAATCTGAACCTGAACACGGATTCGGAGATAAAGGAAATACTATTGCTGTCGATGTCTTTAAAGAAGCAGGAGTTCGATGGCAAAGTGATAGAGGCGATTGCAAGGCAGAATCCTCACAAGCTGGTTTTTCTGCTTATGTTCGAGGATAGCCGTCAGCTTGCCCTTTATCATGGTAAACTCTATCGGACACAGTGGATGGACGCTTCAGAAATAAACCTGAAACTTCAGGGCTTCTCCCTCGATGAGATATGGGAGGCTTTTGTGGAGCAGATTGCGCTTTATGATGAGCGGGCTGAAAAATCGTCTTCCCTTTCAGTGGATGAGCGCCTCGCTCTACAGGAGCAGATACTGAAATTGGAGAAGCTGATAGCAAAGACTGAGGCTGCCGCTTGGAAGGAGCAACAGCCGAAGAAACAATTTGAACTTTATACGCGCCTTCGTGGCTATAAACAGGAACTGGAGGATTTGAAACATGGAGAATCTTAAGATGCATACACCCGATCTGGCAGAGGAGAATTTCAGAAAACTTGCCGCGATGTTCCCGAACGCCGTGACTGAAACGATAAATGAGGACGGTGAGGTTGTCCGTGCAATTGATGCGGACGTTCTGCGTCAGGAAATTTCTGCGACTGTTGTAGAAGGAGCGCAGGATCGCTATCAATTCACATGGCCGGATAAGAAGAAATCGGTGGTACTTGCCAACCAGCCTATTGCTAAAACCTTGCGACTTGACAGGGAGAAGTCTGTCGGCAGAGACGGAACACCCGGTAGCATCGATACAGAGAATATCTACATTGAGGGTGATAACCTTGATGTGCTGAAGCTGCTTCAAGAGACATATCTCGGCAAGGTCAAGGTCATTTATATCGATCCCCCTTACAACACTGGTTCGGATTTTATCTATGAGGATGATTTTTCATTGGAAACCGAGGAGTATCTTGGAAATAGTGGACAGTTCGATGAAGAAGGCAACCGACTCGTACAGAACACGGAAAGCAATGGCAGATTCCATACCGACTGGTTGAATATGCTGTATCCACGCCTGCGGATTGCAAAGGATCTTCTTGCTGAAGATGGAGCTATATTCGTTAGCATAGATGAGCATGAGCACGCAAACCTTGTTCGAATTATGAGCGAGATTTTTGGATCAGAAAACTATATTGATTCAATTGTATGGGATAAGAAGGCATCAGCTAAAGGTGTGCCGCCGAGAAATATGATGGTAAACGTTCACGAGTATATTGTTGTATATCAAAAAGGTGGTGCGTCTGCGTTCCGCTTTATTGGAGAACAACGAGATGAAGAGGCGGATGGATTTAAAAATCCAGACAATGACCCCCGCGGACCATGGCGTGAATCAAATATAAAGAGTACTACCAAGCCTATCGAAGAGGCTTTCACAATAACTGATCCTGAAACTGGAAGACAATATACAAACACGTGGGCGTTTTCAAAGGAAGCTTTAGAGCGAATGATTGCCGAGAAGCGTATTCTTTGGAAGGAGAGTTTACCAAAGCAGAAAGAGTTTTTATATGAGATGACAAATGAAAATAAGGCAATTAAGAGTAGCTGGGGTGTTTTCGATGCGCAAAGCACGACAGTTTTTCTTAAAAAACTTATACCACAGGTACATTTTGACAATCCGAAGCCAATAAACCTTATGAAATACCTTATGAGTGTTGCAGTAGGTCCAGAAGATTACGTGATGGATTTCTTTTCTGGTTCAGGAACTACCGCTCATGCACTGCTTCAGCAGAATGCAGAAGATGGAGGTCATAGGAAATTTATATTAGTTCAAATACAGGAGCCATTAGGCGAAGAAACAGATGCCTATGCTGCTGGATTTAAAAATATATGTGATGTGGGTGAAGAACGGTTGCGTCGCGTTGGAAAGATAATCAGAGAAGAATCTCCTTTGACGACCGGCAACCTTGATATCGGCTTCCGTGTGTTCAAGGTGGACAGCAGCAATATGGAAGATGTGTTTTATCGCCCTGCTGATTACAATCAGGGGCAGATGGAGCTGTTTGCTGACAACATCAAGCCGAATCGTACCCCGGAGGATCTGCTTTTCCAGGTAATGCTCGACCTGGGCATTCTGCTCTCTTCTGACATTCAGGAAACAGAAATTGCTGGCAAGAAGGTCTTCTCTGTAGCAGATGGCTATCTCATTGCCTGTTTTGATTTGGAGATCACAGAGGAGACAGTCACCGAGATTGCCAAGAAAAAGCCGTTCTACGCTGTGTTTCGTGACAGCGGCATCGCAAGCGACAGCGTGATGACAAACTTTGAACAGATTTTTGAAACCTACAGTCCGAAAACGCAAAGAAAGGTATTGTAATGGCAGATATGAAATTCAAATTTACCATACAGCCTTACCAAACCGAGGCTGTAGAAAGCGTAGTAGGTGTGTTTGCAGGTCAACCGTTCAACGATCGCTTCACCTACCGCAGAGATGTGGAGATTAAACGAGACGTAACAAACTGGATGATTCCAGAAGAAGAACTGTATATGGGCTTTGCCAATGCCCGTGTGCAGCTTGATTCCGGACAGCTTCTTAATAATATACGCAGGATTCAGACTCGCAATAATATCAAGCTGTCGGAAACCGTAACGACCGGAGGACTTGGCACCTGCTCCCTTGACGTGGAGATGGAGACTGGAACGGGTAAGACCTACGTCTATATAAAGACCATGTTTGAACTGAACAAGCAGTACGGCTGGAGCAAGTTTATCGTGGTCGTGCCGAGCGTTGCTATCCGAGAGGGCGTCCGCAAGAGTTTTGAGACCATGCAGGATCACTTTATGGAATATTACGGCAAGAAGGCTCGTTTCTTCGTGTACGATTCTAAGAATCTGGCGGAGATTGATAACTTCAGCCAGAGTGCAGATATCAACGTCATGATTATAAACATTCAGGCTTTCAATGCCCGTGGAAAGGATGCAAGGCGTATCCGCACGGAACTGGATGACTTCGGCAGCAGAAAACCAATTGACGTTATCAAGGCGAACCGTCCTATTGTTATCCTTGATGAGCCGCAAAAAATGGGCGGCACTGCCACGCAGGAAAGTCTGAAAGAGTTTAATCCGCTCTTTTGCCTGAACTATTCCGCTACGCACAAACAGCACCATGAACTGGTGTATGTGCTTGACGCGCTGGATGCCTACAACAAGCGGCTGGTTAAGCGAATCGAGGTCAAAGGCTTTGATATCAAGAATCTGCGCGGAACGGACAGCTATCTTTTCTTGGAGGGCATTGTTATCTCTCCGAAGAAACCGCCGATGGCGCGCATCGAGTTTGAAATCGGATACAATAAGTCCATCAACCGCGAGACAAGGCTCTTGGGCGTGGACGATGACCTTTTCGCACTCTCCAAAAATATGAATCAGTATCGAGGATACCGTATCAGCGAAATTGATCCTATTCGTGGAATTGTGACCTTTACCAACGGTGAAACAATCCATGCCGGAGAAGTCGTTGGAGATGTGTCCGAGGCTGACCTGCGCCGTGTACAGATCAGAGAAACCATCCGTTCTCACTTTGAAAAGGAGAAGGATTTGTTTTCCCGCGGCATCAAAACACTGTCCTTGTTTTTCATTGATGAGGTTGCGAAGTACCGAAAATATGATGACGATGGCAATGAGGTGAACTCGCAGTACGGAGAGATTTTTGAGCAGGAATATATGGATATCTTGAGCGAGTATCTTACGCTTTTCAACACGCCGTATGAGCAGTATCTCCGTGGTATTGATGTACATCAAACCCATGCCGGATATTTCAGCATAGATAAAAAAGGTCGTAAGGTAGATAGTTCTACCAAGCGTGGCAGTGATGAAAGTGACGATATCTCGGCTTATGATTTAATTTTGAAGGACAAGGAGCGGCTGCTTTCTTTCAGCAATCCCGTGCGTTTCATTTTCTCGCACTCGGCATTGCGTGAAGGCTGGGATAACCCGAATGTATTTCAGATTTGCACCTTGAAGCATGGTGGCAGTTCCCCTACGCAGAAACGTCAGGAGGTTGGCCGTGGCCTGCGTCTTTGCGTGAATCAGAACGGCGATCGTATGGATGCTGATACACTCGGCAGTCAGGTGCAACAAATCAACCAGCTGACCGTTATTGCTTCTGATGGGTATAAAGACTTCGTTGCCGATTTGCAGAAAGGCATTCGTGACGACCTTTACGAACGTCCTACCAAGGCTACGGCGGAATATTTTATTGGCAAGACGCTCATTATCGGTGGCAACGATGTCACTGTTTCCGATAAGCAGGGACGGGATATCTACCGTTACCTCATCAAGAACGACTATATCGATGAGGACGATCATGTTACCGATAAATACCGCGCTGACCTTGCGAACGGCGTACTCGCTCCCGTTCCGGAAAGCTGCACGGAAATTTCTGAGGGCGTCCATGCGCTTATCCAGAGCATCTTCGATGAACACGCCCTTGACAATATGATCAGTGATGGTCACGAAACGAAGATTCAGGAAAATGCACTGAACGATAACTTCTATAAGAAGGAGTTTCAGACGCTTTGGAATTATATTAACCACAAGTATGCGTATACTGTGGAGTTTGATAGCGAGGAACTTATCCGAAAAGCTATCGCGCATATCGATGATAAAATGTTCGTTGCAAGGTTGCAATACACTGTAAACGCTGAATCTGAAGCCGATTGAAAAAGCAAAGATTGACTGTGCAAGGAAATTGTTCGCAGAACTCTCATCGGCGGATGTGGTCTACGACAGCGTTGATAGTTATCAGCATCTGCTGGATATAATGGAAAGCCTGTAAGCAAGATAAAGGCATGAGAATGATTGTAACTTTTTAATTTTTCCCCACCTTTTAATTATTCCAAAATCGCTACACCGCAAGGCTGGTACCCCGCCGCATTACCGAGCGGCAGCAGGATAACTAAACACATAAAACAAGGGCTTCCAAAGTCAGAGTATGACCTTGGAAGCCCTTGTTTCAAGTCTTTTTCGGCAGCTTTTGCTCCGAAGAAGGCTTTTTCTTTTGTATCAAAATCGGTAGGAACATAGATCCTTGTTGCGGATCAGGTGGTATGTTCGTTCAGTCCGCAAAGTTTGTAGAAAACCATAGTGGTAATATCAGCAATATCTCTATTTATGGACAGGACTCCAATCCGACTACATGGAAGATGGCGCAGATGAACCTTGCGATTCGTGGAATTGAGCCGGATCTTAGCACTTACGCAGCAGATACCTTTTTAGATGACCGTCATCCTACATTGCGTGCAGACTATATTATGGCAAATCCCCCATTTAACCTTTCTGACTGGGGTGCTGATAAATTAAAAGAGGATGTGCGCTGGCAGTACGGTATGCCACCTGCAGGAAATGCCAACTTTGCATGGTTGCAACATATGATTTATCATCTTGCACCGGCCGGAAGAATTGGTATGGTTCTTGCTAATGGTTCATTATCTTCTCAGTCAGGTGGTGAGGGTGAAATCCGTAAGAATATTATCAATGCAGATTTGGTTGAATGTATTGTTGCAATGCCTACACAGCTTTTCTATACGACGCAGATTCCGGTTTCACTCTGGTTTATCAATAAACAGAAAAAACAGACCGGAAAGACACTGTTTATTGATGCTCGTAAGATGGGAACTATGGTCAGTCGCAAACTTCGTGAGCTTACAGATGATGATATTAAGAAGATTTCAGATACTTATGAATCATTTGCAGACGGAATGCTGGAAGATGTGAAGGGCTTCTGTGCTGTTGCTAATATAGCAGAAATCGAAAAGCAGGATTATATTCTTACTCCGGGGCGATACGTTGGCATTGAGGAACAGGAAGATGATGGGGAACCATTTGAAGAAAAGATGGATCGTCTGACATCGGAGCTTTCGGAAATGTTTGCTAAGAGCCATGAACTCGAAGATGAAATTCGTAGGAAACTGGGGGCGATTGGGTATGAAATTTAATATATGGGAAGATTGTCCAAAAGTTCCAATTACAGAATTACTTTCTTTTATTGTTGATAATAGAGGGAAAACCGTTCCTACAGCGAATGATGGATGGAAGCTTATAGCAACAAACTGCGTTACAAACAACACACTGTTTCCAGTATATGAGAAGGTGAGATATCTTACACAAGAAACTTATGAAACGTGGTTTCGAGCACATCCTATGCCGGGAGATATTTTATTTGTTAACAAAGGTACTCCAGGACGGGTTTGTATGGTTCCGGATCCAGTAGATTTTTGTATAGCTCAGGATATGATTGCCCTGCGAGCTGATGATAAGAAAATTTATAACAAATACCTTTTTGCTGTTTTAAGAAGCCGAGAAATTCAACAACAGATATATAATACAAATGTTGGGGATGTTATACCGCACTTTAAGAAGCAATTTATGGATCAGTTATTAATTCCTGTTCCAGACAGAAAGATTCAAGAGAAAATAGGAAACCTATATTATCAATTGAGCTACAAAGTGGAATTAAACAAAAAGATAAATGAGAATTTAGCGGCTTAAAGGTCGAGGTCGGAAACATCAATTTCGCCGGACATCAGCTTTGGCAATAAGGCATCACGTAATTCCGTCAATTTACGAGATTGGTCTTCATTTTTCTTCATCATCTCGTACATTGGAGCAACGGAATTTTCAAATTGAAGCAATGTTTCTGCGGAGGGAATCCTGAGTTCCAAGGCATTCAGGATTGCTGTTGTCATGCTTGGCACTGCTGATCCTGCATTCATAGAGGCTAGATCTTTGGATTTTACAAAGTGATATACAAACTTTGCCACATTAGTTTGTTTCATCTCTGTATAAAACATGGTATCAACGGACCAAAATGGCTGATTGACATACATCACATTGTTAAGAGTACCTTTTCGAGGAATAAGAACAGACTCCTTTTCATACAGTGGGCGTTCTACATACCTCATAATTCCGCCTGATCCGTAAACGGGATAAACGCCATCAGCTAATTTTTTATGATCTTTGCCATATTTGACATTAATCAAATCTGAGAGATGACCAAATGGCCAGTTAGGATCAGCCTCGATAAGAAAAAATTGTTGATAAATAGCCTGTGCCTGATCAGCTAAATTCTCATTTAACCGAATAACTCCTACCAACGGCAGGGGTAAAAACCAACGGAACTGCCGTTGATTCGTTCTCTGGAAATAAATATAAGGAGAACGAATTATGAAACAAAAAATTATGGAAGGGATTGTGCAACAGATGTTGCCATATCTCAATAATGTACAGTTACAAAAATTACAGGAGGTCTTAGAATATTCGTTTTATAATTATGAGATTTCCAGCAAAGTAGAAGAAACGGAAGACGATAGCCAAAAACTGATTGACGCTTTTGTGTATGCAAAACGAATTGAGGGATGTTCAGAGAAAACACTGAAATATTATCGAACCACAATAGAAGCGATGACGGAAGTTATAAATAAAGGGGTCCGTCATATGCAGACAGATGATCTCAGGGCATATCTGACGGAATATCAAGAAAAGCATGGCTCAAGTCGTGTGACGATTGACAATATTCGGAGAATCTTATCAAGCTTCTTCTCATGGTTAGAAGATGAGGATCATATTTTGAAAAGCCCAGTGCGTAGAATTCACAAGGTGAAGACAGCTACTAATATCAAAGAAACGTACACAGATGAAGAGTTGGAAAAGATGCGTGATAATTGCGTGGAGCTTCGAGATCTGGCGATTGTTGATATGTTGGCTTCTACAGGTATGCGTATTGGAGAGATGGTGCTGTTGAATAAAGTGGACATCAATTTCAATGAGCGTGAATGTGTTGTATTTGGTAAGGGTGATAAGGAACGCGTAGTTTATTTTGATGCGAGAACTAAGATTCATCTGCAAAATTACATTAATAGCAGAAGCGATAATGATCCAGCTTTGTTCGTAACGCTGAGAGCACCACATACAAGAATCAAGATTGGCGGTATAGAATCCCGTTTACGAGAAATAGGGAGATCCTTGGAAATAGAAAAAGTCCATCCGCACAAGTTCAGGAGAACACTTGCAACGATGGCAATAGATAAGGGTATGCCAATTGAGCAGTTACAGCAGCTATTAGGACATAAACGAATAGACACAACCTTGCAGTATGCAATGGTTAAGCAGAGCAATGTAAAACAGGCTCATAGGAAATATATAAGTTAGGAGAATGATTTATGAATATATGCAAGTTGGGTGACATTGCAAAGTTCACAACGGGAAAGCTTAACTCAAATGCAGCACAGGATAATGGCAAGTATCCATTTTTTACCTGTGCACCAGAAGCGTTAAAGATAGATGATTATGCTTTTGATACAGAAGCAATCATACTGGCAGGAAATAACGCGGATGGAAATTTTCATATTCAACATTTTAAAGGAAAGTTTAATGCATATCAAAGAACATATGTGATTGAAAGCTCGGATGAGAATAAAGTTTATACAAAATATTTATATTATGCATTGAAAACATGCTTGTTGCATTTTAAACAAATATCACAAGGGTCTGCTACAAAATTCTTGACGGCTAAAATTTTGAATTCATTTGAATTACCAATACCAGAAATAGAGATTCAGAAAAAAATAGCAGGAACACTTGGAAATTTAGATAAAAAAATTAAAACAAATGAAGCGATAAATGAGAATTTAGAGCGGCAAGCACAAGCCTATTTTGAAGAGCTTTTTGTCGTTAATGCTGATCCAAATTGGCCGGAATGCACGCTTTCAGATATCGGTTCTATCGTTGCAGGCGGAACCCCTTCAAAATCGAAGTCGGAATACTATGCAGATCAGGGTATTGCATGGATAACGCCCAAAGATTTATCAGTCGATAAGTCAAAATTTATCTCTCATGGCGAGAATGATATCTCTGAGTTGGGATTTTCCAAGAGTAGTACAAAAAAAATGCCTGCTGGAACTGTACTTTTTAGTTCAAGAGCTCCAATAGGTTACATTGCCATAGCTCAAAACGAACTCACTACCAATCAAGGATTTAAATCCGTTATTCCAAATGAGAATATCGGTACTTCCTACGTGTATTTTTTACTAAAGAATCTTCTTCCGACAATCGAAGGTATGGCTTCCGGATCAACTTTCAAAGAAATATCCGGAGCAGGAATGAAATCTGTGCCTACGGTTATGCCTGATGTTAATATCATTCAACTTTTTAACAATTTTTGCGAACCTATATTCAAGGAACAAGAGATCCTTGAAGCAGAAAATCGCAGGCTTTCCGCTTTGCGCGACTCACTATTACCCAAACTGATGTCTGGTGAAATTGATATCTCCTCCCTAGACATCTAAGCCACTAAATTCTCATTTAATATTTGAGGGGAGAATTTTATATGCTAAAAGACTGGAATTTTTGGTGTTCTGTGATTACGGCTTTAACGGCTATACTGGCATTAGTTTTATCTGTTCGCCAAATAAGTCTTAGTAATAAACACCAGTTATTTGACCGTAGAATGGAAGCGTACATGCTAACAAATGGACTTATCGCTCTTTGCAAGGATAATTATATGTGGCTTTCTCCGAAAAGAGAACAAATGCCGCAGTTTGCCAATGATTATGTTTTTATATGGCTTACCAATAATACTTATATGGAAAAACAGGCAGATGCTATTGAATATCCGTTAGAGCAGCCTTTTCACAAAGAATTTTTGCAAAAAAGAGAAGAAACAAGAATCACGGCGGCAGAAATTGATTTGATTTTTAAGGGAGAAGCAGCATTAGCATATAGCAATTTTTTAAGAAACTATGAGGCTGCTTTGGCTGTAATGTATGAATATCAGATTATTATTGATAAAATGCAGAAAGAAAATGAAAAACATCCAATGACGGTAGAGGAAGCGGAAAAAATGTTTTCAGAAGAAAAATATAGAGAGAATCTTTATAATGCATTGGATAATCTTAAAAAAGCATATGATGCAGTAGCAGAGGAAAAAGTAGAAAAGCAGATAAAGAAGCAGCTTAAATTGGTATAAAAAGGAGGTCCATCATGCCGAGTTTGTTTACAGAAGATACTTATGAACAGGCCATTATTGAACTGTTTGAGAATATGGGGTACGAGCATTTGTATGCACCAGATTATGATAGAGATTATACTAGCCCGCTTCTGGATTCTGTTCTTCGGGATAGCTTGGTGCGTATCAACCGTGGCTTGCCATTAGATGCGATTGAGGAAGCAATAGCGAAGTTGAAAAATTTTGATACAGGAAGTTTATTACAGAAAAACATTACTTTTATGGATTATCTGCAGAATGGTATTACTGTGAAATTCTTTGTAAAAGGTGAGGAGCAGTCTTCAATTGTTCGGTTGGTGGATTATGAGAAAGAAAAGAACAATACTTTTTATGTGGTAAATCAATTTACATTTCTGGAGAATGGTAACAATCGTAGACCGGATATAATTTTGTTTATTAATGGCCTTCCATTGGTTCTTATGGAATTAAAGAGTCCAGCAAAGGACGAAGTAGGTGCAGAAAATGCATATAATCAGATTCGCAATTATATGCAGGATATTCCGTCTATGTTTTATTATAATGCAATATGCGTTATCAGTGATCTTTCTACAAATAAAGCAGGAACAATTACTTCTGGCTTGGATCGATTTATGGAATGGAAAACAAAGGATGGAAACTATGAAGAAACAGCATATGCTCAGTTCGATGTATTTTATGAAGGAATGTTTCAGAAAGATCGTCTGTTAGATATTTTGAAGAATTTTATCCTTTTTTCAGGTAGTGGTCAGGGAAGATTTAAGGTTCTGGCGGGATATCACCAGTATTTTGCAGTTCGTAAGGCTATTGAAAAAGCGAAAGTAGCAACAAAAACAGATGGAAAAGGTGGCGTGTTCTGGCATACACAAGGATCTGGGAAATCATTGTCGATGGTATTTTATGCGCATTTATTGCAGGATGCTCTGGATAGTCCGACGGTTGTAGTTATGACAGACCGGATTGATCTGGACGATCAGTTATATTTACAGTTTTCCCAATGTGCAGATTTTTTAAGGCAGACTCCAGTTCAAGCAGAAAGTAAGGAACATTTAAAAGCATTACTGGATGGTAGAAGTGCGAATGGAATTATCTTTACCACTATGTTTAAATTTGAGCGTGGGGAGAAGCCTTTGTCAGAACGCAGGAATATTGTGGTTATGGCAGATGAGGCACATCGAGGACAATATGGATTTGATGAAAAAATTGTCATATCGAAAAATGAAGATGGAGAAAAAGAGGCACATACAGTAATTGGAAATGCCAGAATTATCCATGATGCATTACCGAATGCCACTTTCATTGGATTTACAGGTACACCTATTTCTGCAAAAGATCGGAATACTCGTGAAGTGTTTGGTGAGTATATTGATGTATATGATATGACACAGGCAGTGGAAGATGGAGCAACCCGTCCAGTTTATTATGAAAGTCGTGTTGTGCATTTGAAATTGGATCAGAATACGTTAGCTCTTATAGATTCTACATATGATATATTGGAACAGCAGTCAGATAGTGCCACAATAGAAAAGAGTAAAAAAATGCTCGGACAGATGGAAAGTGTTCTGGGAGCAGATTCCACAATTATATCTTTATGTGATGATATCGTGGAACATTATGAAAAATATAGGGCAAATCTGCTGACAGGAAAAGCAATGATCGTAGCGTATTCCAGACCGATTGCTATGAAAATATATCACCAGATTTTAAAAATCCGACCGACATGGAAAGAGAAGATTGGTGTGGTCATGACGAGCGGTAATAATGATCCGGAAGAATGGAAAGAAATCATCGGAACTAAGTCGCATAAAGAAGAGCTTGCAAGAAAATTCAAAGATAATAATGATCCAATGAAGATAGCCATTGTTGTAGATATGTGGCTCACAGGATTTGATGTTCCTTCTTTGGCTACCATGTATGTGTACAAGCCAATGCATGGGTATAATTTGATGCAGGCAATCGCTCGTGTTAATCGTGTATTTAAAGATAAAGAGGGCGGATTGATCGTAGACTATGTTGGAATTGCATCGGCATTAAAGGCTGCAATGAAAGAATATACGAAGCGTGATCAGTCTAAATATGGCGATATGAATATTGCAAAGGTGGCGTATCCAAAATTCCAAGAGAAACTGCAGGTATGTAAGGATTTATTACATGGTTTTGATTTCAGCGGATTTTTTGGTGGATCTCCACTTACAATGGCAAAACTTATTACTGGTGGTGCAAACTATGTGTTAGATGCAAAAGTACCGGACCGAAAGGATCTCTTTTTAAAAGAGGCTATGCTTCTAAAACAGTCACATTCGCTTTGTTCTAGTATGACTACGGAACGTGAACGTCATGAAGCTGCTTATATGGAAGCGGTTCGTTCTACAGTTATTAAGGTTACTTATGGCGGAACAGGGGGTAAAAATCTATCCCTGAAGGAAATTAATGCTCAGATAAATGAATTGCTTAAGGCGGCAGTCCAGAGCGAGGGAGTCATTAACCTGTTTGATAGTAGCAAGACAGGTGGAGAGAACTTCAGTTTGTTTGACCCTGCAGTATTGGATGAAATTTCTCGAATGAAAGAGAAAAATATAGCTGTAGAAATTCTGAAAAAGCTAATGGCCGAACAGGTATCTCTGTATAAGAGAACAAATGTGGTTCAGTCACAGAAGTTTTCAGAAAAAATCGCCCAGTTAATGAATGCCTATTATAATGGGCTGATTACAAATGAAGAGGTTATAAAAGAGCTTCTGAAAACAGCAGAGGAAATTACAAATTTGTATAAAAATGGTCAGAAGCTCGGTTTGACACAAGAAGAGTTGGCTTTTTATGATGCTCTTACTAAACCGGAGCATATTACTGATTTTTACAAAAATGATCAGCTTATAGCACTGACAAAAGAATTGACAGAAATGCTTCGAAGGAATAGAACCATAGATTGGCAAAAAAAAGAAACAGCTAGAGCGACAATGCGTAAGATGGTAAAGCGTCTATTGAAAAAGTATGATTATCCACCGGAAGATTATGATTTTGCAATTACTACGGTAATTAGCCAGTGTGAGTTATGGACTGATAATAGTAGTGGAATGTAAAAAATTTGTTTTCGTGAATCGTACTGAGGGATAGGGTGCAGTACATCTAAAAATTTCAGGTGTAAAAATATGTGATTATTATTTGTCGGATACACGCATGGATATTCAGAAATTAAATCTGTGATGTAAGGTAGTGGTGCTAGTGTATCTAATGATGAAAAATAATAATCAGCAGGCAGAAAAGAGGTGCGACGAACATGGACTGGAATCTGTTTTGGACGGCATTTGGTGCAATTGGCGGTACTCTTGGTGCTGTTGCTACAACAGCAGCAGTTGTGGTTGCATTATGGCAAACAAAATATAGTCAAAAGAAAATTATAAAACTTGCCTTTTCAGATAATTTTCAATTATATAATCCAAATACGGGAGAATCAGTCAAATTTATTGGGATAAGTGTTACTAATACAGGTAACAGAAAGGTTATCATCCGTACATGGGGAGTGCATCTTAAAGAGGGAAGTGCTATTGTGATGCCACCTGTGGATGCGAATGGAATAGAAAAAATGGTATATACAAAGCTGCCACAAACATTGGATTTGGAAGAATCCATAGATCTGCAGTGGCAGAAAGATAAATTTCAATTATTTTTGGAAGCTAATGAGGATAATATAGAGAAGAGTAAGCCGTTAGTCTTTTATGTAAATGATAGTACAGGAAAACAATATACAGTAAAAACAAAAGAGAATGCTTCGTGTTATTTCAAAGAATAGGGCTATTGACAAAACGAACAAATGTTCTTATAATTAAAGCATCGCTACGTTAGGATACATATCGCAGAGTAACACTATCAGGTTGGTTCACTTTCCCTTGACTGACCACAGTAGTAGGAGGCGATGGTTACATGACATTTGAAATCGGTTCGACAGCTTATATTGTCGAGAGCAACCGGATTATTCGTGAAGTGACTATAGTTAAGCGGAACGGAAACTTTTATATAATCCGGTTTGGTACAAGAGGCGGCATCCAAGTGAGAAGCAACAGGCTTTTTGCAAGCTATGATGATGCGGATTCTTCCATACATAGAAAGACAGAAAAAAGGACGGGATATCGTTCTCCATATGATTACATACACTAAAGTAAATGGAAGGGGATAATTTTGCAAAAAAATATGATTGACAATCCCCTTCAAATTTTATATACTTTAGTTAGCAAGTTAGCGAACAAGCAAGCGTGCTAATATATGAACACCGATATAAAAAATGAAATGAAGAAATGAAAAAAACGAAAAGAAAAGCGAAAACAGAGAAAAGGTGAAAATTATGATGTATGCGAATTTTGGAGAATTTATAAGTAAGAAGAGAGTTGAAAAGAAAATCACATTGAGGAAAATGGCTGATATGTTAGGGGTATCTGCACCGTTTTTGACTGATGTGGAAAAAGACAGACGCAACCCCTTCGATATGGAAAAACTTACCCAACTCGCACAGATACTGAATTTATCAAAAGAAGAAAATGCACAGATGCTTGACCTTGCTGGAAAGAAGAGAAATGCCGTAGCACCGGACCTTCCAGAATATATTATGGAACGGGACTATGTCAGTGCAGCTTTGAGGACGGCAAGGGACTTGGATGCAGGAGAAGAAGAATGGAACCAGTTTGTCGAGGAACTAAGAAAGCGAAAGGGGTAAGAACCTGTATATGTATAGACCTGAAATTAAAAGAAAGAGATCTGGGGCACCAGTGTTAAGCAGAAAAGAGATTGATGTTATTGGACAGAATATTGTCGGGGATTTTATGCCGGAAGCATTAAAATCTCCACAGGAAATAGATATCGATTTGTTGGCACAAGATTATCTGGGAATGGATCAGGACTTTCAGTACCTGTCGCATTGCGGTGTTTATCTTGGTATGACGGTGTTCAATGACACGGACAAAGTACCCGTGTATGATCCGCAGAATAATTGTGCGGACTATATCAGTGCAAAAGCACATACCGTGATAATTGATAAGAAGCTCTTGGAAGAAAATCAGGAACACAGATATCGTTTTACGATGGGACACGAGGCAGGACATGAGTTTTTGCATAAAGAATATTTTGCCTATGATCCTGACCAGATAACGCTGTTTGACCTGATGGGAGAAACTCCGGCACCAATGGTTCAGTGTCGTGTAGATACAAAAAAGATGGATTGCCGGACAGCAAAGAGCTGGACAGACAGGGACTGGATGGAATGGCAGGCGAATGCATTATCATCTGCAGTTCTGATGCCTGTTTCAATGGTACGGATGGTAGCTGAAAATTTTAAACGACCAGGACTGCAGCAGATTTTTTATCATTATGCCCTGGCAGAAGAAGTTGCTTCGATATTTAATGTATCATTTGAAGCAGCAGGATACCGATTGAAACAGCTTGGATATATTCCACAAGAGGCGCATCTGAGCACAGATATTCTTAACATGATTTCTTTTGATTTGGCTTGTAATTACTAGCAGAAGGTTGAAGTATGCGGATTACAGAATGATCCGCATATTTTTTTGACCTAAGTGTTAGCAAGTTAGCGAACAAATGAACAAAAGAAAATATGAATATTATGTTGATTCATGGAACATATTGTAATGTTGACCCACATAGTAATAATATGGGTTTCAGAATAAAATATGAAGTAATATTAGGAAATATGCACACTTTTTGGTTCTAAAATTCGACATTGATTAATATCCTGAAAAAGGGAAATGTAAATTTGTGGAAAGAAGGTGAGAACACATGGCAGATGGAGTAATACATAGATGCACCAAGGAATGCCCATATAATAAGAAATGTTTTGTATGCAAAACAGAATCTGAAGTATCAGGGAGTGTTGTGGTGCTTCATAAATGCAGGATTACGAAAGAGGATATTCCGATTCAGATTGGAAAAGAAGAAAATGCCTGTGTTTTATGATGGGCAGAACAGTAAACTTAATAATCGGACTAGCTTGTAAAGACAGCCACTAGGATGTGCTGATATTACAGTAGCCTACGAAACAGGGATGTTAGTAGAATGCTGTAAAAAATCAGAAATTCTAGTGGCTTTCTTAAATTCACCCATTTATAGCCAACAGCCTGTTTATCGGACAGTCTGTTGGCCTTTTTGTTTCTAAAAAGGAAAGCTGACGGATTGGGTTAATCACGCAGATAAATTTCTACATTGCAATGAACAAAAGGGAGAACAAGTATATAGATGCCTGGCTATGATGCAGATTTGGGCAGTATCGATGTTCTTCTGAACGATGAGATTCAGTTCAGTATTGGATGTAAAAATACCTAACCTTATATATTCTCTGCACCTCTGGTTTTATTTTACGGAAAATCGTCAGGTACGAGGAGAATAAATTATTAGGCATAAAAAATGAAGTTTTGATACATCTGAAAAATTTTTGAAAATTATTTTTTAATCGTGCAAAAAGTCTGCACCTTTAAAAATTATTCTTTAGTCACAAAGCAAGGGAACAGGAAGGAGGTGAGCGAGAGATGGCAAAAAAGAGTATGACACCAAGTGAGCGCCGTGAGGCGATTCTCAGGGTCTTATGCCAGAGAAGACAGGACAAGATTGATAATCTTGCCGAAGAATTCGGTGTATCGGTCCGGACAATTAAAAATGACATTGAAGAATTAACTCTCGCTCACCCAATTGAGACGGTTCGTGGAAGATATGGCGGAGGTGTAAAAGTTGCTGATGGATATTATGTCGGACGCAATTACCTGAAACCGAAACAGCAGGAACTGTTAAAAAAATTGCAGTCAACACTTCAGGGTGACGATCTTGAGGTGATGAACAGTATCCTTCGTGATTTTGCTTTGTAAGAACTATATTTACGAGAACCCCACGGCCATGAGAGCCGAATGAGAAAGGATGAATTATTATGATGAAAATTTTTATCTGCAGCCCGTATCAGGGCAACATCGAGGAAAACAAAAAGAAGGCAGCATATTATGCAAAGATCGTTGCCAGAGCCGGGAATGTCCCAGTTGCACCACATATCTATTTTCCAACCTTCCTTGATGAGAAGAATCCCAATGAGAGAATGACGGGAATTGAAATGGGACTGGAACTCATGGATACATGTGATATGGTCTATGTTTTCGGTTTTGAGATTACGGAAGGCATGAGATTCGAACTGGAACATGCCAAGGAGATGAAGAAGCCTGTAAGACTTTATGACAGAAATTTTGAACAGATTTGTGTCAAAACGATTCCGATTGATGACCGTGCCAGTGATGAGTACCGTTCCCTGGTTAAGGGGCTGAAGCTCATGAGATAGGAGATCCGATATGTCAGGAAGAGTAAATGTCCGTTACGGACTGAATCAGGGTGACCGAATTATGGTCACCCGTGGAAAAAAGAAGAAAAAAGCAGCCGTTGTAAAGGAGTACCCGTTCCATATTCTGATGGATTGGGGAAAGTACAAGTCCAGTGTAAACAAAGTTGATGTGTATACAGGCGATGTGAAGCTGGCACGCATTTGAAAGGAGAGAACGCAATGAGCGAAGCATTGTTATTGGTAGCCGAGGGCTACGAGCAGATTGCTGCAGGAATCAGAAAGATGGTCGCAGCACAGAAAGATACATCTAAGAAGGAAGAAAAGCCTGTGAAGAAGGAAGAAAAGAAGGAAAATCCTGTGGCAGATACACCGAAAGATGAAGCTGCCCCGAAGGAGACAGCCGTTGACAGAAAGACGGTCCGTGCTTTCCTTGCGGACAAGTCCCGATCAGGAAAGACCTCCGAGGTAAAGAACTTGATCGAGCAGTTCGGTTTCCAGAAGCTGTCGGATGTTCCTGATGAAAAACTGCCGGAACTGTATGAGAAAGCACAGGTGCTTTAATGGGCGGCCACGCAAGATACTCGCCATCGTCCGGCAAAAGACGCCTGGAATGCCCTCCATCGTTACTGTTGGAGGAGCAGTTCCCGGATGAAGAGTCACCCTTTGCAGCAGAGGGTACTGCCGGACATGCGATGGCAGAGTATCTCATCAATAAGTATCTGAAGAAAAGAACCAAGAGACCCGTATCTGATTATTATTCGGATGAGCTGCTCGAAGCAGTGGATGACTACGTGGAATATAACATCGGCCAGATCGAACAGGCAAGAAAGGACTGTGATGACCCGTTCATCGGAGTGGAGCTGAAGGTCAGTCTTGCACACAGAATCATGGACTGTTTCGGTACTGCAGATATGGTGGTAGTCGATTCCCATAAGATCCACATTATCGATCTGAAGCTCGGCAAGGGCGTGGTGGTCGATGCGGAACAGAATGTCCAGCTTATGATCTATGGACTTGGAGTTCTGGACATGCTTGGTTTCTTATATGAGATCGACACGGTGGAGCTTACCATTGTCCAGCCAAGGATCGAACATTTTTCCACTTGGGAGATATCAGCCGGAGATCTGCTTGTATGGGGAAAGGACGTTCTTGAACCGGGAGCAGCAAAGGCTCTTGCCGGAGAGGGAGAGTTTAAAGCCGGAGACCACTGCCGATTCTGCAAGGCAAGATTTACATGCCGCGCAAGGGCAGAGGAATACCTGAAACTTGCACAGATGGAATTTGCCGAGCCGGCCCTTATGTCGGATGAGGAAATTGCAGAGGTTCTTTCCAAGGCAGATGCCCTGAAGAAATGGGCCGAAGAAGTTTACACCTATGCACAGAATGAAGCAGTGGTCAACCATAAGGAATGGCCTGGATACAAACTCGTTCTGGGAAGAAGCAACCGTAAATATACGGATGAAGATGAAGTGGCAGAGGCAGCACAGAAAGCCGGATACACAGACATCTATAAAAAGAGCCTGATCGGCATTACTGAAATGGAAAGGCTGATGGGAAAAAAGAAATTTAAAGAGATCCTTGGCTCCTTGGTATACAAGCCTGACGGCAAAGTCACACTGGTGCCGGATTCAGATAAAAGAGAAGCAGTTAAAACAGCAACCGCAGAAGCGGATTTTAAGGAGGACTAAATTATGACAACAGCTAATTTAACAAAAGTAATCGTACCTTGCAGACTCAGCTATGCACACCTGTGGGAGCCGGATTCCATCAATGGAAGCGAACCGAAGTATTCCGTATCCTGCATCATCGACAAGAATGATAAGGAAACCATCTCCAAGATCAAGAAGGCAATCGAAATCGCTAAGGATGAGGGAAAAGGCAAGTGGGGAGGTAAGATTCCGGCGAACCTGAAAACACCGTTAAGAGATGGTGACATCGACAGACCTGAAGACGAGGCGTATGCAGACAGCATGTTCCTGAACGCCAACAGCAAACAGGCCCCTCAGATCGTGGACAGACAGGTACAGCCGATCCTTGACCAGAGCGAGGTATATTCCGGCTGTTACGGGAGGGTATCCATTACTTTCTATGCTTACAACAGCAACGGAAATAAGGGTATCGCAGCAGGACTTGGAAATGTGCAGAAGTTAAGGGATGGAGAGCCTCTCGGTTCCAGAGCAAATGCCAAGGATGAGTTCGAGGCAGTGGATGCAGAGGACGATTTCCTCTCATAGGAGCATAACGGCAGTATTAAACCGGGCGGTGGTTTCCACCGTCCGTGTACATAAAGGAGATGTTATTTCATGGAAGAACTGATGAAGGAGCTTAACAGCATAAAGAAGTATATCCCGTATAACACATACCGCACTATCAAAGGGCAGATGAAGTCTGGCAATATGGCAGCAGCAAGAACGGGGATCAGCAGAATAAAGAAAAGAGTGGAGGGACAGGCTTATGGACACACTTGCAATTGATATTGAAACTTACTCAGATGTATCACTCCCGGACTGCGGGGTACATAGATATGCAGCATCGGAGCAGTTTGAGATCCTTTTGTTTGCATACAGTCTGAATGATGAACCGACAAGGATCATTGACCTTGCATCCGGGCAGACGATGCCGGATGAGATCATGGAATGCCTTATGGATGATTCCGTGGTAAAAACAGCATTCAATGCTGCCTTTGAGCATAACTGTATCAACCGATTCTTCGGACTTTCCTTAAAGCCGGAAGGATGGAGATGCACGGCAGTTCAGGCATCCATGCTGTCGCTCCCGCTGTCACTGGAAGGCGTGGGGGGAGCACTGAACCTTGATAAGAAAAAGATGTCGGAAGGCAAAGACCTCATCCGCTATTTCTGTATGCCGTGCAAGCCCACCAAGGCAAACGGGGGCAGGACAAGAAACCTTCCGTCCGATGCTCCTGAGAAGTGGGAGCTGTTTAAGACATACTGCATCCGTGACGTGGATGTGGAAAAGCAGATCAGAAGCAAGCTGGCGAAATTCCCCATACCAGACAGGGAACAGGAGCTTTACTGCATGGACCAGAGGATCAATGATCGTGGGATCATGGTTGACCGTGAACTGATCAGCCATGCAGTGGCGTGTGATCTTTTATATAAGGAAGCAGCATCCAAGAGGGCATACGAGATATCGGGACTGGAAAACCCGAACAGTGTATCACAGCTTAAGGACTGGCTGAATGAAAAAGGTATCGAGGTGGATTCCCTTGCCAAGGCAGCCGTGGAAGAACTGGTGGAGAAAACGGAAGGGGAAGTATCCGAGATGATGAAGCTGAGGCTTTCCATGTCAAAAACCTCGGTAAAGAAATATGAGGCAATGGAACGCTCCGTCTGCCCGGATGGAAGGGTGCATGGATTATTACAGTTTTACGGGGCCAACCGTACAGGAAGATGGGCAGGCAGACTTGTACAGATCCACAACCTTCCGCAGAACCACATGGAAGATCTGGAACTGGCACGATCCATCGTAAAGGAAGGCAGATATGACCTTGTGGAGCTTTTATATGATTCCACCCCGGAGGTGCTGTCGGAACTGATCCGTACTGCATTTGTGGCAAAGCCGGGATGCAGATTCATTGTCAGTGACTTTTCCGCAATCGAGGCGAGGGTCATGGGATACCTTGCCGGAGAGGGATGGGTCATGGAGGAGTTCCGTGGTGCAGGAAAGATCTATGAGCAGACGGCATCCAAGATGTTCCATATCCCGATCAAAGAAATCACAAAAGGAAGCCCGTACCGTGCAAGGGGAAAAGTGGCATCACTCGCCTGTCAGTATGGCGGTGCGGAAGGTGCGCTTGTCAGCATGGGAGCATTAAATTTTGTGGAAGAAGAGGAACTGAAAGGACTGGTGCAGTCATGGCGGACAGCAAATCCGCACATCGTGAATTACTGGTATGAAATTGACGGTGCGGTAAAGGCAGCCGTGAAGGAGCGGAAGATGACCACGGTCGGAAGGGTGACGGTATATTACCAGTCCGGGATGTTAAAGATTGCACTGCCGTCAGGAAGGGTGCTGTCTTATGTAAGACCGAGGATGACCGTGAACCGATTCGGTTCGGAGAGCGTCAGCTATGAAGGTGTCGGTACGAATCGCAAGTGGACGAGGATCGAATCTTACGGGGCAAAATTTTGTGAGAATATCGTTCAGGCAACCGCAAGGGATGTACTGGCAGAAGCAATGCTCCGTCTGGAAAAGAAGGGATTTGATATCGTGTGCCACATCCATGATGAAGTGGTGCTTGAAGTGCCGGAGGGAATATCTTCGGTGGAAGAAGTAAATGAGATCATGGCGGTATGCCCTGACTGGTGTGAGGGGCTTCCGCTTAAAGCTGCCGGATTTGAAAGTCCGTTTTACAAGAAAGATTAGGAGGCAGAAACATGTTTGTATCAATCGGAAACTCAAGAATGGATAAAAAGTTTAACTGCACGGATATGACATATGAAGATTTTGTCAGCCATCTGTCCAAGACAAAATATACTGCGGAAACAATGGAGCAGTACAGGAAGATGCCGAAAGGGCAGCAGGACAATATCAAGGATGTCGGAGGTTTCGTGCTTGGAAAGCTGAAGGGGGGACGCAGGAAGAAGGACTGCGTGATTTCCAGATCCGCTATCACACTTGATATGGATTACGGAACACCGGGTATCATTGATGAACTGGAAATGTTCTTTGACATGAAGATGGTGGTGTATTCCACGCATAAGCATACGCCGGAGAAGCCGAGACTGCGTATCATCATATTTCTGACAAGGGACGTGACACCCGATGAGTACGGGGCAGTCAGCCGTATGCTTGCATCGGATATCGGAATCGAGCTTTTTGATGATTCCACCTATGAACCATCAAGACTGATGTACTGGCCGAGCACTTCCAGTGACGGTGAGTATGTGTTTCAGGAGATCGAAGGGAACGAAGTCGATCCCGATGAAGTGCTGTCCCGTTATAAGGACTGGCATGATGTATCAGCATGGCCGGTCAGCAACCGTCAGGCATCCGTTGTGCAGAGGGATATAAAAAAACAGGCTGACCCGCTTTCCAAGGACGGGCTGATCGGGGCCTTCAACCGCACATACACGGTGACACAGGCAATCGACAAATTCATCCCAGATGTGTACAGGCATTCAAGGGCAATCCCCGGAAGATATGATTATATCCCAGCGGACTCGGCTGCCGGAGTTGTGGTCTACGATGACCTGTTCGTATACAGCCACCATGCAACAGACCCATGCTGCGGAAAGCTGATGAATGCGTTTGATGTGGTAAGGCTTCATAAATTCGGTGACAAGGATGCAAGGGTAGCCGAAGGGACAGAGCCGGGAAAACTCCCTTCTTTTAAAGCCATGCAGGATTTTGTTTCTGCAGATGAAGAAGTGAAGAACACACTTGCCAAGGAAAGACAGGAGCTGGCGGTACAGGAATTTTCCCCGGAGCCGGATGAGGACTGGCAGAACAAGTTGGTACTTGACCGTAGGGGAAATATCAAGGATACCCTGCAGAACATCGCACTGATCATCCGCAACGATGAGAACTTCAAGCACATCGTGTACAACGAGTTCAAGGATACCATTGATGTCATCGGTTCGCTTCCGTGGAAACAGGTAAAACCCGGATGGAACGATTCTGACCTTGCAAATGCAAAGGTGTATTTCGAGAGGGTGTACGGGATCTGGTCACCGACCAAGTTTAAGGATGCACTGCTTGCCGTGGTGTCATCCGACAGGCTCTACCATCCGATCAAGGATTATTTTGCAACGCTTCACTGGGATGGACAGGAGCGTATCGATACACTGCTCATCGACTATTTCGGTGCGAAAGATTCACCGTACACAAGGGCAGTCATCCGCAAGACACTGGTGGCTGCGGTAGCACGTATCTATAAGCCGGGAGTAAAGTTCGACTCCATCCTCGTGCTGAACGGACCGCAGGGAATGGGAAAATCCACCTTCTTTGCCATCCTTGGAAAGCAGTGGTTCTCGGATTCCTTATCCATTTCGGATATGAGGGATAAGACTGCTGCCGAGAAGCTGCTCGGAAACTGGATACTTGAGATCAGCGAGATGAATGGTATCCGCAAGACGGAAGTCGAAGTAGTAAAATCCTTTGTCACCCGTCAGGATGATAAGTTCCGTCAGGCATACGGGGTCAATGTAGAGTCACATCCAAGAAAATGCATCATTGTGGGAAGCACAAACTCCGAGGGCGGATTCCTTCGTGACGTTACGGGCAACCGAAGATTCTGGCCCGTGCATGTGCCGGGGACAGGAAAACACCATCCGTGGGAGCTTGACTGTGTCGACCAGATCTGGGCAGAGGCAATCCATCTGTATAACGAGGGCGAGGAGCTGTTCTTAAAAGGTGCGGAGGCAGAGGAAGCATACAAGATGCAGCAGGAGGCAATGGAGTCGGATGACCGTGAGGGCATCGTGCAGGACTATCTTGACAGACTGCTGCCGGATAACTGGTCATCAATGGATGTCTACCAGAGAAGGGCATTCCTTGGCGGAGGAGAGTTCGAGACGGTCGGTGTCAAAGGAACGGTCATGCGTGAGCGTGTGTGCATCATGGAAATCTGGGTGGAGTGCTTCGGCAAGGAGCGTCAGAACTTAAAGAAGGCGGATTCCTATGAGATCGAAGGCATCTTAAACAAGATCGGGGGATGGAAGAAGTATGATTCCAATACCACGGGCAAGACCAAAGTCCCCCTTTACGGAGTGCAGAAGACTTTTGTGCGGATGGATGAGAAACCAGAGGAAACCCGTTAGGCGGTTTCCGGGGTTTCCCAGATGCAGATGGACAACGGTAGTCGGAAACCGTGCTGACACCTTGGAAAATAAGGGGTTGCGGTTCTTAGTTTCCCAGTTTCCCATTAAATCCAGTTGAGAATTAAAAATAAAGATAAAAAGAGCAATTCATGTATATATGCGCGTATAGGAGTTGAAGGCATATGGCAACCGCAATCGGCAAAGGAGGTATCTGGTTTTGCTAGAAAGTACAGTAGAGAGACATTTGAGGGAAGAAGCTAAAAAGCGGAAAGGCATGGCACTGAAGTTCGTATCACCCGGTATGAATGGAGTGCCTGACCGCATCGTCCTGATGCCGGACGGGAAAATGGCATTTGTGGAACTGAAAGCACCGGGGAAGAAGCCGAGACCGCTTCAGCTGAAGAGAAAGCGGATGCTTGAGAGGTTAGGTTTTCCCGTTTATGTAGTTGATAATATTGAACAGATCGGAGGTATCCTTGATGAAATACAAAGCACATGATTATCAGCAGTATGCAACAGATTTTATAATCAGACATCCCGTGAGCTGCCTGATCCTGGATATGGGACTTGGCAAAACGGTCATCACGCTTACGGCATTGTGGCTTCTGCTGTTTGACTATTTTGAAGTGAGACGGATCTTGGTGATAGCACCGAAGCGTGTGGCAGAGACCACATGGCCGGCAGAGATAAAAAAGTGGGAGCATCTTTACGGCATGACATTTGCCGTGGCAATGGGAACTGCAGAGCAGAGAAAGGAAGCACTTCTGTCAGGAGCCGATGTGACAATCATCGGAAGGGACAATGTTTCATGGATGACAAAAAACATATTTTTTGATTTTGACATGGTTATCATTGATGAGCTGTCGAGCTTCAAGTCCCCGAAGGCACAGAGGTTCAAAGACCTGAAAAAAGTAAGGCCGATGGCAAAACGTGTGGTCGGGCTTACGGGAACACCGGGAAACCTCATGGACTTATGGGCAGAGATCGGAATCCTTGATATGGGGCAGAGGCTTGGAAGATATATCGGCGGCTATCGTGACAGGTTCTTTCTGCCGGATAAGCGGAATCGTGAGATCATCTTTTCGTATAAGCCGAGGGAAGGGGTAGAAGAAAAAATATATGAACTGATCTCCGATATCAGCATTTCCATGAAAGCCGTGGATTATCTTGATATGCCGGAATGCATAAACAATCGTGTGACCGTATCCATGTCGGAATCCGAACAGGCACTTTATGACAGGATGGCAGATGAAATGATCCTTGAATACGGGAAAGGACAGGACATTGATGCGGTAAATGCAGCTGCCTTAAGCAACAAGCTCCAGCAGATGGCAAACGGTGCGGTCTATGATGAATCCGGCAATGTCCGTAACATCCATGACAGAAAACTGGATGCACTGGAAGACCTGATCGAATCGGCAAACGGAAAACCGCTTCTGGTTGCATACTGGTTCAAGCATGACAGGGAGCGGATATTAAAACGGTTTCCGGCAAGGGATATCAATACAAAGAAAGATATCGAAGATTGGAATAAAGGAAAAATCCCTGTGGCTCTGATCCATCCGGCATCGGCAGGACACGGACTGAATCTTCAGGAAGGCGGTTCAACTATTGTATGGTTTTCACTTACTTGGTCCCTTGAACTGTATCAGCAGTTGAATGCCAGACTTTACAGACAGGGGCAGAAACACACGGTTATCATAGAGCATCTGGTGACAGAAGGAACGGTCGATGAAGATATCCTCCGGGCAATTGAAAAAAAGGATACTACACAGAATGCGATGATAGAAGCAGTAAAGGCAAGGATTGGAGGTATGACGGATGACGGCAGACGCAATGATGAAGGAATATAAGAACATGAAAAAGGAACTGACCGTGACTGAGTTCCAGCTCCGTCAGTTTCAGGGAGTGAGCGAACAGGACATGATCGATTCCATGCTCTATTCCCATCAGGAAGGGGAAAGGGTGCAGACGAGCACTCTTTCTGATAAAACGGCAAACATAGCGATCAAGTATAAGGCAGCAATGGAACGGGAGAATGACGAGTGGTACGGTTTTCTTTTCCAAAGATATATGTTCCTGAAGGAAGAACTGGATTTTTTCGAGCATGCAGTGAACGGACTGGATGAAAGACATAGAAGCATTATCACGGATCTTCTGGATGAGGATATGACATGGGACATCATGATGGAAAGATACCATGTGAGCCATACGATGATCGGGAAATACAGAAAAGCAGCATTGAAGGAACTGGATAAACAGTATGAAATGAGGGACAGACAGGTGGAAGCCTTTGTCCTCGGATAGGAGGTTTTTTATGTGTAAGCGTGGCGATATTTATTATGTGGATTTTGGAGAGAAGGCCGGAAGCGAACAGGGCGGTGTGCGTCCGGCACTGGTGGTAAGCAATAATAAGGCAAATAAGCATTCGCCTGTGGTTACGGTCATTCCGCTGTCGGCAAGGGTGTGGAAAAAGAAGTATCTTCCGACCCATGTGCAGATTCCGCTGAAGAAAAGCAGCGGTCTGAATAAACCGAGCATGGCACTGGCGGAACAGGTGGAAACCCTTGATAAAACAAGGCTTGGAGAAAGAATTGGGGAAGTGCTGGATGACATGGTCATGGAGCAGATTACCGTGGCACTCCAGATACAGATAGGCGCATATGCAGAGTACAATTAAGGCAGTCAGACGGCTGTCTTTTTTGTTTGCGTTATGGTAAAATATAAATATATAAAAGCACATTGAAACTAATCAGATTTGAATTCGAAAAGGAGGATGGTTATGACTTTTTATGATTCACATGGCAAAGCAATAGCGTATTTACATGATGACGGAATTCATATTTATCTTTTTAATGGAAGACCAGTAGCATATTTATATGGTGATGCCGTTTACGGATTTAATGGTCATCAATTTGGCTGGTTTGAAGATGGTTGGATTAGGGATTTAAATGGCTGCTGCGTTTTCTTTACGGAAAATGCAACTGGCTCTGGACCAGTAAAACCAGTTAAATGTGTAAAGCCAGTCAAAGGAGCTAAATATGCGAAGCCAGCTAAATGTGCCAAGTATGCCAAACAGGCCAAGGCTGCGAAATCATTATCTTGGTCCAGATTATCTGGAAATCAGTTTTTTGAACAATAGATAAGAACGGCAATTGTGTTGACATAGAAGAATAGCAGGGGGTATTGGTGATGGAAGAAGTACAACAGAAGAATCCAGAAGAGATAGAGAATGATAAGAAGGGATTTGTTAAGTGGGTTAAAGAACATAAAGACCAGCTTGCTTTAGCGGGGGTGAGTGTTGCAGCAGTTATTGCAGTGATACTTGGACTGAAGAATAAGGATAGTATTACAAATGTATGGCTGACTTTAAAAGATGAAATCAAAAAAGGCAAACCGCTATCAGCTAAATGGTATGAAAAAGCTGACTTAGAAGAGCTTAAGGATGTAAGAGATTCTGTTCAGAAGGCATATCTGAATCCAAAACTTAGTATGGAAACCAGAGGTCATTTGTGGGATCTACTTCCAGTAATTGATAATGCAATTGGTAAGCGGGAGTGGGCAGGAAAAGAGTATGGATTTCCTGTAAAGAGCGAGAATGGCTGGCATCTGTCGAGTGATTAAAGGAATAGGTGCACTAGAGGTTTACTAAAGGTGCACTAATGGTTTACTGACTTTTTAATTTGTATCTGCTATGATTAAGATGGCAAAAAAGAAAGGGAGCGGAAACGCTCCTTTTTATGTTGCCGTAAGGCGGTGTCTTTTCAATCCTTTCACACCGCCCGTGTACATAGAAGGGAGGAATGGCAGATGCCGATGAAACCAAAGAAGCCGTGCAGACACCCCGGATGCCCAAAGCTGACAGACGGACTGTACTGTGAGGAGCATGAAGCACTGCACCGTGGTGACAGGGCGAGCAGCAGCAAGCGTGGTTACAACAGGCAGTGGCAGAAGGCAAGGGCAAGATACCTGAAGGCACATCCTTTGTGTGTTCAGTGCTTAAAGGAAGGCCATGCAGTGACAGCAACTGTGGTCGATCATATCAGACCGCACCGTGGCGATCCCGTCCTGTTCTGGGACGAGAAGAACTGGCAGAGCCTTTGCAAGCCTTGTCATGATAAAAAGACATGGAACGAAGATAACAATCCTGAGTATCGGTTCTGACGGCAGACCGTGGGGGTATCTAAATCTCTACAGTCTGAACCGCTGAAGACCGATGGCCCCCTTTGCGTGAATTTTCGCAGAATTAAACAGGGGGGATATAAAAAGGGTATGATAATTTTCGCAGAATGTACTTAAAACACGGCAAAAAGGGGTATTTCCTTTTGCCAGAAAATCAGGGAAAACGCATTATTTAAGGCTGGAAAACAGTGTAAAAACATTGTTTTTCAGGTCTTTTTTTGTGTGCCGGAAGGAGAGTGGAAAGGATGACTGACACACAGGCAAAGCAAATTAACGAGATGCGGATGAAGGGGATGGGCTATAAAGCCATCGGAATGGCAATCGGACTATCCCGTGACATCGTAAGGAATTACTGCAAGAGGCACAACCTTGCCGGATATGCCACGGTGGTTTCAAAAAATATGAAACTCATGGTGGACGGTAAAGAGGTGTGCCACTTCTGCGGTAATCCGATCACGCAGCCGAAGACTGGCAGACCGAGAAGGTTCTGTTGCGAAAAATGCAGAAGGGAATGGTGGAAGGCACACCCAGAAGCAGTGAGGAAAAGTGAGAAGGCTTCTTACACGCTTGTATGTGAGCAGTGTGGGAAGCCTTTCATTTCCTATGGAAACAAGAACAGAAAATACTGTGGCCGTGAATGTTATTTCCGGCACAGGTTTTTAGCAGAGGAGGATATGGAAGATGCAGTTTCAGAGTTATAAAATAGCAGACCTTATCCCGGCTTCCTATAATCCAAGGAAGAAATTAAAACCAGGTGATAAGGAGTATGAAAAAATCAAGAATTCCATTAGGGAGTTCGGTTATGTCGAGCCGATCATCATCAACTCAGACATGACCATTATCGGAGGACACCAGAGGGCCACGGTCCTTGCAGACCTCGGATACACGGAAGTGGAATGTATCGTGGTCGATATCGACAAGAACAAGGAGAAGGCACTTAATGTAGCGCTTAATAAAATTACAGGTGAATGGAATAAGGAACTTCTGGCCGACCTCATCAAAGACCTTGAGGATTCAGAATTTGATGTCAGCATCACGGGTTTTGAACCGCCAGAGATCGAACAGCTTTTTAATTCTGTGCATGATAAGAAGATCATGGAAGATGACTTCGATGTGGAAGCGGAGCTTGCAAAGCCAATCGTGGCAAAGACAGGTGATGTATGGCTGCTAGGAAAGCACCGTGTTATCTGCGGTGATTCCATTCTGCCGGAAACCTACGATAAGCTGATGGATGGACAAAAAGCAAATCTTGTCCTGACTGACCCGCCATACAATGTAAATGTTGAGGAGACAGCCGGCAAGATCAAAAATGACAACATGCCGGATGAGGATTTCTATAAGTTCCTGTTTGCTGCATTTGTAAATATGGAGCAGTCGATGGAACAGGATGCATCCATTTATGTATTCCATGCAGATACGGAAGGGCTGAATTTCAGAAAGGCATTCAAGGATGCAGGTTTTTATCTTTCCGGGTGCTGCATCTGGAAGAAGAACGCACTGGTTCTTGGAAGAAGCCCGTACCAGTGGCAGCATGAGCCGTGTCTGTTCGGATGGAAGAAAGGCGGGAAGCACCAGTGGTATTCCGACAGGAAGCAGACCACCATCTGGGAATATGACCGTCCGAAGGCGAGCAAGGATCATCCGACCATGAAGCCAGTGGCGCTTATGGCATATCCGATCCAGAACTCATGCATGAGCAACTGCATCGTGCTTGATCCGTTCCTTGGTTCTGGCTCTACGCTGATCGCCTGTGAGCAGACACACCGTATCTGTTACGGCATCGAACTGGATGAGAAGTTTGTGGATGTGATCGTAAACCGCTACATTGAACAGTGCGGTTCGGATGCGGATGTATTTGTCATCCGTGACGATATGAAAATTTCATATCAGCAATTATGCAAGGTAGGACAGTATAATGAGATAGATAGCCTTTCTTGATGTATGTTCCGGCATTGGCGGCTTCAAGCTCGGTTATGAAACTGCTGGACATAAATGCATCGGATCTCAGCAGCACTTATGGAAAATGCAGTTATTACAACAGTTATTTAAGCGGTTGCGATGTTGCTTCCGGAGTCCAGAAACGGACAGTACATTTTCTTTTGGAAAGTACCATTATCTGCTTGACTATACGGGCATTCAGAGTGATATATGGTATTACCAAAAGGAAAGGAGACCAGCAGAATGGAAATTATTACAAATGCTGAAAACAGGAAAGAATTAGTAAAAGCCTTATCCGGACATTTCGGACAGAGATCAGAATATCTTGGACCGCCATCCTTTGCATACCGCATCGGAAACATCATGGTGGACAGGGACGCAAAGATCATATTTGAAGATGATAGCATGGAAGACGAGGTGAGAAGGGTGCTTTTCCAGAATGACGTGGCAGAAGAGATACAGGAAACACAGATGGAAGAACCGGAAGCAGAGATCAAAATACCGATCGGCAGCATGACACCACAGGGCATCATCAACCTGATAAACATGATGCATTCCAAACAGTACCTTATCAACAGGGCAGTCGGAAGGGAGTGCATTTCCATAGCAGACAGCCTTATAAATGCCCTTGCCGAAAGTACCTTCGAAGATACGGAGACGGCAGCAGGGTTCATTACGGAACAGGGCGGATGCAGCGGTGTTACCTTTGCAGACGGGAACATTGAGTTCACGGGATTTCCGCATACCGATGACATGATGGAATACTGCAGACTTGCATCGGCAATGGTAAAGAAAGCATCGGAACAGAAACGTGTGAATCCGAAACAGACCATTGAAGAGAATGAAAAATATTACATGAGGGCATGGCTGGTATCCATAGGATTTGGCGGGAGCGAAGGAAAGGAAACAAGATCCTTCTTCCTTAAGGGGCTGAAAGGCCATACGGCATTCCGTACCCCGGAAGATGCGGAAAAGTGGAAAGCCAACCGCAGGGCAGAAAGGGGGTCAACGGTATGTTCGGAGTAAGCAGACAGACACTTGAGAGACTGAGGAAGGAATATCCTGTAGGAACCAGGGTGGAGCTTATCCGCCTTGATGCCCCCTACCGGAAGATCCCGTCAGGAACCACCGGAACCGTGGAATATGTGGATGATGCAGGACAGCTCCATACGGTATGGGACGGACACGGGTCACTGGCGATGATCTATGGAGTGGATGAATGGAGAAAGGTTAAAGACTGATGGATAAGATTGTGAAGGTCTGCTATGGTAAAGAAGAGACATGGGAATCGAAGAAAGCTGCGGAGCAGTTCTTCCTTCGAGCCATGATGGGATCTGATGGCAGCGAAAGGGAACGCTATACAAATATCTACATAAAACTGCAGATGGGGATGACCTTCTGCACAGATGAAGAATTTTAAAAGGGGATAATGAAGTGAAAGAAGTCAGAGGAAAGCTGATGGCATTGATGAAAAAGCATCAGATGGATATAACGGAGTTTTCGGAAAAATGTGGAATTAAGGAAGAACGGGTGGAACGGCTGCTTGGCGGCAGGGGAAAACCCAGCCATTTGGAGCGGATGTGTATCGCAGAAGCTTTTGGGATGACAGAGGAAGAGCTACAGGATATAGAACCGCTTTCGCAGACAGAGGTCCGGGAGGTGCAGACAGACGGCATTGAAAAAGTGATCGCAGAACGGCTGCAGGAGATCGTAAAGATTCATGGGATAGGAATTCCTGAACTTGCAGAACGGTGTGGTTTAAAAAGACAGAGAGCAAAGAAACTTATGAATGGTGAAGTTAAGATGAGCATTGCAGAGGCAGTCAGTATTGCCAATGAATTTCAGGTCTCTTTGGAATATCTGTTAGGAAGATATCCATATCCGCTGCCAGCACCACAGACAGAGGAAGAATGGATGGTATACGAAAAACTCGGGCAGATGGATGAAAATGAAGCTAAGAAATATCTAGAAATGATGATGCCGATGAAATAGGACTTGCCATAATTTACACAGGTTTCGGAACAGATCTTTGTGCAGTTTATGGGTGCGATATAACTGGATATATATGTGTTTTAGAGCGAATATGTACCTACCGAAAGGGAAGAAAACAAACGGAGGTACAAGCCATGAACGAAAGGATTGCAAAACAGATCGAGGAAATGAAGAAACAGACCATCGGGGTCGAGGTTGAGATGAACAACATCCGAAGGGATAAGGCTGCAGAACTTGCAGCAGCATTTTTCGGAACAGGAAGATTTGAAAACACGGCTTCCAGAAACGGATATTACACATGGTCAGCATGGGATGCAAACGGAAGGGAATGGAAATTCCAGAAGGATTGCAGCATTTCAGGACCGGATGATAAAAAATGCGAACTGGTCACACCGATCCTTCACTACGAAGACATCGAACTTCTCCAGGAACTAATAAGAAAGCTCAGACACGCAGGAGCCAAGAGCGATGCCACAAGGGGATGCGGAGTCCACATCCACATCGGAGCAAACGGACACACACCGCAGACTTTACGAAACCTTGCAAACATCATGGCGGGACATGAGAATCTTTTAGCGGATGCCTTAAACCTCGACAGCTGGAGGATGAACCGCTACTGCAAAACGGTAGACCCAAGATTCCTTAAGGAACTCAATAAAAAGAAACCGAAAACGATGGCAGCCCTTGCAGACATCTGGTATACGGCAAACGGGGCAAGCTACGGAAGAGACCATCATTACAACGACAGCCGATACCATATGTTAAACTACCATGCTACTTTTACAAAAGGGACGGTCGAGTTCAGGCTTTTCCAATTTGATGCCCCGGCTGACGGAAAGCTGAACGGACTGCATGCGGGACAGCTGAAAAGCTACATCCAGCTCTGCCTTGCCTTAAGCCAGATGGCAAAGGAAGTAAGGACGGCAAGCCCGAAACCGCAGCAGACAGAAAATCCGAAATATGCAATGAGGACATGGCTTTTACGCCTCGGATTCATCGGGGATGAATTCAAGACCGCAAGGGACATCCTTACAAAGAGACTTGCAGGAGACACCGCTTTTAGAAGCGGAAGGGCAGCTTGAAGGGCACAGCCTCCTGCCACCTTGGAGCATTGACCGCCATGTGCGGTCTTAAGGTGGTAGAAGGGTGTTCCCTTCAGAAAGGATGGAGCATTATGGAGAAAAGATATTACATTGCTTATGGCAGCAACCTGAATTTACGGCAGATGAAAATGCGTTGTCCGACCGCAAAGGTCATGGGGACGGCAGTCATCAAGGATTACGAACTGCTTTTCAAGGGAAGTCTTACAGGGGCATACCTTACGATTGAGCCGAAGAAAGGCAGTGAGGTTCCCGTTGCGGTCTGGACTGTTACCGAAACAGATGAAAAGGCACTTGACCGTTATGAAGGATGCCCTGTTTTTTATTACAAAAAGGATATGGAACTGGATATCAGGGGAATACGGACGGGGAAAATGAGGAAAAGAAAATGCTTTGTGTATATCATGCACGAAGAGCGGAAAATCGGGATTCCTTCCCTTTCCTATGTAAGAACATGCCTTGAAGGTTATATCAGTTTCGGATTTGATGAGCATTATCTTTCCGAGGCACAGATCAGGGCGGTGAAGGAGGCAGGATATGAAGACTGAAACATTAAGAATAAGGATCTGCCCGAAATGCGGGGCAGGATACACACGGACACCTGCCCTTTCAAGGGAAGATAACCAGACGCTTATCTGTCCAGACTGTGGAACCCGTGAGGCACTTGCAAGCATGGGCGTGAGCAGGGAAGAACAGGAAGAAATTATAGAGACCATACACAGGTCAAACAGATAGCGGTTATGTAAAAAGGCTTCTTCGGGAGTCTTTTTTTGTTGCCATTTTTTTACAGGGAGGTGAGGACAGTGGCACAGAGAGGAAGAAAACCAAAGCCTACGGCAGTAAAGGTGCTTGAGGGCAATCCGGGCAAGAGAAGCCTTAATACGGGCGAACCAAAGCCGGAGAAAAAAGCCCCGCGCTGTCCGGCATGGCTTGAGGATGAGGCAAAGAAAGAATGGAGAAGGATGGCGAAACAGCTGGAGCATCTCGGCATCCTGACAGAAATAGATATGGCAGCATTCGCAGGATACTGTCAGGCATATGCGAGATGGAAAGAAGCAGAGGAGTTTATTACACAGCACGGGACCATCGTAAAGACCCCGAGCGGATACTGGCAGCAGGTACCGCAGGTATCCATCGCACAGACATATCTGAAGATCATGAATAAGTTCTGTGAGCAGTTCGGACTGACCCCGTCTGCAAGAAGCCGTATCTCCACGGACAGCGGGGAAGATAAGCAGAATGATGAAATGGAGCTTCTGCTTGTGAAAGGCGGTGCAGGATAATGTTTGATGAAGCAAAAGCAGATCATGCAGTCAATTTTATAAACTGCCTGAAACACACCAAAGGAAGGTGGAGGGGAGTTCCGTTTGAACTTCTCCCCTGGCAGGATGAGATCATCCGTACCCTTTATGGGACGGTAAAGGAAAACGGATACAGGCAATACAATACCTGCTACTGTGAGATACCGAAGAAAAACGGAAAATCGGAGCTGGCGGCTGCCATTGCACTGTATATGACATGCGGTGACGGTGAGTGGGGAGCAGAGGTCTACGGCTGTGCTTCCGACAGACAGCAGGCTTCCATCGTATTCGATGTTGCGGTGGATATGGTAGACCAGTGTCCGGCACTGAAGAAAAGGATCAAGCCCGTCATGTCCGTAAAAAGGCTTGTATATAAACCGACCAACAGCTTCTATCAGGTGCTGTCGGCAGAGGCGTACACCAAGCACGGTCTGAATGTTCATGCGGTCATCTTTGATGAGCTGCATGCACAGCCGAACCGGGAACTGTTCGATGTCATGACCAAAGGTTCTGGTGATGCCAGAACACAGCCATTGTTCTTCCTGATCACAACAGCCGGGACAGACAGGAATTCCGTGTGTTTTGAACAGCATCAGAAGGCTCTGGATATTATTGAAGGAAGAAAGATCGACCCGACTTTTTATCCGGTAATTTATGGGGCTTCTGATGAGGATGACTGGTCGAGTGAGGATGTGTGGTATAAGGCAAATCCGTCACTTGGATACACGATTGACATTGAGAAAGTGCAGAATGCCTATATCAGTGCAAAAGAGAATGCAGCAGAGGAGAATGTGTTCCGGCAGCTCCGCCTGAATCAGTGGGTGAAACAGAGCACCCGGTGGATGCAGATGGATAAGTGGGATGCCTGTTCCTTTGCAGTGAATGAAGAAGAGCTTCTCGGAAGGGAATGCTATGGCGGACTCGACCTTTCAAGTTCCACGGATATCACGGCATTCGTGCTTGTGTTCCCGCCAAGGAATGATACCGAAAAGTATGTGATCCTTCCGTATTTCTGGATACCGGAGGATAACATGAGGCTGCGTGTACGAAGGGACCATGTTCCGTATGATGTCTGGGCAGCCGAAGGGTGTTTAAAGACTACGGAAGGAAATGTCATCCATTATGGATTCATAGAGCAGTTTATTGATGAACTTGGTACGAAGTTTCATATTAAGGAAATTGTCTTTGACCGATGGGGAGCAGTACAGATGGTGCAGAACCTTGAGGGCATGGGCTTTACCGTTGTCCCGTTCGGACAGGGATATAAGGATATGAGTCCACCGACCAAGGAACTGATGAAGCTGACACTGGAAGGACGGATCGCACATGGCGGTCATAAGGTGCTGCGGTGGATGATGGATAATGTGTTTGTCCGTCAGGATCCTGCAGGGAACATCAAAATGGATAAAGAAAAATCCACAGAGAAGATCGATGGGGCTGTTGCAACCGTTATGGCACTTGACCGTGCAATCAGAAACGAAGGTAGTGACGGAAGTGTATATGATGACAGAGGAATTATAGTATTTTAACAGCGGAGGTATCGTATGGGAATTAAGAGTTTATTTGGATTTGGACAGGCGAGGGATAAGCCTGTGGACAAGGCAGCAGATGCAGGATATTCATTTCTGTTCGGAAGAACAACAAGCGGAAAGCCTGTGAATGAAAGGACTGCAATGCAGACTACGGCAGTATATGCCTGTGTCAGAATCCTTGCGGAAGCAGTGGCATCTTTACCGCTTCATGTATATGAGTATCAGGATGACGGCGGCAAGAAGCTGGTGCATGATCATCCTTTATATTATCTGCTCCATGACGAGCCGAACCCGGAGATGACTTCATTTGTGTTCAGGGAAACACTGATGAGTCATCTTTTAATATGGGGAAATGCGTATGCCCAGATCATAAGGGACGGGACTGGAAGGGTGCTTGGGCTTTATCCGCTCCTTCCGGATAAGATGGATGTGCAGAGGGATGACCGTGGAAACATCTATTATGTGTATTCCAGAAACAGTGATGAAAACCCCATGTTCAAGGAATATGGAGATATCAGGCTGAAAGCTGAGGAGGTGCTTCATATCCCCGGACTGGGATTTGACGGGTTGATCGGATATTCCCCGATTGCAATGGCAAAGAACGCTGTCGGAATGACACTTGCCTGTGAAGAATACGGGGCGAGTTTCTTTGCAAACGGGGCAAATCCGGGAGGTGTTCTGGAGCATCCGGGAGTCCTGAAAGACCCGTCAAAGGTGAGGGAATCCTGGAACTCCGTATACCGTGGTGTGAATAACGCACACAAGATCGCAGTGCTTGAAGAAGGAATGAAGTACCAGCAGATAGGCATCCCACCGGAAGAAGCACAGTTCCTTGAGACAAGGAAATTCCAGATCAATGAGATCGCAAGGTTATACAGAATACCACCGCATATGATAGGTGACCTTGATAAATCGAGCTTTTCCAATATTGAGCAGCAGTCTTTGGAGTTCGTAAAATACACACTTGACCCGTGGGTGATCCGGTGGGAGCAGTCCTTACAGAGATCACTCCTTCTGCCGGGAGAGAAAGGAAAGTATTTTATCAAGCTGAATGTGGATGGCCTCCTCCGTGGGGATTACCAGTCAAGGATGAACGGCTATGCGGTCGGAAGGCAGAACGGGTGGTTTTCTGCCAATGACATCCGTGAGATGGAGAACATGAATCCGATCCCGGATGAAGAAGGAGGAAGCCTGTATCTTATTAACGGTGCTATGACAAAACTTGCAGATGCGGGTGCATTTGCTGGGAAGGATACCGGACAGACACAGGAAGAGAAAAAACTCCCTGCACAGGAAAACAGCAGAAAGTCTAACTATTAAAAGTCAAGGTTAAAATGAAGATTTTTTGAGTAAATTG